>Ga0209526_10000659_pt1 | contig 22637 bp, 12 predicted proteins | sample JacPinW_OM2H0_M1_FD_188566 | JGI IMG/M metagenome (GOLD analysis project Ga0209526, IMG submission 188566) | Forest soil microbial communities from Algoma, Ontario, Canada - Jack Pine, Ontario site 1_JW_OM2H0_M1 (SPAdes) (version 2) | ecosystem: Environmental > Terrestrial > Soil > Boreal... | reverse complement strand
CGTTTCTCCTCGTCCGGATCGCCGCCGTCCTGGCGGGTAAGAGATGTATAGCGCTGCTGCAGTTGCTCAAAATACGCGGCGGGATCGTAAAGTCCATCGGGATGGTCGATGCGAAATCCGTGCACCTTGCCTTCGGCGGCGAGGCCCAGCACGAAGTGGTGCGTCGCCTCGAACACCGCTTCGTTTTCCATTCGCAAGGCCGCGAGATCGTTGATGTCGAAGAAGCGGCGATAATTGATCTCGTCCGACGCGACGCGCCAGAACGCGACGCGGTACGCCTGCGCTTCGAGCAGCCCGTCCAGCGTGGTAAAGCTCGCGGCGTCGCCGCGTTTGCCATTGACTGTTCTCACTGCTTGTTCGATCGAGGCCGCCAGCGCGGAATGCTCACCCACCAGCGCGGCGAGGCGGCCCTTGAGCAGTTCCTTGTCGCGATTGCGTTCGGCCAGGTGCGCCGACCTCAGGTCGTCGCGCGCGGGAAGGCGACGGAAGCCGGTAGCAATGCTCGCCAACGCGGACTTCGGCGCCTCTGGAAGCGGGTTGGCCAACTGGGCGGACTCGGTCAGTACGAGGTCGAGCAGAACCGAGTATTCGCGTGGGTCGATGGGCAACCGATGCTCGTGATAGCGCACCGCGAATGCGCCGGTCTCCGTTTCATAACGAAGCTGCAATTCGCCTTTTTCGAGGACGCGTCCATAGTGATCGCCCAGCACCGGCACCAGAACCTTGCCGGCGAGGTCGGGATCGAGAGGGCGCCAATCGATGTCGAAATAATCCGCGTAAACGGAAGCCTGGCCGTTTTCCAGCACGTCCATCCACCACGCGTTATCAGCGCCCATCACCGCCATGTGGTTCGGCACTATGTCGACGATCTGACCCATCGCGTGACGGCTAAGCGCCTGCGCGAAGCGATCGAACGCCGCGCGATCGCCGATTTCCAGGTTGAGCGCTGCGTGATCGACAATGTCGTAGCCGTGCCTGCTTCCGGCACGTGCGCGCAGGTACGGCGAACAATAGACGTGACTCACGCCCAGCGCGGCAAGATAGGGCACCAGTCGCGTGGCGTCGGCGAAGGTGAACTCACGGTGGAGCTGCAGCCGATAGGTTGCGCGTGGGGGGCTGGCAACTCCGGGTCCGGCCGCGCGCCGCCCTGGACGCAAGCGGCGCAGCGTTTCCGTGAGCTCGACGAAGCGCGGGTCATCCGGCCAGTGCTCCAGGGCGAGCGGCAACTTGCGCCGCCAATTCGGATGGGTGTCGACAGTCGCCGGAAGATTGGCCTGCTCGGCCACGCCGATGACGTCTTCGAGCTGAACCACCAGCACCTGCGAAGGTGTGCGGGCAAGGAAGGCCTGCACCGCTAGAGCGAGCGCCGCAGTCATGGCCGGTATCGAGTCTGCGTCGAGTGAGACCACATCAGGCAGGAGGGATTCGCTTTGCAGCGCCCGAAGCAGCCGGCTGCGATCTTTTTTTCGCGCGTCGAGCTGCTGATCTCGTGTCGCCGGGCCGGGAAAGAGGCCGAGCTCGTCGCGCAATGCGATGTCGCGTCCCTGCCACCATCCAGCCAGCGTCGGCAAGTCGTGCGTGCTCGCCGCGACCAGCGCTTGCGCGGGATATGTCCCGGGCAGCTTGAATTCATCCGCGTCGGCGCGCTCGAAATAGAGCAGGCGGTAGGAGAGCACGCCCGCGGCAGCGAGCGCGGTGCGAACCTCCTCGGGAACGGTGCCGAGGTCCTCGCCGATGACCAGGCACCGGTGGCGTTGACTCTCCAGAGCGAGAATGCCGAGCAGGTCCGCGAACGCATACCGCACATAGGCTCCCGCGTCGGCGTCTTTCCCGTCGGGAATCCAGAACAGGCGCATCAGCCCCATGACATGATCGATGCGCAGCGCTTCGGCGTAACGCATGCTGGCGCGCAAGGTGTCGATGAATGGCGCGTAGGCAGCGCGGCGCAAACGACCGGGGATCAGCGGCGGCAGACCCCAGTTCTGGCCGCGCATGTTGAAATCGTCCGGTGGCGCGCCGACACTCGCGCTTAACGCGAGCACGTGCCGATGGGTCCACGCTTCCGCGCCGGCGCGGTCGATCGACACCGCAAGGTCCACGTACAATCCGACGCCGAGGCGCTTGGCGACGACTTGCGCGCCGACCGCGCCGAGCTGCAGATCGGCCTGCCACTGCAGATACTCGTAGTATTCGATGCGCTCGGCGTGCTCGGTGGCGAAGCGTTCGACCGCGGGAGAGCCTGGGTCGTGAAAAGACGCTGGCCATGCGGGCCAGCCCCGCATCGCGGCATCCTCGGCGAAATAATGCTCCTGGATCGCCTCGAACAGGCCATGCCGGCGCAGCGCTTGGCCGCCTCGCGCGCAAAAGCCGCGGAATGTGTCACCACGCTTGCTTCCGGGGATCAGATGCTTGGCGCGAAAGTGCGCGTAGAGAAGCTCGAGCACCGGCAACTTGGCCGCGGCGACCGCGGCGTAATCGACAAGCTCGCTTTTTCGCAGCCGCGTAAGCGTACCCTGGAACTCGGCCGAGCCCACGAGCTCCATGGCGCTCTTGCACTCGACAAAATCGGCAATCGCCTCGACGTCCAGATAAAGAATATTGATGAACAGCCGGCTCGAGGGGCTGTAGGGACTCGCGTGCGCCGGGTCGTGCGGGAAAAGGGCGTGCAGCGGATTGACGCCGACGACATCGGCGCCTTTTGCCGCCCAGATAGCGACCAGCGCCGCGAGATCGGTGAAGTCGCCGATACCCCAGTTACGCTCGGAACGCACACCATAGAGCTGCGCGGCCGCGCCCCAGACGCGGCCACCGTCGGCGAGGGCGGGCGGCGAAAAACACGCGACCGGCACCACGATGAGCAGGGTTTCCGCGATGGCCGTGCCGCCGGAATGCAAGGCAAGACGGTGATATCCGAGCGGCGGCTGCAGCGGCAGCAAAAGCTCGCGTGCGATCAGCTCAACACCTTCCAGTGTGATGCCCTCCGCGGCGGGGAAATCACCCGGTGCGAGATCGCCGCGATGCTCGGTGCCGCGTTCCTCGAACAGGCGCCATTGCAGCGGCGCCGCATCCCACTCCGCTCGCAGATGAACGCGGAGCTTCGGCTGCGAGCGCTCGCGGACGACCACTGCCGGCGCGACGATCTCGCGCCATTGCACGGCGATGCCGGCGGCAAGCGAGCTTTCGACTTCCGGGTCGGTGGCCGCGGCGACATCCATTGCCGCGAGCAGGGCGCGCAACGTCGTCTCGGCAACGGTGTGCAGCTTGCCGCGAACATCGTGGTAGTCCAGCGCGATGCCGTGAAGCTCGGCGAGGCGCGAGAGCGCGCTCATGCGCTCTTCAGGGTAAATCTGACGGAGCAGGCCGGTAGCCATTCGTTACCGGCCTCCAGCGCGACCGGGTGACTCGCGTAGAGCGTTTGGCCCACTTGCTGCACGATCGGAAGCGACCGGTGCGCGCTGAAGTTCGCGGCCAGTTGCAGATGCGAGCCGTCGCCCAGCGTCCAGCGGGCGTATATCAATTCGTCGCCCTCGACCGCGAAGCTGCCCGAAGGTGTCACTCCGCGCAGCCGTGGCGCGATGTGCGCCTTGCGTATGACGAGACATTCGCGATACAGCTCGCTCCACTCGCGATGGCCCAGGTCTCCGGCTTCGCTCCAGACGAGCTTGCTTCGTTCGAATGTCGCCTCGTTGTTTGGATCGGGGATGGTCGCCTGCAGCGCGGGATCGGCAAAGCGCGCGAAGCGCGCGAACTGTTTTCTTCTGCCTTGCGTTACCGCCAACGCAAGCTCGGGGCCAAAATCGCAGAAAAAAAGAAATGCCGTCGACGCCGAGAATTCCTCGCCCATGAACAGGAGCGGCGGGGAAGGCGCGAGCAGGATGCAGGCGACCGCGGCGCGCAGCGCGCGCGGGTTGGCGATCTGTCCAATGCGCTCGCCGAACGCCCGGTTGCCGACCTGGTCATGGGTTTGCAGAAAAGAGACGAAGGCACCCGGCGGCAGGTGCACGGACGGCTCCCCGCGCGCGATGTTGCCACGATACGGCGAGGGTTCTCCCTGATAGCCGAAGCCCTCCGTCAGGCAACGCGCGAAGTACCACAGCGGCCGTGCCGCGTAATCCGCATAGTAGCCATCCACCTCGCCGGTCACCACGACGTGCGCCGCATGATGAATGTCGTCGTTCCATTGCGCCGTCGCGTGCAGCGGCCGCTGCTGCCCGTCGCGGCCGAGATAGTGCGCTTCGTTGCGATCGTTTTCGAGCACCAGATGTATGTGGCGCCCGGCGCCCGGCCCCTCGCGCACGCGCGAAGCGAGCTCGACGAGAATATCCGGGGATGATTCGTCGACGATCCAATCCACCGCGTCCAGACGCAGTCCGTCGAAACGGTACTCCTCGAGCCAATAGAGCGCGTTGTGAATGATGAAGTCGCGCACGGTGCGGCTTTGCTCCCCATCGTAGTTGATGGCCGCGCCCCACGGCGTGTGATGCGCGGGGTTGAAGAACTGCGGAGCGTAGGCGTGAAGATAGTTGCCTTCGGGCCCGAAGTGGTTGTACACGACGTCCAGAAAAACCATCAGCGAACGCGAATGCGCCGCATCGATCAGGCGCTTGAGCTCGTCCGGCGCGCCATAACTCGCGTCGGGTGCAAACGGCAGCACTCCGTCGTAGCCCCAGTTGCGTCTGCCGGGAAAATCGGCGAGCGGCATGAGCTCGACCGCGGTGACGCCCAGATCGGCGAGATAGTCGAGCCGCTCGATCGCCGCGGCAAAGCTTGCCTCGGCGGTGAAGGTGCCGACGTGAAGCTCGTAGAACACAGCGTCTTCCCATGGCCTGCCCGTCCAGCCCGCGTCGCGCCACTCGTACGCCAGCGGATCGACCACCATGCTTGGGCGGTGAACATCCTCAGGATTGAATCGCGAGGCTGGATCCGGCACCGTGATGCCGCCGTCGATTCGAAACGCGTAGCGTGTGCCGGCAGGCGCGTCGGCTACGGTCGCTTCGAACCAGCCATCGGCGAGCGCTGACATCTCGACCGACCGCCGCGAGCCATGCGCGGCGAAATCGAGCTCGACCTGGCGAGCGGCGGGCGCCCACAGGCGGAAGCGCGCGCCGGCAGCCGAAAGCTCGACGCCGAACGGCATTGCATGACGACATTTCATCCCAGGGACATTCGGACCGTTGTCACGGCGCAGGAGGGCTGGTCGATCCGACCCGCATCAGCAGCACCAGCGATCGTCCGTCCAACGGGTATGTGCTTTCCGCATCGAATATTCCGTCCGGAGCGAGGCCGTCCTCCCGGGCAGTGTCGACGATCGCCTGCCAGTGACCGTCGCCATGCGGCGCGAGCGTTTTTGTAGGCAGACGAAATGGCACCGAGTCATGATGCGCATTGAACAGCACCACGAAGTCGTCGTCGACGACCCGCTGCCCCCGGGCGTCGATTTCCGTCAGCGCGCTTCCCGCCAGGTAAACGCCCAGGCAGCGCGCGAAATCCTGGCTCCATTCCTCGGTGGTCATCTCCGAGCCGTCGGGCTTGAGCCACACAATGTCCTTGGCCTCGCTGCCGTGAAGCGGCCGGCCCTGAAAGAAATGGCGTCGCCGGAACACCGGGTGCGTTCGCCGCAAGTGCACCATGCGGCGCACGAAGTCGCGCAGTTTCGCTCGCTCGGCATCGAGCTCCCAATCGAGCCAGGAAATCGCGCTGTCCTGGCAGTAGGCGTTGTTGTTGCCGTGTTGCGTGCGGCCGATTTCGTCGCCCGCGACCAGCATCGGCACGCCTTGCGACAAGAGCAGCGTGGCCAGCATGTTGCGCTTCTGGCGCGCGCGCAGGGCGTTGACGGCGGGGTCGTCGGTCGGTCCCTCGACACCGCAGTTCCATGACAGGTTGTTATTGTTGCCGTCGCGGTTCTCCTCCAGATTGGCTTCGTTGTGCTTTTCGTTGTACGAGACGAGATCCTGGAGCGTGAAGCCGTCGTGCGCGGTAATGAAGTTGATGCTGGCGTGCGGCAGCCGGCCATGGCGTCCATAGAGGTCGCTCGATCCGGTCAGCCGCCGTGAGAACTCGCCGATCAGTCCACCGTCGCCCTTCCAATACGCGCGCATGGTGTCGCGATACTTGTCGTTCCACTCCGCCCATCCCGGCGGAAAGTTGCCGACCTGGTAGCCGCCCTCGCCCAGGTCCCATGGCTCCGCGATGAGCTTGACGCGCGAGAGCACGGGGTCCTGCCTCAGAATGTCGAAGAACGCGCCCAGCCGGTTCACTTCATGCAGCTCCCGCGCCAGTGACGATGCAAGGTCGAAGCGAAAGCCGTCGACGTGCATTTCGGTGACCCAATAGCGAAGCGAGTCCATCAGCAGCTGCAGCACCCGCGGATGCTGCATGTCGAGGGTGTTGCCGGTTCCCGTGTAGTCGGTGTAGAAGCGCCTGTCGTCGTGCTGGAGACGGTAATACGAGACGTTATCGATGCCGCGAAAGCACAGCGTCGGCCCGAGGTGGTTGCCCTCGGCGGTATGGTTGTAAACGACGTCGAGGATGACCTCGAAGCCGGCCGAATGCAGCGTCTTCACCATGGTCTTGAACTCGTTGACCTTCCCCGACGCGGAATAGCGCGCATCGGGCGCGAAGAATCCGATGGTGTTGTAGCCCCAGTAGTTGCGCAGGCCCTGCTCGACGAGCCTGCGGTCGTCGACGAAGGCGTGCACCGGCATTAGCTCGATGGTGGTCACGCCGAGGCGCTTCAGATAATCGACCACCGGCGCTGTCGCCAGGCCGGCATAGGTGCCTCGAAGCTGGGGCGGAACGTCGGGATGCTGCATGGTGTAGCCGCGCACGTGCAGCTCGTAGATCACCATTTCGTGCCACGGCACTGACGGCCCGCGGTCGCCGCCCCAGGTGAACGCCGGATCGATCACCTTGCACTTGGGCATCCCTCCCGCGCTGTCGCGGCGGTCGTAGGAAAGGTCCTCGCGCCGATTACCCGGGGTATAGCCGAACAAGGCATCGCTCCACCGCAACGCGCCGACGATCTGCATCGCGTACGGATCGAGCAGCAGCTTGTGCGGATTGAAGCGACTGCCCTCATCAGGACGATAACGGCCGTACACCCGGTAGCCATAGAGCATTCCCGGCCGCGCTTCCGGAAGATAGCAATGCCACACCTGATCGGTGCGCTCGGAGAGCACGATGCGCTGGAGCTGCCGCCGGCCGGCATCATCGAAAATGCACAGCTCGACGCGCTCCGCGTTTTCGGAGAACAGCGCGAAGTTAACGCCTTCGCCATCCCAGGTAGCGCCGCGCGGGTCCGGGCTACCCGGCCATACTGCCGTAATCGGTGTCATCGGCTGGTCAGAAGCGCACTTGTCATTCCCGTCACCGATTCAAGCATCCGAGGGCACGCTTCAGCGGGGATCCACGTTTGATCAAGTGCCAACGGATTCCCGCTTCCGCGGGAATGACAATTGCGATGGGCGTGCTGGTGCTCCTTCGCGCGCCGCAGACTCATGGCGCAGGACGGCGATCGGGGTGTCTCGGCTCTTCGGTCTTGGCTCGCCGCGACCAGCGCTCGAGAAAGTCCGCCGCGCGCTTTTGGCCGCCAAGCCCGAACGCGAGCGCAAGCGCCAGCGCAACCGCGGTGAGCAGGATCAGGAAAGTCTGGCGAATGATGTCGCCCAAGCCCAGATGGTCGATCGCGACCATGGCCACGAAGACGACGATCGCGTACATCGCGAGTCGGCCGAAAAGCGCGGCGTCGGGCATGTCCAGATTTTTGCAGTACGCCGTCACCGACATGCCGATGAAACGCGCGAAGTACGCGCCGAATGCGAGAATCACGATGGCGACAATCACTTTGGGCACGAACAGCACGACTCGCACGACGAGCTCGGTGACGGCGATCAGGCCCACGCTGTTCGAGGCGATCATCAGCGCGGTTAGGATGGTGAGCCAGTAGATCAGCAGGCCGAGAATATCGGTGGTGTCGGTCTCCCCGCCACCCTGTTTCAAAAAGGTATCGATGCCAGCCTTTTCGGTGAGCACGTTGAAATTGATTGCGCGCAGCGCTTTGACCACGGCAAAGCGCACCGCCTTGGCGATCAGCCAGCCGAGCAGCAGGATGACCAGCGCAAGCATTACTCTCGGAAAGAACTCGCCCATCTGCACCAGGAACGCGCGCACCGGCTCCCACATCACGTCGAATCGATCCATCGTGACCTCCTGTCAATCCTGCGTGGATCTGCGATCGAGCAGATCCAGAAGACCGGCCACGGGCACGCGCACCCAATCCGGCCGGTTGTCCACTTCGTAGGCAAGCTCATGAAAAGCTTTTTCCAGCAGGAACAAGTCGAGCAAGCCGCGCATCTCATCCCACGACGTGAAAAGGGCCGCGCGCGACGCGGTATTGCGGTAGGCATCCAGAAACGCTTTCCGGGCGACCGCTTCCCATGCTCGCGCCGCCGTCTGCAACGACGCCAGCGCGTCGGGACGTTCGACCGTTGCGTGCAAGGTCGCCTGATGCATCGCATAGTTAAACGATCGCAGCATGCCGGCGACGTCCCTGAGCGCGGAGTGCTTCTGCCGCCGTTCAGCCAGCGGGCGTGCCGGCTCCCCCTCGAAATCGGTGATGACGAAATCGTTCTGGGTCAGCAGCACCTGGGCCAGATGATAATCGCCGTGCAGCCGCGTCTTGAACGCGCGCACGGCGGCCGGAGCGCAGGTATCGATGCGTTTCAAGAGCTCGGTCCGCGCGGCGAGGAGTTGCGTGGCCTGGGACTGCATCGCTGCATCCAGCGTCGCGCGTTTTTGCTCCAGACGGTCGAGCGTCGCCGCGGCGACATCGTGGGCGTGTCGCACCCACGCGCTCAGGTCGCGCGGTTCGACGGGCTCCGGATCGAAGGCCGGGTTGCCCGTCCGCTGCGCCAAGGCGGCGTGCAGCTCCGCGGTGCGCTTGCCCAGGGTGCGGATGAGCGCGAGATAGCCGCCGTGGATGTCTGCCGGAGCGCCCGAAGGCAGCACGCCGTCCCGATGCTGCTCGAGAAACTGCTCGACGTAGTTCAGCGTGTAACCCCACGCGTCGCCCTGGTTGACGATGAAACCCTGCAGTAGCGCGAGGGTTGTCACCGCGCCGTCGCCGGCAAGGTACTCGATCGCGCCTGCCACCGGAACCGCGTGCGTGAAGTTCACTGTCTCGGTGAGGAAGCGGCCGATCTCGAGCTCGGGATTGATGCCGGCATGAAGGCGCCGGTAGGCTTTGAGCAGCAGCCTTTCGCCGAGCACGAGCACGGTGTTGCTGCTCTGCGCGCCGGTCGAACGCACCTGTCCCTGCCACGCGGCGGAGTCGCTGCCGGCGATCTCGGCAAAGGCGGCTGTACGCGTGAAGCGTATGGTTCCACGCGCGCACCGGATGTCCTCGCCGGCGCCGATGGCGCTGGCAATCGCGCGACAAAAATCCTCGTCGGCGAATGCATCTGCGAGCACGCCGACACGGCCCTGCTGCCGTACGCGGGCGATAGTCGCGTCCTGCACCGCGCGCATGCGTTCGTCGGGCGCGTCTTCCCAGACCAGCGCAAGGGGAAGCAGATAGGTTTGCGACTCGCCGGAGGCACCTTCGGCGCTGGCAAGCGTAATCAACCAGCTCGACGGGGCCTTGCCCCACTCGACGTGATCGATCAGCGCGACGCGCCGGAGCGTCTCGCCCTTTGCCGCATACCAGCGTTGTCCGGCGACGAACGTCGGCAAGAGATCACGCTCGAGCTGTGCGCGCACCTTTTCCGATAGCGCGATACGCCAGGGGACGACTCGATCGCGGAAGAGGCTTTGCCAACCATCGAAGAGCACCAGCACCGGCAACTCTTCGCGCGGGATCCGATCGTCGCGTTTGGCCGCCGCTTCGCCACCTTTGGTGAGCCGGAACCACATGAAGCCGTGCCCGGGCAGCGTGAGCAGATAAGGCGCATCGCCGATCGACGGAAAGCTCGCCCGGCCCATGACCTCGATCGGGATCAGCCCCTTGTGCATTGACAGGTCGAGCTCGACCGGCTGCGCCGCGCGCGCCAGGTTGACCACGCAGAGCAGGAGATCGTCCTCGTACTCGCGCAAGTAAGCGAGGATCTTGCGATTGATCGGCCGCAGGAAGGTCAGCGTCCCGCGGCCGAATGCCTTGTGCAGCTTGCGCGCGGCGAGCATGCGCCGCATCCAGTTCAGCAGCGAAGACGTCTCGCGCGCCTGCGCCTCGACGTTGACCGCCAGATAGCCGTACACCGGGTCCATGATCGGCGGCAGATACAGCCGCTGCGGGTCCGCCGACGAAAAACCGGCGTTGCGGTCCGGACGCCACTGCATCGGTGTGCGCACACCGTCGCGATCGCCGAGATAGACGTTGTCGCCCATACCGATCTCGTCGCCGTAATAGATCATCGGCGAGCCGGGCATCGACAACAGCAGGCTGTTCATCAGCTTGATCTTGTCCATGTCGTTGTCGAGCAAGGGCGCGAGCCGCCGCCGGATGCCCAGGTTCAGGCGCGCGCGCGGATCCGCGGCATAGGTCTGGTACATGTAGTCGCGTTCCTTGCTGGTCACCATCTCCAGCGTCAGCTCGTCGTGGTTGCGCAGGAAGATCGCCCACTGGCAGGTCTCGGGAATCTCCGGAGTCTGGGCCATGATCTCGGTGATCGGGTGCCGGTCCTCCTGCGCGATCGCGCTGTACATTCGCGGCATGAGCGGGAAGTGGTACGCCATGTGGCACTCGTCGCCGTTGCCGAAATACTCGCGCACGTCCTCCGGCCATTGATTGGCCTCGGCCAGCAGGAGCCGGTCGCCGTAGTGCTCGTCGATCAGCGCGCGGATCTGCTTGATCACCGCGTGCGTCTCGGGAAGGTTCTCGTTGTTCGTTCCCTCGCGCTCGACAAGATACGGAATCGCGTCGAGACGGAAGCCGTCGACGCCCATGTCCAGCCAGAAGCGCATGGTCCTGAAGATCGCCTTCAGCACCTTGGGATTGTCGAAATTGAGGTCCGGCTGATGGCTGAAGAAGCGGTGCCAGTAGTACTGCTGCGCGAGATCGTCCCAGGTCCAGTTCGATTTCTCGGTGTCGGTGAAAATAATGCGCGTGCCGGCGTAACGCTTCGGGTCGTCGCTCCAGACGTAGAAGTTGCGCTTGTCGGAGTCTTTGGGCGCGCGCCGCGCGGCCTGGAACCACGGATGCTGATCCGAGGTGTGATTGACGATCAGCTCGGTGATGATGCGCAGGTCCCGTCGATGCGCCTCGCGCACGAAGTGCCGGAAATCATGGCGCGTACCGTAGGCGGGCGCGACGTTGTGATAGTCGGCGACGTCGTAGCCGTCGTCTCTCATCGGCGAGGGATAAAACGGGAGCAGCCACACGGTGTTGACGCCGAGATCGCGTATGTAGTCGAGCTTTTCGGCGAGGCCCAGAAAGTCTCCGATGCCGTCGTTGTTCGAGTCGTGAAAGGCTTTGACGTGCAGCTCGTAGACGATCGCGTCCTTGTACCAGAGCGCGTCCGAGGTCCCGGCAACGATGCCCTGACTCGGTGGTGCGGCGGCTTGTGTGTCCATTGACCTGGCTAAAGGAAGTAATCGAATGCCTGCTCGCTCTTCACGCGACGGCGCAGGCGCAACACGTGCGCCGGTGTCCGTGCCGGATCGAGCTGCACGAAGTTGCGACGACCGTGCCAGAGGTAGCGTGCGTCGGTCAGCAAGTCGTGCATCTGATAAGTGCTGTCCTCTTCCATGCCGAGCGCGGCGAGATCGATGTCGACCCAACCCGATTGCGTGTGCCACGGGTCCAGATTGACGACCGCAACCACAATGTTGTCGACGATGTTATCAAGGTCGACGCTGATCTTGGCATAGCAGATCAGTTGTTCGTTGTCGACCGCGAAAAAGCGCAGGCTCCAATCCTGCTGCAAGGCGCTATTGTCGCGCCGCGCGCGGTTGATCCTGCCGATGAAGTCGGCGAGGCTGTCGGCGCGCGACAAGTCCCAATGCCGGAGCTGATACTTCTCCGAATCGCGATATTCCTCGCTCCCGGGCTCGCGCGGGATGTGCTCCATAAGCTCGAACGCGGGACCGTAGATGCCGTAGTTGGCGGACAGCGTCGCCGCCAGCACGACCCGCGCCATGAACGCCGGCCGGCCGCCGACTTGCAGGTATTCGTTGAGGATGTCGGGCGTGTTCGGCCAGCAGTTAGGGCGAAAGTATTCCCGGCTCGGATCATGTGCCAGCTCGGTGAAATACTCCGTGAGCTCCTGCTTGGTATTGCGCCAGGTGAAATAAGTGTACGACTGGCTGAAGCCGAGCTTGGCCAGGCGATGCATGATTTTCGGGCGCGTGAATGCCTCGGCAAGGAAAATTGCGTCGGGGTGATCGCGGCGTACCCTCGCTATCAGCCATTCCCAGAACGCGAAGGGCTTGGTGTGTGGGTTGTCGACCCGGAAAATGCGCACGCCTTCGCCGATCCAGAACAAGAAGACGTCCTCCAATGCGTTCCACAAATCCTGCCACCGCTCGGACTCGAAGTTGAACGGATAGATGTCCTGATACTTTTTTGGCGGATTTTCTGCGTATTGCACCGTGCCGTCGGGGCGCCAGCGGAACCATTCCGGGTGCTCCTTGACCCAGGGGTGATCGGGCGCGCACTGAAAGGCGATGTCGAGTGCGACTTCCAGCCCGTGCTCGCCGGCACGCTTGATGAGCTCGCGAAAATCCGCGAGCGTTCCAAGCGCAGGATGCACCGCGATGTGGCCGCCTTCCAGCGCACCGATAGCCCACGGGCTTCCCACGCCGTCAGGACTCGCGATCAGCGAGTTGTTGGGTCCTTTACGCCGCCCCCGGCCGATGGGATGGATCGGTGGAAAGTAAAGGACGTCGAAACCCATCGCTGCGACATAAGGCAGAACGGCATCGCAATCCTTGAACGTTCCGTGTGCGCCTGGCGTCGGACCGAACGAGCGCGGAAAGAGCTCGTACCATGTGCTGTAACGTGCGCGATCGCGGTCGACGTGCACCGGGAGCTCGACCGGATGCGTGAATGCGAAGCTGCGGTCGGGATATTCCTTCGCCAGATCGAACAGATCTTCGTCCAGCGCGAGCGTCGCGAGCTCCGCCGGATCCTGCTCGCTGCGCAGCCGCTTCGCCCATGCTGCGAGGCGGCGCTTGGCGCCGGCTTTGGCGCGCGTCGCGGCGCCGTCGATCAGCGCAGCGCCGACTTGTGCCGCGACCAGCAAGTCCTCGGCGTCGACCCGCCGCGCGAAATCGTGGCGCCAGGAAAGGAAAGCATCCACCCACGCGGTCACCGTGTAGCGATAGGCGCCGATGCGCTCGACGGTGAATGCCGCGCGCCATCGATCGTTGCCCAGCGCGACCATGGGCACGCTCTCCCATGCCGTGTTGCTGTCGTGTCGATAGAGCAGCAGACACGCGAGCTCGTCGTGCCCATCGGCAAAGCAATCGGCTTCGACCACGACGTCTTCGCCCAGCACGCGCTTGATTGGAAAACGGCCGCCGTCGACCGCGGGCACGACCGCTTCGATCACCGCGCGAACCGGGGCGTTTGGGGCCGCCGCTTTGATGCGTCCCAATTTGCCGCTCCCGCTCATTTTGTTGCCCCCGCGCTCCTGTCGGGCTTGAGCAGAAGGCATCCGAGCGGCGGCAGCGTCAGCGTGAGCGCATGTGTGCGACCCTGCGCCGGGACGGGCGCCGCTTCGACCGTGCCGAAATTGCCGACCCCGCTGCCGCCGTAAACGCCCGCGTCGCTGTTGAGCAGCTCGCGCCAGAGCCCGCCTTGCGGCACGCCGACGCTGTAATTGTGGCGCACGATCGGCGTGAAATTGCACACCGCCAGAAGCGGCGCGGCCCCGTTCTTCGGTTTGCGCAGGAAAGTGAGCACGCTCGCCGCGGCGTCACCGGCGTCGATCCATTCGAACCCCGCCTGATCGAAGTCCAGTTGATACAGCGCGGGCTCGGTTCGCAGCACGGCATTGAGATCTCGTACCCAGCGCTGCACGCCGGCATGATCGGCGAGCGCCGCTACCCACCATTCGAGTCCGCTCTCGTGCGTCCATTCACGGCGCTGGCCGAATTCGCCGCCCATGAACAAGAGCTTCTTGCCGGGGTGCGCCCACATATAGCCGAACAAGAGCCGCAGATTGGCGAATTGCTGCCAGGAGTCGCCGGGCATCTTGCCGATCAGCGATCCCTTGCCGTAGACCACCTCGTCGTGCGACAGCGGCAGCACGAAGTTCTCGAAGAACGCATACCAGATCGAGAACGTCAGCCGGTCGTGATGGTGCCTGCGATGGATCGGATCCTGGCGCATGTAATCGAGCGTGTCGTGCATCCAGCCCATGTTCCATTTCATGCCGAAGCCCAAGCCGCCCATGGACACCGGGCGGGAAACCATCGGCCACGACGTCGACTCCTCGGCGATGACCTGAACGTCGGGGTAATCGCGATACACCGATTCGTTGAGCAGACGCAGGAAATCGATCGCCTGCAGATTTTCGCGTCCGCCGTTGCGGTTCGGTATCCATTCGCCGTCCTTGCGGCCATAATCGAGATAAAGCATCGACGCGACCGCATCCACCCGAATCCCGTCGATGTGGTACGTGTCGAGCCAGAAAAACGCGCTCGACAACAGGAACGACCGCACTTCGTTGCGGCCGTAATTGAAGATCGAGCTGTTCCACTCCGGGTGAAATCCCTGTCTCGGGTCGGCATGCTCGTAGAGATGGGTTCCGTCGAACACTGCGAGCCCGTGCGCGTCGGCTGGAAAATGAGACGGTACCCAATCGAGGATCACGCCGATGTCATGCTGATGCAGAACCTCGATGAGATGCATCAGGTCCTGCGGCGCCCCGTAGCGTGACGTCGGCGCGAAGTAGCCTGTCGTCTGATAGCCCCATGAACCGTAGAAGGGATGCTCGGTGAGCGGCATCAGCTCGACGTGGGTGAACCCCATATCGCGCACGTAGCCGGCAAGCTCGAGCGCGATGTCGCGGTAGGTTGGCAGCCGATTATCCTCACCGCGCCGCCACGACCCGAGATGCAGCTCGTAGATCGACATGGGAGCATCGAGCGCGTTGCGGCGGGTGCGCGTTTTCATCCACGCGCCGTCTTTCCAGTTGTAGTCCAGCACCCATACCCGTGATGCGGTCGAGGGCGCGACTTCGCTGAAAAATGCGTAGGGATCGGCCTTGTCGACCGCCGATGCGCCATGCGCTGAGACTACCCGGTATTTGTAATGCTGCCCCTGCTCGACGCCGGTCACAAAGCGCTCCCAGACGCCGGAGCCATCCGCGCGCGCCTGCATCGGATGCGCTGTCGATTCCCACCCATTGAACTCGCCGACCACCGAGATACGGGCGGCGTTCGGCGCCCACACCGCGAACGAGGCGCCCGAAGCTCCTCCTTTGCCACTGCCCTTGCCAACCAGATGACAGCCCATGCCTTGGTAGAGGCGTCCGTGCGTGCCCTCACGGAACAGGTAGATGTCGTGCGCGGTAAGCATGCTGAGCTCCGATGTATGGGAGTCTTGCCTTGTCGCATCACGACCCATGGCGTCGAGTTCGAGATCGGTGGCCATTGCTAGCTCCAGAGCATGAGGCCGAGCTCGAAGGGATGAGCAAGGAGCTCGTGCCATGGATACGCGCGGATCCGGTAATCCAGCCGACCGCAGATGTCGGGCGCAAGCTCCAGCACGAAACGCTGCTTTCCGGCGCTGTCGATGGCGCCGTCCGCGGCGAACCGGTATCGGCGTGGCTTCTCGTCCGCCGATTCGTATTCGGGGATGCCAAGCAGCAACTCGACGACGACGTCTTCCGGCGCGAGGCCGTTGAGCGTCACGGCGACCTCGAGCCGCACGCTTTGTCCGAACTTGAATCGCGATTGCGGCACGTCGACGCGGCGCAAGGCGACGCCCGGCCATGCCGCGCGGACGCGAGCCTTCCACGCCGCGACGGCCTTCGCCGCGGCGTAGGCGTCGCCGTTGTAGCGTCGGCCGTGATCCGCGGCGGCACCGTAGAATTTGGACACATATTCGCCGACCATCCGCGTCGCGTTGTAGCGCGGCAGGATGCTTGCGATCGAGCGCTTGGCTAGACCGACCCACTTCGGCGAATAGCCGGCGGCATCGCGATCGTAATACATCGGGATCACCTGGTCCTGCAGGATTTCGTAAAGCGCGCGAGCCTCTTCACGGTTGCGATGCACCTGATCGAGCGTGTGCGCCGCCGGCTTGATGGCCCAGCCGTTGCTTCCGTCGTAGCCTTCCGCCCACCAGCCATCGAGCACGGAGAGGTTGATGACGCCGTTCATGCCGGCCTTCATGCCCGATGTGCCCGAAGCTTCGAGCGGATGCACGGGATTGTTCAGCCATACATCGACGCCGGATACCAGCGCGCGCGCCAGCTGCAGGTCGTAGCCTTCGAGCAGGAGCACCTTGCCTTCCAGGAATGGCAAACGTGCGAACTTCGCGATGGTGCGGATCAAGTCCTGTCCGGGGACGTCGGCCGGGTGCGCTCGTCCCGCGAACACGAACAGCACCGGACGCTCCGCGTCCGACAACAACCGCTCCAGCCAGCTCAAGTTCTCGAACAGCAAGGTCGCGCGCTTGTAGGTGGCGAAGCGGCGCCCGAACCCGATGGTCAGCACGTTCGGATCGACGGGATCCGCGTACTTCAACAGCCGATCGAGGTGCGCTTCGCTACCCTGGTTGCCTAGATGCTGATCGAACACCCGTTGCCGCAGCGTTTGCAGCATTCTCGACTTGAGAAACTGATGCACCGACCAGAAAGCGTCGTCGGGCAGGCCGTCGATCGCCCGCCAGTTCGCTGGGTCCTGCATGCGCTGGCGCCAATCCGGACCCAGAAAGCGGTCGAACACATCGACCCATTCGAGCGACAGAAAGGTGGAAACGTGCACGCCGTTGGTGACGTAATCGATCGGATTTTCTTCCGCGGAAATCTGCGGCCACATCTCTTTGAGCATTTCGGCGGAAACCTGCCCGTGAAGGCGCGACACGCCATTGTGAAATCGTGACCCGCGCACTGCCAGCGCGGTCATGTTGAAGTCGCTGCCCGAGGGCGTACGGCCCAGCCCGAGCAGCGTTTCATTGGCAATACCGAGTTCGCGCGCGTAGCTGGCGAAGTAACTGGCGAGCATTTCCTCGGGAAAGTGGTCGTGTCCCGCTGGGACCGCGGTGTGGGTGGTAAAAACGGTGTTGACTGCAATCGCCTCCAGCGCGCTTGCGAAATCGAGTCCCACCTGGCGCAGCACTCGAATACGCTCGAGGACGAGAAACGCGGCGTGTCCCTCATTCATGTGCCAGACGGTGGGTCGTAGCCCGAGCTGTGAGAGCGCGCGCACGCCACCGACGCCGAGGATGATCTCCTGCTCGATGCGCATGGTTCGATCGCCGCCATAGAGCCGGTAAGTGATGCCGCGATCGCGATTATCGTTCTCCGGCACGTCGGTATCGAGCAGCAGTAGCTTCACGCGGCCCACCGACGCGCGCCAAACCCGTAGCGCGACGCTCCGCCCCGGAAGCTCGACACTAACGCGCAGATCGGCACCGCCGTCGACGGTAACGAGCTCCACCGGGAGCTCGGAGAAGTCGGAATCGGCGTAGGTCGCGCCTTGATTGCCTTCGTCGTCGATGGTCTGCGAGAAATAGCCCTGGCGGTAGAGCAAACCGATCCCGACCAGCGGTATGCTCAAGTCGCTTGCCGCTTTGCAGTGATCACCGGCGAGAATGCCGAGGCCGCCCGAATAAATGGGCAAGCTTTCGTGGAAGCCAAACTCGGCGCAAAAATAGGCGATCAGATCGTCGCCCAGAAACCGCTGCGTCTCCTCGGATCGTGCGCTCGTGTTGAGGTAGGCGTCGTACGCCAAAAGCACGCGCTCGAAGCTGGAGCGGAAAACCGGATCGTCGGCGGCATGCATGAGCCGACGTTCGTCGACTCGCCTGAGGAACGCTTTCGGATTACGACCAACGGCGTTCCACAGGGATGGATGGAGCCGCTCGAACAGCTCGCGAGTCGGACGGTCCCAGCTGTAGCGGAGATTGCCGGCCAGCTCTTCGAGCCTTGCGAGACGCACCGGCAAGTTCGGATTGACTTCCAGCGAGTAGGGCGTGCCTGGCGCTTGCATGCTCCCTTTCCGTTCACCCGAACCGCGCGATACGAATTATTTTGTCATGCTTTCGGCGGCGAAGCGCCGGACTCGCTGCAAAGCCCCTCCGCCTCCACAATGATACCGTGCAGCAGACGGATAAAAACCGCCGCAGGATGCAAACCCCGCGGCGGTTCCACTGAGAAATCTGGCTTACGCTATCGCTGTTCAGTGCATGGCATGCGTCGGCATGGTGATATCAGCCGTCGGATCGGTCTGGCGCCAGCGAAGGTCGTTAGGATCGGATGCGTGCGAGTTCGCGTTGGTTCGCTTCGATGGTCGCTCCGACATGGCCTTCAATATCAAGCCGATCAGCAAGAGTATCAACGACCCGAGCAGGACCAGCGGCTGCAAGGTTTCAACGTCCCAGCTTGCCGCAAACGCAGGCGTCACCACCGACAGACCGATGAGCACGCCGGCGGCAAAAGGTCCGCCTCGCTTTAAGGTTTGATTCCGCTTGGTCATCGTCATCTCCTGCTCGCATTGATCACGATGCCACTGTAGGCCCGTGACGAGCTGACGAAAATCGGTCTATTGCCGATTTCGGTGTAAGACATGGTCCGACGCTGCGTAGGTCGGCGGATGCAGTTCAAGCGCTTGCGGCGCCGGGCGGTTCTCCGCTTTACGCCGAATGAGTCATTCGGTGAAGCAAGGATGCAGCGGGGTGAAACAAATAGGAATCCAGCGCCAACGCACCAGCTTCGAAGCCCTCGACGATGCGCTCCGCGGTCGCCCCTGCGCCCGCAGCACCCCAAGCGATGAACAAGGGCAGAAAATGTTCTTCGGTCGGATGCGCTCGCGCCGCATCCGGCGCGCGGTCGCGATAATGAGTCAGAGCGTCGGCGTCGGCCGACACCAGGCTCTGCTGCAGCCAACGGGAGAAGGCGTCGGCATAGGCCAAGGGTTCCTGGCGCCTTGGCGACGACGCCCAGTCGCGCAGATTATGGGTCGCGTGGCCCGATCCTATGATCAGGATGCCCTCGTCCGGCAGCGGCTGAAGGGCGCGTCCCAGCCGCAGGTGATGTTCGGTATCGTGGTCCGGCTGTATCGAAAGCTGCACTACCGGAACATCCGCCTTCGGGTACATCCACCGCAGGGGCACCCAGGCGCCGTGATCCAGGCCACGGCAGCCGTCGATGCCGGCCGTGATATCGGCGGCCTTGAGCCGCGCGACGATTTCCGATGCGACTTCCGGCGCGCCGGGCGCGGGGTAGCGCAGGCGATAAAGCTCTTCCGGAAAGCCGCCGAAATCGTGAATGGTCTCCGGCCGCGGGCCGCCGGTAAGCATCGGGACGGAGGTTTCCCAGTGCGCCGATGCGATGAGTACCGCGCGCGGGCGTGGCAATCTCTGACCGAGCTCCGCCCACGCGCGCCCCGCAATGCCCGCGTCGATCGCGTGCATCGGCGAGCCGTGCGACAGGAAAACAGTGGGCAGCGCCATGACGCGCGTTCGTCGCGGACCCTCAGTCTCGAGGATCGAGCTCAAGCGGTGACGCGGTCCTGCTTGACCAGTCCTTCGGCGATCAGCGCCTCGCGGACTTTGGGCCTCGCTGCAACCCGTGCCTGATATGCCGTCAGGGCCGGCCAGCGCGCCAGGTCGATACCGACGTGCTTGGTCCAGGTCAGCATCGTGAACAAGTAGGCATCGGCGACGGTGAACGTGCTGCCCATCAAATAATCCTTGCCTTTGAGCTGCTCGGCCACCCAGTCAAAGCGCTTACCGATCTTTTCCTTGACCGTCTCCTTGTACTCGGCGGGCGTCGTCGCCTGAAACAGCGGGCTGAATTGCTTGTGCAACTCGGCGGTGACGAAGTTCAACCACTCCTGCAAGTGGTATCGCTCCATGGTGCCGGCGGGCGGGGCTAGCTTCGAGGCCGGATTAAGGTCGGCGAGGTATTGGACGATGGCCGGACCTTCGCTCAATCGGTCACCGTCGTCGAGCTCGAGCAGTGGGACGTAGCCCTTCGGATTAACGGCGTAGTAATCACCACCGTCTTCGGTCTTGTGAGTCTTGGTATCGACCTTGATCAGCGTTCCCTTGAGGCCGGCTTCGAGCAAAACGATGTGGGGCGACAGCGAGCAGGCGCCTGGTGAGTAGTAAAGTTTCATGGGATCTCCTGGGTTAACCACCCGCTGGTAGTGGCGAGCGATGCATAGGTTAAGTCTTGCGCTGGCTAAGATAAAGGCATCCTTGGTTGATGGACTATTCCATTCTATGCAACAATCGCCGCAAGTGGACCGCCTGCAGGCAATCATCGCCTTTGCCAGAGTCGTCGAGAGCGGCAGTTTTGCGCGGGCGGCCGAACGCCTGGATGTCTCCGTGTCTTCGGTGTCGCGACAAGTCTCCGACCTCGAAGCCCATCTCGACGCGCGCTTGCTGAACCGCACCACCCGCCGCCTTTCCCTGACCGAGAGCGGACGGGCGTTCTACGAGCGCTCCCTTCAGTTATTGGCGGACCTCGAGGAAGCGGAGGAATCGGCGAGTGCGGGAACGGCCCGGCCCCGCGGCACGCTGCGACTCACCTGTGGGATCACGTTCGGCGTCCGCCATCTCGCGCCGGCGATTGCCGAATTCGTCACTCGCCATCCGCAAATGCGCTTTGATGTCGAACTATCCGACCGCGCGGTGGACCTGGTCGACGAAGGCTTCGATGCCGCGTTGCGGATCGGCAAGATCGGCAGCCAGCAGCTGGTCGGCCGCAAGGTCGGAGTAACGCATCTGGTCTGTTGCGCATCGCCGGCGTATCTCGACCGCCACGGCGTGCCGCAGAAACCCGAGGACCTCGCCGGGCATGCCTGTCTCAGTTACGACTATTCGCCGCAGAAAAGCGTGTGGCCCTTTCGGGACGCCTCGGGCAGCGACCGCTCGGTGCGCATTGACGGACCGGTGCACGCCAATAACGGCAGGTTTCTGGTCGCGCTGGCGGTGGCCGGGGTGGCGATTACCATCGAGCCCGACTTCATCGTCGGCCCTGAAGTTCGTGCCGGGCGCCTAGTGCCGCTCCTGCAAGCGTTCGCGTCTGCGCCGGCGCATATCTTTGTTGCCTATCCGAGCCGACGGCATTTGTCGGCGAAGGTGCGCGCCTTCGCAGACTTCCTCGCTACCCGGTTCGCGCAGCCGGAGTGGCTGCTCGCTTCCGTGTCCACCCGCATCACAGCACGAGGTCTCAAGCCCCGCGTGCGAACCAGGATGGCGCAGGCGCTTTAGGGAAGCTTGAGCTTGCCGCCGCCGGGAGGCGGCGGAAGCCCGGCACCGAGCCCTGGTGTCGAGCCCGGCACGAGTATCGACGACGATGCCTGTCGCCGCAGCTCCTGCAATTCGCGCATCGCGCGGTCGACACCCTCCTTGGAAGCCTCACCGTATTTCTGCACCGCCTCACCCAGCGTGGCGGCATCGATTTCAAAGCTGATCGGCAATGGCCCCATGTTGGTAAGGATCTGCGCTTCGCCGACGTAGACGGTCGGCCGGGTCTGGTCCGGTCCGCCGTCGCGGGTCACCGGCACCAGCACGCGAAGGGTCCCGGCGGCGCGGTCGGTATAGATTTCCTCACGATAAAGCGACGCCGCGTCCATTTTCGATTCAGGGCGTGCTGCGGATTCGTTTGCCATGACATTCCTTACGATTGGCCAGTCTGCAAGGATACTAAAGTGCGAGCCAGTTGCGCAGGGTAATGCGGCGCACTTACTGCGCTAGCCGCGCCTTGTGCGCGAGCGTCGCTTCGTCGCGCCGCGGTTCGTAGACGATTCCTTTTTTGGCGGCCCAGTGGATCACGGGCCAATAGAGGGGAACGATGCCCACATCGGTAAACGCGAGACGGGTCGCCTCCTGCAGCGCGGCGATACGCTTCGCATCGTCGAATTCGGCAAGCGAGCGCTTCAGCGCCGCGTCGAATTGCGGGTTGGAATATCGCGCGCGATTGAAAGTGCCCATACCGGCATCCTTGTCGAACGTCGCCAGAACGTTGCTGAGCCCGATCGCCGCGTTGGGCGTTGTCGTGCCGAAGCTGAAGATGAAAGCGCTGTAGTCGCGCCGGGTGGACGCTGTCGCATAGACGTTGTACGGCAGCGCCACGACCGCGTTGATCTTGAGTCCCCCGCGCGAGAGCATCTGTCCCAAGACCTGCGCAAGATCGCCGTCCTTGGCAAAACGGTCGCTGGAGCTGTGTAGCGTGAGCCCGAAGCCTTGCGGATAGCCGGCCTCCGCCAGCAGCGTTTTCGCCGCGGCGAGGTCCTGCGCCGGCGCGACCAGCGAGGCATCGTAGCCACCGAGCCCTTGCGGCACCATCTGCCCAGCCGGCTCGCCCGAGCCTTCGAGCAGCCGGTCGACGATCACCTTGCGATTGATCATCAGCGAAATGGCCCGCCGCACGCGTGGATCCTTGAGCGGGTTCTTCGCCAGCGGCTTGCCGGCAAGGTCGGTGACGAACGGGCTCTGGTCGCGGTCGGAGTCGAGCGCCAGG
>Ga0209526_10000658_pt1 | contig 22666 bp, 17 predicted proteins | sample JacPinW_OM2H0_M1_FD_188566 | JGI IMG/M metagenome (GOLD analysis project Ga0209526, IMG submission 188566) | Forest soil microbial communities from Algoma, Ontario, Canada - Jack Pine, Ontario site 1_JW_OM2H0_M1 (SPAdes) (version 2) | ecosystem: Environmental > Terrestrial > Soil > Boreal... | reverse complement strand
AATTAGGGCGGGAAACTGAAGGATTTGTCAGAAGGCTGAACCCAGAGAGTCACCACGCGAGTCTTCCTGCTTTTGTCTGCGTCGGAGGCGTCGGGCATCGGCGAATACGGACTGATGGCGACGTTCACGGCAATCGAAGTGCTGTTTTGTGGCGCTTTCGCTCCCATGATCTTGTAGCTTTTCACGGGACCGTAATACCCGGTGGGACCCCAGTCGGCGAGAAAATCATTCATGGAATAACTGGCGGAGGGCTTCCAGAGATTGTACGCCGTGGAAGTATCGCCGGATGCAACGGCCGCGAAGAACCGGTCCGCAGCCTTCTTTTCCGGGTAGTAACGGAAGGCGAACCAAACAACGACAGCGGCGACGAGAACAAGTGCAGCGGCGGTGAACGCCATCACACGGGGTTTTTGGGGTTTTTCTGTCGGTGGATCCAGTAGCGACATTCTCCGCTCTCCCGGCTGAGGTACGAATTAGCGATTCCGGTCAATCCAGTTGCCTACGCGCTTCCGACTGTAACAAGTGCCGGTGTGTTCCCGCAAACCCTCCCCATGTATTCGACACCAGAATTGCGGGAAAGGTTCCGAGGCAAATTCTCCGGTGGCCGCTCTTGGGTCAAAGTTTCGCGATCCGCGGCGGTCACGATGTCGCCCGGGACGGCCGCAGTCGCTTTCAAGTACAAGCATGAACTCCTGAAGCGAGTCAGCACAGCGAAACGAAGGACTCAACCGGCCAGTGCGCCGCCGGGGCCTTCCGGCAATTCGATGGCGTATTTGGTGCGAGTCTTTTCCTGGTGAATTTCAAATGCGAGGAATATCAGCCGATCGATCAAATCACGGAAAGCAATTCCGCTGGCCTCCCACAACTTTGGATACATACTGATGGAAGTAAAACCCGGAATCGTGTTGACTTCGTTCAGATAGAGTTTGCCACTATTCTTTTCGAGGAAAAAATCCACCCGGGCCATGCCAGACAATTCCAACGTGCGGAACGCCTCTACGGCCAGTTCCTGAATTTTTTTGGCCTGGGCCGGCTTCAGGTCTGCTGGGATCAGTAGCTGGGTGCCGTCTTCCAGGTATTTCGCAGTGTAATCGTAGAACTCTCGATGCGGCACGATTTCGCCAGGAACAGAGGCTTGTGGTTGATGATTGCCAAGCACGGAGACTTCGATCTCGCGCGCGGAAACTGCCTTCTCTACTAAAATTTTCATACCAAATTCGCAGGCCAGATCGAGAGCGGGAGCCAGCTCTTCCGCGGCGTGCACCTTGCTCATGCCCACCGAAGAGCCAAGCGTCGCGGGCTTGACGAACACAGGGTAAGGAAATTTTTCTTCGATGGCTGCTTTCACCGCAGCGGGATCTTTTTCCCATTGCCAGCGGTGAAAGGTGTACCAGGGCACAACCGGGATGCCGGCTGCTTCGCAAAGACGCTTGGTCACATCCTTATCCATCCCGATCGATGAGCCGAGAACACCCGCGCCGACATAAGGCAAGCCCGCAAGGTCCAGGAGACCCTGAATGGTGCCATCTTCGCCGAACGTGCCGTGCATAACGGGGAAAAAAACGTCGAGGCGTTGCGCGCCTGCGCCGCGATCGAGGGGCACCAACGCGGCTTCCGTGGGATCCGCGGTCAGCATGACCCGACGCCCGCTTTTGAGCACATCGGGCAACATCTTCATCGCGCCTTCACCGACAAGCCAATGGCCGTCTTTGGTGATGCCAATGGGCACAGGTTCGTACTTATCGGGGTCCATGCCGCGAATCACCGAAGCCGCGGAGGCCAGCGAGACTTCGTGCTCTCCGGAGCGTCCGCCGAAGAGTACGCCAACGCGGAGTCTTTTCTTTTTGTCAGGGTTCACGAGTCGATCCTGTCACGCTGGGCGGTGAGGGAGATTTATTTGCTCAAGTTTCAGTTATACGGGGAAAGGCGGAAAAACGGGAAACAGAGTCGGTGGCAGGTTGCCGAAGCGCCAAGGGTATGCGCCGGGATCAACAGCGGGAATCGCGCGGAAAAAATTGATGATTTATTCCGGCTTGGCGATTACGCCGCAAGCGATACGAGGAGGCGCACCGCTGCCGGTCTCGCTGGCAACGGCGTGGATCACCAGAGCCGTACCGCCACCGCTAAAGACGGAATGATCGTCCGTGCCGAGCGTTACGTTCGGGGCGATCGTTGAAATGTGTGCAGTGCCGTCCGCGGCGACAATTAGCGAAAAATCGGGAATGTCCCCGGCCGGGGCGTCGCCATGATTGTGACTGCCTGCTTCAAAGTGTGAGCCAGCCGATTTGAAGTCCGGGGGATCGCATTTGGCGACCTGGTGGATGTGAATCGAATGTTGGCCTGGAGATAGGTTCTTGATGTCGAGCACGATTTTCACGCCCTTAACGGCAGGGCTAAGTGTTGCCGTACCGACGTTCTGTTTTTGTGCGTTCTTGATCACTACCACCACAGGTTTTGTGGCAGTGTGCGAATGGTTTTCCTGAGCGATACAACCTGCGCTGGCAAATAACAAGAGTGTAGCGGGAATGAAAGGTTTCATCCTTTTCCTCCATGCAAGACAATCGTCTCGGAATTAGCGCCCGCGCGATGGCGACATTAACACTCTAGCGCAGACACGAATGCGCCGGGATGGGCTGTCATCAATCAGATAGCATTGGCCGACCGTGTGAGTCCTGGCAACCTTGGGCCATCACCGCAATCGCTGGTCCGGGAACTACAGGATTTTTTGGCCGAGGGCGGAGAGGACCAGCTCCACTCCAAGCAACGCGGTGCGATTGTGCTCATCGAGGATGGGATTGATCTCGACTACCTCGAGCGAAACCATCGATTCGGTGTCGGCGATCATTTCCATGGCGAGATGCGCTTCGCGATAGGTGACTCCGCCACGCACGGGAGTGCCTACCCCAGGAGCGTCGGAGGGATCGACAAAGTCCATATCCAGGCTGACCGCGATGCCGGCGGTATCGTCCATGGCGTATTTCAGGGCGTCGGCCATGACTTCACGCATTCCGCGCTCGTCAATATCGCGCATGGTGAAAACATGGACACCTGATTTTTTTACGATTTTGCGTTCTTGGGCATCGAGATCCCGTGCGCCGACAATGACAATGTTGCCGGGCTCTGCCTTAGGCTTGAAACCCATCAGTTCAACGAGCTCGGGTGCGCCATAACCCATGATGGCGGCGAGCGGCATGCCATGGACGTTGCCCGAGGGCGAGGAATCTGGTGTGTTCATATCGCCGTGGGCATCTAGCCAGAGGTACCCAATTTCCTTCTTGTGCTTCCGGAAATGGCAGGCCACACCAGCAGCCGCCCCTGCGGCGATAGAATGATCACCACCGAGTACGAGCGGGAGAAATTCTTCGCCAAGGGATTTCTCGACCGTTTTTGCGATATCGGCGCAGGTTTCGGCGATCTCTTGCAGATACTTGGCGCGCTTTTCGCCGATGGGCATTTCCTCAGGCTGTTTTACTTCGAGGTTGCCGATGTCTTCGACCGTAAGACCGAGCTTTTTGATGGCGGCCTGAAGCCCTGCGCTGCGCAGGGCAGAGGGGCCCATGTCCACGCCGCGACGGCTTTGGCCGAGGTCCATGGGTACACCGATGATGCGAACTTTTTGTGCCATAGGAGTTCCGTTTCTTAATCAGCCGGAGATCGGCCGTGACGCTGCGCGCTGGCCAATGCCCATCGCCGAGGCGCAAGTGCAAAATGCGATCGCTAGAACCGCTGCATGTTTGTACCGAATTACGGGGATTACAGGGGGTTCCGCTAACTAGAGCTGACTACCCCGTCTTCAAGGATACACGCGATAAATCATTCGTGGGAAGGGGATGACTTCGCGAATGTGCTCGGTACCGCAGATCCACGCCACAGTGCGCTCCAGGCCCAGACCAAAGCCGGCGTGGGGTACGCTGCCGTAGCGACGCAGGTCCAGATACCATTGGAAGGGTTCTTCCGGTAAGTTATGTTCTTTCAATCGTTTAACAAGAAGATCATAGTCATGGACGCGCTGGCTGCCACCGATGATTTCTCCATAGCCTTCCGGGGCGATCATATCGAAGGACATGGCCAAATCGGGGCGTTCGGGGTCGGGCTGCATATAAAAGGCTTTGATGGCCGCAGGATAGTGGTGAATCATTACCGGCCGGTCAAAGTCTTTGGAAATCAGGGTTTCCTCGTCGCCGCCGAAATCGTCGCCGAATTTGGCGGGGTTGCCGAGTTTCTGCAGGACCGCGATGGCTTCTTCGTAGGTGATGCGCGGGAACGGCGCCTTGATGTTTTCTAATCTCTTGATGTCTCGTTTGAGAACTTCCAGCTCGCGGGATTTATTCTTGATAACGCTTTCGACGACAGCACTGACCAGGCCTTCGCCAAGATCCATCATCTCGTAGAGATCGGCGAAGGCGGCTTCGGGTTCGAGCATCCAGAATTCAGTCAGGTGACGGCGAGTCTTGGATTTCTCGGCGCGGAAGGTGGGGCCGAAAGTGTAGACCTTGCCGAGAGCCATGGCGGTGGCTTCAATGTAGAGTTGGCCGCTTTGCGTGAGGTAGGCCTTTTGATCGTCTATATAGTTGACTTCGAAGAGCGTGCTGGTGCCCTCGCAAGCGGAGGGTGTGAACATCGGGGCGTCGGTGAGGGTGTAGCCTTGCGAATCCATGAAATCGCGAGCGGCGCGGATGGCTTCGGCGCGAATGCGGAGGATTGCAGCCTGGCGCGGAGTGCGAATCCAGAGATGGCGATGGTCGAGAAGAAAATCGACACCGTGCTCTTTGAGTTGAATGGGGAAAGGCTTGTCTTCCGATACCTTTTGTAGGACCTGGACTTTGCTGACGCCCATTTCGAAGCCGCCGGGGGCGCGTTGTTCCGCGCGGATCTTGCCGGTGACGATCAGGCTAGATTCCTGGGTAAGGCCTTTCAGGGCCGCAAAAGCCTCGGGATTTTCTTTCAAGGAGCAGACACCCTGAATGATGCCGGTGCCATCTCGAAAAATGGGGAAAACGAGTTTGCCGGATTCGCGGATATTGTAGAGCCAGCCCCGAATGGTGACTTCCTGGCCGTTGTACTTGCCAGCATTTTCAATCGTAATCGTGGTCATAGTGAGCTTCTAGTGATGAAGATTCAAACGACCAGTTTAGCAAAGATGAGGAGAGCTTATCTCGAGCGCGCCGGTTATGTGCTATTTGTCGCGGTCTTGTTCCACACGATCGAGGGATTCGGCGGCCGCGGCGAGTTGCCGGGAGACGCTGGGGGCGTCGGGGCCGGTTTTTTCTTTGAGTTCCAGAGTGAGGGGCAATTCGGCTCCGGGTAGCGAACCAAATAATCTTAGCGCTGCGGGCCAGTCTATGGAACCGTCGTAGGGAGGAAGATGCTCGTCCTTTTCACCATGGTTGTCGTGAATATGGGCGCTAACAATGAGGTCGCAGAGAGACTCGAAGCTGTTCGCCACACGCTCTCCTTCCGGGCCATCGGCAAGGTGTGCATGGCCAATATCGAAATTGAATCGCAGGGCGGTCAAGCGGGTTTCCTCTACAAACGAGCGCAGATAAGCGGGAGCCCCCATTTCGCTGGTGGTATTTTCGATGCAGATAGTGACACCGGCGTGATGGGCGTGGAGCGTGAGATGTTCAAGCGTGCTGAACGCAGCATCGCGCTTGCGAGGATCGGCGCTCTCGCGTGATCCGCCCATATGCAGAATCATGCGAGCGAATGGGAGATCTTCCGCCACGTCAAGCACCCGCTTGAACTCGTCCATAGCTTCTATGCGACGGACGCGTTCAACTTCGGTGATGGACAACGGCGTGCCGCCTTCGCGATTCAGGCTGAGATCGCGGCTGGTGGGCGCGTGAAGGGAGGTGAGCTGAAGCCGGCGATCGGCGAGTGTCTGAGCGATGAGGCGAATCTCGGATTTGTCTGTGTAATCGAAATGGTTGCGCGTGGCGAAAATCTCCACGCCGGTGAAGCCGGCGTTAGCTATTTGCGAGAGCAATCCAGGCGTTAGTTTTTTGGAAATGAACAGGTAAGTGGACAGAATTCTTTCCATGGAGGTCTAGTTTAGCGTTTTGGGATGGCGAGTCGGCCAGAAAAAGGGAACGGAAAGCACAGATCGGTACACCCCGAAGAATGTAAGCGCTGGTTCAATAGCCGATAGCGGAACCGTTGTCGCGAGGATCGGCCGCACCGCAACGTTCGCCGATCTTTGGATCGATGCCGATGGCATTGATCAGGCCGATGTGGCCGCGACGTTGGATTTCATGTCCGCGGGCCTTGAGTTGATCTTCCATTGCGGGCGAGAAGAGACTCTCCAGGAGGAGACGGTCAGGCAGCCATTGATGGTGGAAGCGTGGGGCATTGATCGCGGACTGGGCGTCCATGCCGAGTCGCATCCAGTTCAGCGCGGAAAGCAGCGTCACGGAAATAATTGTGGGACCACCGGGTGAACCAGTAACGAAACTAAGCTGGCCATCACGAACGAGGATGGTGGGAGTCATCGAACTAAGCGGGCGCTTGCCGGGACCGATGGTGTTGCCTTCGGATTGAATCAGGCCAAAGAGCGCGTTGGGAACACCAGGTTGCGTGGTGAAGTCGTCCATCTCGTCGTTGAGCAGAAAGCCCGCAGAGGAGGTGACATGTGAGCCGTAGCTGTTGTTCAGGGTGGTGGTGCTGGCGACAGCATTGCCCGCGGCATCGACAACGGAAAAATGGGTCGTGTGTGGACCTTCGCCGAGGCTGACGATGGTGTTCAGAGCGGCGCTGGCGCTAATGCCCTGATTGCAGACGTGCGGATTGCCGGCGTGCACGACCTTGCTCGATGACGCATGCAGAGGATCAATCGTGGCGAGAAGCTCCTTGGCATAGCACGGATCGGTGAGGCCAGCGACAGGCACGTTGGAAAAATCAGGATCGGCAAGATACGCGGCGCGGTCCGCGAAGATTCTGCGCATAACTTCGACAACCATGTGCACGCTTTGCGGATCTTCCCAGCCTTTTAGCGGAACATTCTGCAACATGTTGAGCGCTTCAAGGACTGCGACGCCGCCTGAACTCGGAGGAGGGGCGGAGAGAACTTCCCAGTGATGCGCGTCAATAGCGTAGGAGGCGCGGAGCACCTCTCGAATTTTCGGCTGGTAGCGGGCGAGATCGTCGAGGGTGATCAGGCCGCCGAAAGCCGCCATGTCTCGAGCAAGCATCTGTGCCGTTTCACCCTGATAAAACCCCGCAGCACCGTTCTTGGCGATGCGTTTGAGCGTGGCGGCGAGTTCCGGCTGCCGGAAGGTTTCGCCGACGCGATACATTTTCCCGTCGTTCAGGAAAATGTGGCTGCTCATGGAAAAACGCTGAAGGTCGCTGCGCTCCTCCGCAAATTCGCGGACCAATTTTTCGCTGATAGGGAAACCATCTTCAGCGAGGCGTATGGCGGGCTGCATGACGGCGGTGAGTTTCATCGTACCGTGAGTTCTAAGAGCTAGTGTGAGGCCGGCGACAGTGCCCGGAACAGCGACCGAGCGATAACCAATTGTGGACGCTTCGGGGTCGAGCAGGCCGTCGGGGCGGATATACATGTCTGGGGTAGCCTTGCCGGGGGCCATTTCGCGGTAGTCGAAGAAATTCGTTTTTCCGTTGGCAAGGCGAACGAGCATAAAGCCGCCTCCGCCGATATTGCCTGCCGCGGGTTCCACGACGGCGAGGGCGAAGGCGGTGGCGACGGCGGCATCCACCGCATTGCCGCCGCGCTTAAGGATCTCTACCCCGGTGGCGGAGGCTAGCGGATCGTCGGTGGCCACCATGCCGTGGGTGCTGCGAACGGGTTCGCGGGGCCATTCCTTGGGAAGGTCCGGCTGATTGCGGAATTCCGCGGCGACTTGTGCGACAGAGGACGTTACAGAAAAAAAGAAAATCAGCGCGGAAAGAAGGAAAAGTTTGCAGAGTGACATAACAAAAGTATGCCACGAAGGGGCAGAAAGGCGGACCGCGGAGAGCAGACTTCCGATGGAGGCGGAGTCAAGAGGGTGCTTTACGCGATAGGAGGGGAGGCCGGTGGCCCGATGAATCTCACCGCTCTGATGCGGATATCGGCAGTGGCCAGGAAAACTTTAGAGGAAAAATTGCGAAAGCTGCTATAAGGTACGAGTCGCTTTGGAGGCGAGATGAGAAAGCATTCCGTGCTGGTTTACTTTGTGGTGTTGGTGCTCGCGTTGTTGGCGGGGATGCACACCGCGGCGCAGAGTGCGTTCGCGGACCTGGACGAGTATGTCGAGAAAACGATGAAGGCATTCGATGTGCCGGGAATTTCCGTGGGGATCGTGAAGGACGGAAAGGTGGTCCTCGCGAAAGGATATGGAGTGAAGAAATTGGGCGAGCCGGCAGTGGTGGACGAGAACACCTTGTTTGGAATTGGGTCCAACACGAAAGCGTTCACCGCAGCGGCGTTGGCGACTCTCGTCGATGAAGGAAAGATCGCGTGGGACGACCCGGTGTATGAGCGTCTAAAGGGATTTCAGATGTATGACCCTTACGTCTCGAAAGAGATGCGGATTCGCGATCTGCTGTGCCACCGAAGCGGGCTGGGATTGGGCGAAGGCGACCTGATGTTCTGGCCGCACACGACGTTCACGCGGGACGAAGTGGTGTACCGCGTGCGCTTTCTGAAACCCGCGACAAGTTTCCGCAGCCAGTTTGCCTACAACAACCTGATGTTCCTGACGGCTGGGCAAGTCGTGGCGGAGGTAAGCGGCAAGAGTTGGGACGACTACGTGCACGACAGGATCTTTGTACCGCTGGGAATGAAGACGACGAACACCAGCACGGATGCGCTGAAATCGGGCGGAGATTATGCTTTTCCTCATTCGAAGGTGGATGGGAAACTGCAAGTGATTCCATTCGAAAATCTGGACAATGCGGGTCCTGCGGGTTCGATCAATTCCTCGGTTGCGGAGATGTCACGCTGGGTAATGATGCAACTGAACCGCGGCAAGATTCCCGGCAGTGAGGGCAAGATTTTTTCCGAGAAAGATTCGCAAGAGATGTGGATGCAGCAGACCGTGATTCGTGTGAGGGAGGAAGGGGCGGAGGAGTTAAAGGATCTGCGGCCGCACCTTTCCGGCTACGGATTGGGATGGTTTGTCAGGGATTATCGCGGGCATAAGTTGGTGGGGCATTCAGGTGGCGTGGCGGGATTCGTTTCTCACGTGGAAATGATTCCGGAAGAGAAACTCGGCATCATCATTCTGACCAACGCGGAGGAGGACTTTGCGTTCGACGCTATTCTCTTTCACGTGCTGGACAGCTACCTGGGTGGAGGCACACAAGACTACGTTTCTGCTTTCAAGACGGTGGAAGACAAACACCAAAAAGAAGCGGAGGAGACAATGCAGAAAGCGCAGCAGGGGCGCGCTACGGATTCGAAACCGTCCTTGCCGCCGGAAAAATACACCGGAGATTACACGGATCCATGGTACGGAAAAGTGAGTATCACCCAAGAGGGCGGCCACTTGGTCTTACGACTGGAGAGAACGACGAAGGGCGTGGCGGACCTGCAACACTGGCAATACGATACGTTCAAGGCTCACTGGCGTGATCGTACGGTGGAAGACGCTTTTGTGACTTTTGCATTGAAGCCAGATGGCACCATCGATCATTTCACGATGGTAGCGGTTTCGCCACTGGCAGATTTCAGTTTCGATTATCAGGATTTGTACTTCACGCCAGTGCCCAATAAGCCGGAGAAAAAATAAAAGTAAATTACTGCGGCCGGCGACTAGTCCTCGAGGAATTCGATCGTGGGTGGTCCAGGCAAGATGCCTGCGGAGGTACCGCGTTCGATCAAGTCGCGCACCGCTTTTTTACCTTTATCGCCGTAGCCGAGCGTCCACTTATTTACATACATGCCGACAAATTTATCCGCGAGTTCCGTGTTCATGTCACGGGCAAACTGCATCGAGTAGTTGAGGGCTTCTTCGCGATGTTCAAGCCCGTAGGAAACACTGTCGCGAATGGTTTTTGCGATCAACCGGCCAAGTTCGGGGCCGAGAGCCCGGCGAACAGCGTTGCCGCCTAGCGGGAGCGGAAGTCCGGTAAGTTCCTGCCACCAGATACCGAGATCCAGAACGCGGTGCAGACCGAGTTGCGGAAAAAAGAGCTGGCCTTCGTGAATCAGGAGGCCGGCCTCGACGACATCGTTCTTGACAGCTTCGATGATCTTGTCAAAAGGCAATACCACCGGCTCAAAGTTCGGCTCGAAGAGCTTCAGGGTGAGGTACGCGGATGTTTTCAAACCGGGGACAGCAACGCGCAGGCCTCTAAGGTCCTGGGGCTTCATGGAGCGAGAGGAGACCACAATCGGTCCATAGCCTTCGCCGAAGCTTGCCCCGCAATCGAGCAGAACGTAGTTGTCGCGGATAGACGGGTACGCAGCGAAGCTGACCGCGGTGACGTCATAGGTTTCCGTAAGCGCGGCTTCGTTCAGCGCTTGAATGTCCGACAGCGTATGTGTGTATTTGTAGCCCGGGGTCGCCAGTTTGTGGGTGGCCAAGCCGTAAAACATGAAAGCGTCATCGGAGTCCGGCGAGTGGGCGAGGGTGATTTCTCGAAGCGACTTTTCGGGTTGGGAGGCCGTTTGTCTGCCAGGCATGGGCGTTCGGGATCCTTTGCCCCGGCGTCCGATACGCAAAAATGGCTAGGCCCGGTTCTGCTCTTCAGGGACAAGTACAAGAGAAGTCGAGCGAAGTTCGAAATGCGCAGCTTGCGGCCGGGCCTACAATTACACCCGAAGACTAACATAACCGCGGAGCAGGGACAATCGAGGCAAACGGCGTTTCCAAGTTCCAAGCGCCCGCTGAAGAGGGCCGACTCAAATGTCTCTCCGGCGGGCTTGAAGTTTTTTGACGCCGAAATCATGGACGTACGGACGCCTGCTGAACCCCGGTAGCGGAATGCCCTTGCAGATTACGTGCGCGCTCATTAGCGCGCTTCAGCTGAGCGCTAGAGAGTTTGGAAGAGAGTGAGTTGAGGTATTCAGCGCCACGTTGGTCGCCCGAGATTGAGGCGGACTTGATCCACATGTAGGCGGTTTCCGGATCTTTAGCGGTGGCGCGGCCGGTCATGTACATATAGCCCAGTTTGATGCAAGCTGCGGTGTTGCCTTGAACAGCCGCTTTGGAGAACAGTTCGAAGGCTGTTTTGTCGTCCGGGGGAACCCCTTCGCCGCGAAGATACATGTCGGCAAGATTGTTCTGGCCCGTAGCATTACCACGGTCTGCCGCTTTGCGGTACCAATCGGCGGCGATTTGCTGGCTCTTGGCCACGCCGAGACCCTGATTGTAAGCATAGCCGAGATTGGTCATCGCGCCAGTGTCTCCCGCCTGAGCGGCGGTTTGGAATAGGTGGACGGCCCTCGGCTGGTCTTGCCGGACCCCCCAGCCGTTGCGGTAGAAGATCCCTAGATCTGCCAGAGCCTGGACATTGCCTTGGTCGGCTGCAAGACCGATCCAGTACAGTGCAGTACCCAGATTCTGGGGAACCCCCCAACCATAAGCGTAAAGTACGCCAAGATTCACCTCCGCAGGGGCATAACCTCTTCGTGCTCCGTCCTCAAACTGTTTGCGAGCCTCTTCAGGGGTGGTTTTGGGACCCACGATAGGTGCGAGAGAAAGTCCCATCTTGTTGTTACCTGAAACCAGAATCGCGATCTCAGGTTGCGAACAGGGTGTGCCGCGGTCGACGGCCAAACGTCCATTTTCTGACAAGCAAGAATTGTGGGTTGAGGTGTCTTTTAAGTTGGTCTGTCCTGTTTGGGCGATGCATGACGGCAAAGCAGCCATGATCACCAAAGCAGCCATGATCAATAACACGGCAAACATGGCAACTCTGCCAGGATGCAACGTGGAAAGTGAGTGGTATTCCATTTTCTCCTCGATTTGCCGGTTGGCCACCCTCTGGATGGGCCGTACATGCGCCGACGTTCAGGCAAGTGACGCAGAAGCTCAATGGAATTCCCCTCGCTGTTCCGTACAACTTACATCATCGTGCAAGAGGCTGAAGTAAAACGCTTTACCTTGGAACGAATGACTCACAAAGTTCGCAATAGAAGCTGATGATGCTAGAATTCCGCCACGTGATGATCGGAAATGACAAAAACAAGGTGCGGTTTGGTCCTTATGAGGCCGACTTGGCGACACAAGAGCTGTGGAAGTCCGGGGTACGGCTGAAGCTGGGTGGGCAGCCATTTGGACTTTTGACGATGCTCCTCAAGCGCCCCGGCGAGCTGGTCAGCAGGGAAGATCTCCGCGCCACGCTTTGGTCCTCCGATACCTTTGTGGATTTCAACCACGGACTGAACGCGGCGATGAACAAGCTGCGGGATTGTCTGAATGATTCGGCTGAAGACCCCCAATATATTGAAACCCTCCCCAGACGGGGTTACCGGTTCATCGCGCGAGTCGAAAAGGCAGCCGATATTCCGATGATGGAACCGCCACAGGCTGGCCCACCCGCGTCCATAGGTGAGCCACTGGAACAAGTGTCGTGGCTCGAGAATGCGCCGGTTGGAAGGGTAGCTGTACCTTATCGCTGGATAGCGATAGGGATCTTGCTGCTGCTCGCTGGCGTGACTGGATTTTTATATCATCTCAGTTCCGGCGGGGGTCGAGCTGGGTCGGAAGGAACGGTCATTCTTCGGGGCGCACCACGGCCAGCCGTCTCGCCTGTCTTTTCTCCCGACGGGGAAAAAATTGCGTTCAGAATCGAGAATGATTCGGGGCACGCACCTGGGCTATATGTCAGCGACTTGGAATCGGGCGAGCTAACGCCACTAACGACAGAAGGGCGGAATGGCGACCCCACGTGGTCGCCAGACGGTGAGAGCCTGGCGTTTGTGCGGACAGAACAGGAAGGCCGGGCCATATACAGAGTCACTTCGAAAGGTGGAGACGCGCGCAGGCTCGCGCCGGTCATTGGAAACCCTTCGCAAAGCGATCTGGACTGGTCACCGGACGGGAAATACATCGCGTTCGCGGGTGTTTCTTCAAATGGGAGCTCGCCACTGTTCGCGTTCTTGCTTGCTACCCACGATGTCCATCCGTTAACGGATCCGGTTGGGAAGGATCAGGATTGGGGGCCAGCCTATTCGCCCGATGGAAAGAGAATCGCATTTCTAAGGCGCCGGGGAGCAGACCTTGCTGAAAACGTTTTTGTCGTTCCGGTGGAGGGAGGGGCGGCGCAACAACTCACGTTTGGGAGCGGAGGCATGCAAAGCCCGCCGGCATGGACCAGCGATGGAAAATGGGTGATTTATGCCACTACCCAGAGTGGCGAAGCTCGATTGTGGAAGGTTCCCTCAACAGGGGGTCCGGCAGAAACCTTGTCTGGAATTGGTGCTCCGAGTTGGCATCCGTCGGTACCGCGTGGCGTTGGGTCACTCCTTGCGTATCAGAGTGTACTGGGAGATTCCAGTGTCTGGCGCCTGAACGTTTCGCAAGCGTCTGGAGGCGACCCGGGGCTGGTAGTAATTTCCGTGGCAGGCAGCAATGAAGGGCCGCGGCTCTCGCCAAATGGACGAAAACTCGCATTCATGTCCAATCGCGGCGGGAGCATGGAGATATGGATCAGCGATCCGGACGGTTCGTATCCGCTGAAGTTGACGAATCTGGACGGCTGCGGATCGCCCCGCTGGTCACCGGATAGTCGGAACATCGCGTTCGATTCTGTGCACAGCGGGAGGCCTGGCGTGTATGTGGTCAACCTGGAAGGAGGAGAGCCTCGCGCTCTGGCCGAGGGTAGCTCACAGAACCTGGTGCCGAGTTGGTCGCACGACGGTAGGTGGATCTATTTCGCCTCGGACCGAGCGGGTCAAGACAACATCTGGAAGGTACGGGCTACGGGAGGCGAGCCGGTGCGTGTGACGCAGCGCAGCGGGTTTGCGCCGCTGGAATCGGCGGATGGCAAGACGCTGTATTTTGCGAGCTCGCGTTATCCGCTTCCGGGAATCTGGCAAGTACCGGTTGATGGAGGAAACGAGACGATGGTCTCGCCCCTTGTTCGTCCAGAATTCTGGGCTGGGTGGACCGTAACAGAACAGGGATTTTACTTCCTTGCGGCGGCAGAGAGCGAGGGTCGCACGGCACTGGAGTTTTTTGATCCCAAGTTAGGAACGACGCAACTGGTTGCACGACTGAATGGCAACGCATTTTGGCTTTCCGCGTCGAGCGATGGGCAGACGCTTTGGTACAACCAGAAACAAGAAGGGCAAAGCGTAATTCTGGTTAAGCGTGATTTTTGACTAGCGGCCGCAAGAGAGGATTGAGACTCTAGAGAGCTGAGACGATGTGTGCGATAGCATCTTCGAAGGTGATCCGGCCATCCAGATATGGCTGCCAATAAGTAGTCAGCAAGCGAAGGTAGTCTTCCCAACCGCGCTGAGTGATTTTTTCCCGCAGATCAGAGGGAATCGGTGTAGTCATCTGCGTTTTCGGTGTAATCGCCTCGTTCGCGTCGATGTTCCGCTCCGTACCGCCGAGCACAGGACGGAGAACCTCGCCAGTTGTATAGAAAATAAGCGCGTGCCAGAGGTCGCGGGGAATGGGTTTGTCACGCTGGCGACATTCGCGCTGGATGGCATTTTCCACGGGCCTAGCGATGTCATGAGATGCTTCGTGGAATAGAACTTCAAGTGCTTCGGGGCCCTGATTTCTCGGATCGGTGCTGGAAATCGTAACTCGCAAGGGATCGAGTGTGGTGTACGCGCCGTAAGCGTTGGCAAAAGCGCATACGTCCACACGAATCATTTCTTTCGGCCATTCTGCCTGATAGACGTCCGCAAGACGCTGGGAGAGTCCGACGCCTTGTTCACGAACGAGAGGGGCCACGCGAGCAACCCACCGGCGATTCGAGCGATCCTGATCGACCCACCAGTGGGCCCGATAGACCGGTGCGGCGGCTTCCAGAAGAGTGCCTATGTTTCCGGGAAGGCCTGCATCGCAGAGTTTTATCTTCTTGCCTGTTAATTCGGAGCAGTCTTCGAAGTCGCCGAGTTGGTTTTTTAGAAGAATCAGATCGATATTGACGAGCAGGTCTTTGTGCACAAAATTCGCGATGTAATAACTGATGGCGCCGTCCCAGGCAAGTTGTTCCGCGTGTGTGAGAGTAGGAATGGAACTCGGATCTTTCTTGAAAGTAGGACCCGGCAATTTGGCGGAAGCGGCGACGTTGGCCCTGGCAGCTTCGTGAGCGCGAGCTTCGTGATAGAGAAAGTGATGAAGATTCACCCAAAAGCTACTGTGAAATTCGAACACAGGAAGAGGGCCGTAGAAGGAATCCACCGCCTGCCCCTGGGCGCGCGGCACAATCGGGGACAGAAAAAAAAACAGACAGACAAGGAAAGTTCGAAGCCAAAACAGGCTCATAGCGAGAGCAGAAATAGTAACGCAACTTTACCGGAGCACAAATCGGCAGATTACAGCAGGTATCAAAACTCTCTTCTGGGCTCTTCTAGCCACCGCTCTAGTCGAGTCTGTTCCTCTTGCGAAACTTCCATGAATTGAATGCCCATGCCGAGACCCTGACTGACGTACACCACTGACCCAATAGCCTCGAAGTCTTCCTGATGATGCGTAAATCTGATTCGGACTCGAGCACCCTGTGGAATGGGATTCAAAGTGTCCACATAGCAACCTGTGCGGCTGATGTCCGAGACTCTGGCGGACTGCTTGGCACCCCGCGGAAGGTCAACCACATCGACGGCCAGAACCATCGGGTATCGAAGTGCGATTCTGCGTTCCACCGGGACATCCGGCATTCTCTTCTCCTGTCAAGCCAAATAGAAACTGGCACATTTTGCGACGTGAGCAAGCACTCCGCAATAGTGGTAACAGGAATTCTGCGTAAGCGTCAACGTCGCGTTTCATTGGAGGACGAATCTGGTGGCTCGAGCCGCGGGTCCACGGTGCTTCCCACGGCGCCCTGGTGATCCGCGGCGTGAACAAAACCGGTGGAATCACGGAAAAAGGAGCGCAGCCCGCTTCGGCCGTAGTCACTTGGAATAGCAGCAAGTTCATATTTTGCAGGTGCGCCCGACGCGTTGGCACCGACGATGACGTAGCGGAAAACATAGCCGTCCTTGCGCCCGGTTACCAGGTCGTTGTCGAGAAGTCCGGCGTGCTCGACCTTGGACGTCCCCGCGCTTGAGGAACCGAGCACTGTCAAGCTGTCCGGGAGATGGGTGTAGGTTTTTCGGTAGGACTCAACGGCCTCCGAAAGTTTTTGAAGAGAGGCCAGAGCAGACTGTTCATTGGCTTTGATTTCCGCGCGGTCCCATTCCTCCTCGAGGGAAGGAAGATCAAGCAGGAGGAGGCCAAGAGAAAGGAGCTTCCACTGGCCGTTTTCGCGGACCAGCCCCATGGTGACTTTGTGAAGGGCGGATTCGTCTCCACTCGAGGCATCTCTTACCGACAACGGCAGATATGCGATGTTTTCGCGAAGCTCCGGTTTGCCAATTTCCATCTGGGTAGTGATTTCTGAAGTCTTACAGCGAACAATGAGCGCTCCTGACGCACCGAGTTCCGTGCTCGGCTCGCCGGGTTTGTCGAGAAGCACGAACCGCTTCAGCAGCGTGGACCGCGCCGCAGGGGTCATGCGGGCAAACGCTTCTGCGTTTCGCGTGGTAAGTGCGTGGGTGAATTCAGGAACGTTTTGCGAACAAGCGGCCATCAAGGTATCCCGCATGATGCGAGCAGGATCTGCTCCGGCGGCGCCCGATTGGGCGCCCGTTTGGGCCAAGGTGAATGGACTTAAGGCCCCGCAAAGCAAACTAAGCAGCAAGACAGACCGCCGAGGATCGAGCAGGTAAAATCGCAACGTTCTCTCCTTACTCTTTGGCTGATGACAAAATGGCCGCAAGGTTCTGAGTGAATGCGGAGCGCGGCATGACTTCCGAACTCCCTGCAGCGCGTGCCTGTGCCGCCAGATCCACTTGCACGTGCGACAGGAAGGACACCACGCGCAGTTCTTTGTGAGTTGCGCGCAGGCGAGCGATGGTTGCCACAGGCTGATTGCGGGCATTCAAGTCAACGATCACGAGTTTTGTGGGCTGATCGAGGAGCTCGATCAGGGCATCAGGGTTCGTGGCCACCTTGAATTCCATGCCGAGATGCTTCGCCGTCTCCAAAATTTTCATCTGAAAAAAAATATCGTCCAAAAATCCAACCACGCGTCCCATTCCGGCACCTCCTAACGTCCAATGTCGAGGAGGAACCCCGCATAACTGTTCGGGTTGTCCTCGACGCATTACAATCAGCGTGCCCTCGGGAGGGGCATGATGCAAGCTCTTTCGCTTGCTCCTATCTCAGCTGCGATTTCGCTCCCGGAAAAAACCCGGAATAGGGGGCCTATTGCGAGAGGTCTCTAAGGAGGCCTTGGAATGGAAGCCCGCACCGGATCGATGGTCCATCGCGGAGTTGTTGGCTCGCTTGGTGATGATTGAGTAGCTCTACAACGGCAGGACGCGGCGAATGGTGATGAAAAACGCTGGCCGAAACATTCCCTGCCGCAGCCCTGAATAAACACAAACAAAAGCAGTACATCCTCTGCAAACTCGGGAACGCCGTTTGAGGCTGACTCGAAAAAATCGCTTTTCTATTGCAAGGAGACTGTTGGGGAGTCTGGCGATGAAGCGCAGGAAAGGTCCGACTAGTGGCCGGCATTCGGGCTGTGCGCACCTACTGTCTCATCTGGGATATCGCCGGGGCGGCCCTTAACGCGATCGTAAACACTCAACTGGCTGACGGAACCGAGTGCTTCATTGTAAAAGGTGGGCACGCCGAGCGCGGTTCGCAACTCTTCATTGAATTTTCGGAGACTTTCGAGGTGCGAGGCGAGCGCCGGCACTTTCACCCCTTCATCCGTTAAAAGAAATTTCTGGTAGCCAGCGTCCCACAAGCGGGTGAACTGTCCCTTCAGCATGACGGTAGGCAGAATGGTCATGCGAAAGCGGCCGTCGGTTTCTTGGCGAAACTCCGCGCCACATCCGTATTTTTCCACGCGGACGACACCGCGCGTGCTGCCAACGGTGAAGCCCAGGGCGGCGAGACTGTCGATGGCCTTCTTCTCAAATCGTTCGTCAACATTCCACATAGGAAGGACAGAATAGGGGAATTTGGGAGGGGTGTAAAGCATGGGGCTTTTCCGACGGATTACACTTTTCGGAAAGGGGAATTGGAAACGACCTTCTTAACGAACCTGAAAAATCGTTCAGTAAGATTCATTTTTTCGTAAGCTCGCCGTTTTACAAACTTCATACCCTTTTACTATCCTTCGTGATATAAGAACGCACAAATAACAGGTGTGGCGCGCCACAGTTGCCCGAACTGGAGAGCGCGGACGGAAGAAAGACCGCATTTAGATCGGCCAAATTTACAAGTTGGGAGTTTGCTCATGTTCAAGTTCTACAGATACGCGTTCTTTTTCTTGTCATTTGTGATTGGTAGTGCGCTGCTCAGCGCGCAGCAAAATACCGGATCTATTAACGGGACAGTGCTGGATGGGAGCGGCGGCGCGGTTTACCAGGCTTCCGTCAAAGTCCGAAATATGGCTACGAATTTGGAGCAAGAAACAAAAACAAAGAATGATGGCTCGTTTAACATCGTCGGGTTGCCTATCGGGACATACGAAGTTTCTTTCACCAAGGATGGCTTCAAAGCTGAGGTCCACCCCACAATTCTGGTACAAGCCGGTGTACCCACCACAGTGAATGGCTCGCTGACTCCTGGACAGGTCTCTTCCCAAATCACCGTCTCCGCTACGCCGCTGATGAATGAGACGGATACGACTAACGGGTACGTGTTGGACTCGGATCTGATTCAAAGCGTGCCGCTGGGAACCGGAAGCTTCACGCAGTTGGCTCTATTGAGCCCGGGTGTCAATGCTGACTTGCTGTCCGGTTCCGGCAGCGGTGCTGGACTCGGGAATCAGAATATTTTTGCCAACGGGCAACGCGACAGCAGCAACAGCTTTAACATGAACGGCGTGCTGACAAATAACTTGTTTAACGGTAAATCCTCAAGCTCTGTAAGCGACAATCGCTTCGTACTTAACACGGGCGAGAATTTCGCGGGTCAGGGGGCGATTCAGACGAGTACTTCAGTATACAGCGCAATCGGGCAGGCTTTGCCTTCGCCCCCGCCAGAAACCATCGAGGAACTCGAAGTGAAGAACTCGATGTACGACGCAACGGAAGGTGCTTACAGCGGCGCGCACATCCAACTTCAAACCAAGACCGGATCGAACACCTATCATGGGCAGGTTTACGAGAGCTATCAAACGAGTGGATGGAACGCTGCTCCATATTTCCGAAACGCGGATTCGTCAATTCCTTCGGGACAGAAGGTTCCGGTTCTTCACCGCAACGTCTTCGGCGCCACCGTGGGTGGCCCGATCTACAAAGATAAATTGTTTTTCTTCGGTTCGTATCAGGGGCAGCGAGTTACCGACCTCGACAGGTCCATCTCACGGGCGACGGTTCCGCAGCACCTGACGGGCGATCGCAGTGATGCCACCCTCGCGGCTGTTGCGAATGCGGACATCTATGGTGGCAACTGCGGCGGCGCGATGCAACCGACTTGCGTAACCCCCGGATCAATCGATCCTGTGGCACGGAAAATACTAAACGCCAAGCTGCCAAATGGTCAGTTTCTAATCCCCAGCGCGACGGTAACCGATCCGAATGCGGCTTTGGCCTTAGGCTATAACGCCCTTGTGCAGGGTCCCGCTACGACATTTACTGCTGATCAAGCGAACGGGAACGTCGACTACAATTTCAGCCAAAAGGACCGAATTTCAGGCAAATATTACTTTCAGAATGATCCGACTACCGCCCCGTTCCCAGCCTTCAGTCAGCTTCAGGGCTTCCCGCAGCGACTCACTTCTAGTTCGCAGGTATTTTCTTTAGAAAACACCACGGTGATCTCATCCAACTTTACGTGGCTGCAGAGGTTCGGGTTTGTGCGAGAGCTCGCTTACGCAAACACTTCCCAACAGTTCAGTAACTCTGATTTTGGAATCAACCTCTTCGGCATCAGCCGCTTGCCAGGAATCTCCATAAACACCGCCGACGTGAACCTTGGTAACGCCCTGAGCTTTGGCGCCGCCTCTAATTTCGCCAACGCCGGCATGTTCCAGAATCAGTTCGAAGGATCCTCGACGGCAACTTGGGTTCGCGGCCGCCACACCCTGGCCTTTGGGTTCAGTTGGGATCACACGCAGCTGAATATCGTCAATAAGAACAACGAAACTGCGTCGCTGGGTTTCAACGATTTTGCCGCTTTTCTGCAGGGTAATCTTTGCACTCCTGTCAACGGATGCTCGAGTTCAAGCACAACTTTCCTCAACGGAGAATCGAACCGGTACTACCGCGCCAATCAGGCGGGCCTTTATGCCCAAGATACCTTTCGGTTGCGGCCGGGTTTGACTGTTAATTACGGCTTGCGCTGGGATTGGGACGGCCCGCTCGTCGAGAAGAACGGCTTGCTTACCAATTTTTATCCACAGAATTACAACTACGACGCCGGCTCGGACACCATCACAAATATTGGCCTGGTGGTTGCCGGAAACAATAAAGCTTTCGGAACAAAAGGAGTTAGCGATTCAACCTTGAAAGGCCGCCAATGGGGATTTGGACCCCGGATTGGTGTGGCTTGGACGCCGTCCTTCGTGAAAAACATCGTGTTGCGGGCGGGGTTCGGGATGTATTACGACCGCGGCGAATACTTTACGGAGTTCTCAGCGGGCGCGGGACAGGGGATCAACGGACCGTTCGGGGTGACAACGGCTCAGCCGTTCGTGGTACCACTGCTTGCACAAACAGGTGCAACGTTCTCGACTCCCTTTGGGACCACAGCGCCTCCTCCTCCCCCCACGAACCTTGGTGGGGTGGCATCCTTATTGCCGAACATTGCGCAGTTAACGAATCAGACCACGCCGTTTTGCATTGCGAACGGTTTATCGTTCTGTGGGCCATTTCAATTTTCCGGCTACGATCCTAAGAACAAGCTGCCGTATACGGAGAACTGGATGCTGGATCTGCAGTGGCAGCCGGTCAACGACTTGGTCTTCCGGATCGCCTATGTTGGGAATCATGGCGTACACGAAGTTATCCCGATCCCATTTAATCAGGCGCTCATAGCCACGCCGCAGAATCCTGTGCACGGGCAAATCTATTCTTACGGCTACAGCGTTCCGCAAGTTTCCGCGGAAAGTGTGCAGTCCCTTACCGACGGATTTCCCACGGGTAACGCTTCGCTCCGCGTGCCGTATCTCGGTTACGACCCCAACTCCCAATTCAGCGAGGCCGCTGGAGTCTCGCACTACAACGCCCTCCAATTGAACGTGACGAAGCGGATCACCCACGGACTCACGATCAATGGCTCCTACACCTGGTCCCATTCCCTCGATGAGGAAAGCGGCGCGCAGCTTTTTTACAATGGCAACAATCCGCTAAATCTTCGCTCAGGGTATGGAAACTCTGACTTTGATCGTCCTCATGTTTTCACCTTGCTCGTCCAGTATCAATTCCCTAACTTAACTTCTTCGCACGGATTCGCTTCACAGTTGATCAACGGCTGGGGACTCAGCACTTTCGTTGTCGCGCAGAGTGGACAACCCTATAGCGTGATCGATTTTTCCGGGGGAGCCGCCGGCATCTACTATGGTGGCGGGCAGGATGCGATAACCAATCCGATCATTCCAATCGGAGGGGTGGGAGCGACTGCAACGAATCCCATCTTGCAGGGCACCTTGGGTATCAATCCCGGTCTGCCGGTCCTGAACAAGAATGCGTTCGGCGTGCCACTCCTAGCGCCTGGGCAGAGCGGCGTTCCTCCTTGCGATCCAGTCACGGGTGCTTGCGATATTTACGAAACCGGGTTCGGCTCGACGGGCCGCAACATTTTCCGCGGGCCATTCCAGTCGCGTGTGGACACGACCTTGTTCAAAGAATTTCGTTTGACAGAACGATTTCTACTGAAGATGGATTTCCAGGCCTTCAACATGTTGAACCATGCGAGTTTCGATACCCCGAACAACAACGTGAGGTTTAATCCCTTCTTCGGTAACCCGCCAGACTACGTTGGGACCAGCCACAAGCCGTGTTTTACACAGACGACAGGAATCGGTCTTCAGGGCGCTTATTCTTGCCCTCCGACCCAGCAACTTGGGTTAATTCAACACACCCTCGGAAGTCCGCGTTTCTTGCAACTTTCCGCGCACTTGCGATTTTAACCGAAGACACTGCAAAGGGTTTGCAGTCAACCCCGGGGCCGCAACGGCGGCCCTTTTTTCCAGCAAGGCATGGGCATGTCCTACGCCGTCCAAACCGGGAGGGCGTGGCTCACTTCCCTCCGCCGCGAACCCCGCGTAAGATAAGGACAGGAACCGAGGACATGTCGACTACTAAAACACAGCCATTGGCGGGAATCGCTCCTGCCGCCAGTCTCAGCAACGAAGAAATCTTGCGGTATAGCCGCCACCTGATCATGCCGGAGGTTGGCATGGATGGGCAGTTGAAGTTGAAGGCGGCGAAGGTTCTGTTGATCGGGACCGGGGGACTCGGTGCGCCACTGGGCTTGTACTTGACAGCCGCGGGAGTTGGGAAGATCGGCCTGGTGGATTTCGATGTGGTGGACTT
>Ga0209526_10000657_pt1 | contig 22684 bp, 18 predicted proteins | sample JacPinW_OM2H0_M1_FD_188566 | JGI IMG/M metagenome (GOLD analysis project Ga0209526, IMG submission 188566) | Forest soil microbial communities from Algoma, Ontario, Canada - Jack Pine, Ontario site 1_JW_OM2H0_M1 (SPAdes) (version 2) | ecosystem: Environmental > Terrestrial > Soil > Boreal... | reverse complement strand
CGGTCCCCGTGATCTGCGCCAGCGTGGAGAGGCGGGCGATCAGACCGTCTCGCGCCAGCTCCAGCGACTCGGGCACCAGCGGCCGGAGGTCCTTCCAGGCATGGATCACGTTGTAGCCGTCCACCACCAGCTGCTCGGGCACCTCGACGCCGAGTCTAGGCGCGGGAGGTGAGGCGCTGGCGGTTCACCTCGTAAAGAAGGGACGAGGCTGCGGCCGAGGCGTTCAGGCTGGCCACCTTTCCCGCCATGGGCAGGCGGAGGCGGGCGTCGCAGCGCTCCCGAACCAGGCGGTGGACGCCCGTGCCCTCCCCGCCCACGACCAGGCACACCGGCTGGCGCAGATCGAACTCCCAGGGAAGCAGCTCTCCCTCGGGGTCGAGGGCCACGCACCACAGACCCGAACGCTTCAGCTCTGTGATCGCCGCCGCCAGGCCCGGCACGCGGCACAGCGGCAGGTGCTCGCTGGCTCCGGCGCTGGCCTTGATCGCGGCTGCGGAGAGCGGAGCCGACCGCCGTTCGGGGAAGATCGCCCCGCCGGCGCCGGCGACCTCGGCGCTCCGCAGGATGGCGCCCAGGTTTTGAGGGTCCTCCACGCCGTCGAGGGCGACAAGCAGGTCCGGACCGGTCTCGAGCAGCTCCCGGAGGGACAGGAAGGCCCGGGGCTTGAGCTCCGCGACGACTCCCTGGTGCACGCCGCTGGCCAGCGCCGCGAGCCGCGCCGCCGGCACTCGCTCCACGGGGGCCAGCCGGGCCAGCTCGGCCACCCTCGGATCCGGGTCCAGGCCCTCGGCCACCAGCGCGCGCTTCACCCTCCCTGCCCGCGCCGCCTCCATCACGGCGTTGCGCCCGTAGACCAGGTCCCTCTCCACCCCCCGCGGCCCTCTGCCCATAAGCCGAGCTTAGGCAAATCCATCCCCCCGTGCGGGAGGGACCGTCTAAGCCCGACCTACCTCTTCACCAGCCGCGAGCGCGCTCCCGCGGGCGTGTCCTCGACCACAACTCCCCGTTCCCGGAGCAGCTCTCGGATCCGGTCGGCCGCCGCGAAGTCCCGCGTCCGGCGCGCCTCCTCCCGCTCCTCGACAAGCCGCCGGGTCTCCACGTCGAGGACCGGCTCCTCCGCGCCCAGGACGTCCAGGTGCGCGTCGACCTCCGCCAGCAGCTCGCCGAGCGCCTCCCGCCCCGCCGTCCCGACCCGGCCCGCGTCCAGGGCGGCGTTGGCGGTCCTGAGCAGCTCGAAGAAGCGGCCGAGGCCGGCCGGCAGGTTGAGGTCGTCGTCGAGGGCCGCACGATACGACTCGCGGGCGTCCACCACGTCCTGGAAGAAGGCCGCGTCGTCGGCGCCCGGCGCGGGCTCAAGAAGCCGGACGCGCTCGGCCAGGTCTTTCAGACGGCGCAGCTGCTCGGCCGCCGCATGCAGCGCCTCCTCGCTGAGGCGGAGCGGCGTCCGGTAGTGCGCAGTGCCGAGCAGGAAGAGCCGCACCGCCAGCGGATCGAAGCCGGCCGCCAGCAGGTCCCGCAAGGTCGCGAAGTTGCCTGTGCTCTTGGACATCTTGGCGCCGGTGCCGTCGGTGAGGTAGCCCGAGTGCACCCAGTAGCGGACGAAGGGACGCCCGCTGGCCGCCTCGGACTGCGCGATCTCGTTCTCGTGGTGGGGAAAGAGGAGGTCCAGCCCCCCGGCGTGAATGTCGAGCGTCTCGCCCAGGTATCTCATCGCCATTGCCGAGCACTCGATGTGCCAGCCCGGCCGGCCTCGGCCGAAGGGTGCCTCCCAGACCGCCCCTGCCCTCTCGTCCTCCTCGGTCGCCCGCTTCCAGAGGGCGAAGTCGCTTGCCGACTCCTTCTCGTACTTGTCGGTGGCCACCCGCGCCCCCTGCCGGACCTCGCGGCGGTCCAGGTGAGAGAGCCTGCCGTAGGCCGGGAATGACGCCACGCGGAAGTAGACGTCGCCCTCCGCGCGGTAGGCGTGACCGGTCTCCAGGAGGCGCTCGATCAGGACGATCATCTCCTTCACGTGCTCGGTGGCGCGGGGATAGAGCTCGACCGGCTCAGCCCGCAGCGACTTGAGGTCCTCGAAGAAGGCCTCCTCGAAGGGCCTGGTCAGCTCCTGGATGGTCAGGCCGGCCGCCGCCGCCTGCTCGATGATCCGGTCGTCCACGTCCGTGATGTTCATCACCTGCCGGACCTCGTAGCCGCTCACCCGGAGGTGGCGGCGAAGCAGGTCGTAGACCAGAAAGGCACGGTAGTTGCCGATGTGTGGGTAGTTCCAGACGGTGGGCCCGCAGGTGTACATGCGCACCTGGCCCGCTTCCAGCGGCCTGAACTCCTCCTTGCCCTCCCTGAGCGTGTCGTGCAGCCTCAGGGTCACGGCTTCGGCTCCAGCAGCGCGACCGCCTGCGCCGAGATCCCCTCCCTCCGGCCGAGCGCGCCCAGGCCCTCGGGCGAGGTCGCCTTGACCCCCACGCAAGCGGGGTCCACCCGCAGGGGACCGGCCAGGGCCTCGGCCATCGATCTCAGGTGCGGCTGCAGGCGCGGCTCCTGGGCGGAGATCACCGCGTCGACGTTGACCACCCGCCAGCCCGCTTCCTCCAGCAGGCGCGCGCTCTCCGCCAGCAGCTCGAGGGACGAGATTCCGCGGAAGCGAGGGTCGGTGTCCGGAAAGTGCTCGCCGATGGTGCCCAGCGCCGCAGCGCCGAGGAGGGCGTCGACCAGGGCGTGAGTCAGCACGTCGGCGTCCGAGTGGCCAACCAATCCCCGGTCATAGGGCACCCGCACGCCGCCCAGGACGAGCGGCCTTCCGGCCTCGAGCACATGGACGTCGTAGCCGATACCGACCCTCATCGCGGCTGCGAGGGCCGGCCGCCGCCCGCGCCGGCCGGATCGACCGCCTCCAGCTGCTGCAGGATGGCCTCCAGCACCTGCAGGTCCTCGGGCGTGGTGAGCTTGATGTTCGTCGGCTCGCCGGCGACCACTGCCACCGGGTGCCCGGCCGCCGCCACCAGCTGGCTGTCGTCGTCGCCGGCCAGCCCGGCGTCGGCCGCTTCGAAGTGAGCGCGCTCGAAGAGCTGGTGGCGGAAACCCTGAGGCGTCTGGGCCAGCACCAACCGGGAGCGGTCCATGCTCTCCACCAGGCGCCCTCCCTCGACCCGCTTCACGGCGTCCCGGGGCGGCAGACCGGGGATCGCCGCGCCACGCTCGATGGCTGCCGCAAGCACGCGGCGCACCAGGTCAGCCGTGGCCAGGGGCCTGGCCGCATCGTGGACCAGCACGTAGTCGCAGGTGCCGAGCACCGCCAGTCCCGCCCGTACGGACTGCTGACGCGTCTCCCCGCCCGGACATACGAGTACCGGCTTGGGCGATGCCAGCGCCTCCACCTCTCGACGGGTCTGTTCGAGGCGCCCCGGAGGGGCGACCAGGACGACTCTGCCAATCTCCTCCAGACCGCTGAAGAGCTCGACCGCCCGCGCGATCAACGTCTTGCCGTTGACCTTGAGGAGCGCCTTGCTGCCCATCCCCAGGCGCGTCCCGGACCCCGCCGCCGCCACTATCGCGCAGACCTCCAAAGACCTGATCACCTCCACGTCTTGGACGGTTCCCCGGCGGGCGAAGGCAGACCGTGCCCGAGCCCGGCCTGGTCTGGAAAGACGAGACCGATCGCTTCCTTCAGATCTCGCACCTCGACAACCTCCATGCCTTCCTGCCGGACGCCCGCGCCCGCGGGCACGATCGCCCGCCGCAGACCCCGGCGCACCGCCTCCTGCAGGCGGCGGTCGAGTCGAGCCACCCGCCGGACCTCTCCGGCGAGGCCCAGCTCGCCCACCACGACGGTATCCGCAGGCAGCGCATGGTCGCGCAGGTTACCCGCCAGCGACAGCGCCAGGCCGAGGTCGGCGGCAGGCTCGCTGACCCGCACCCCGCCTGCCACGTTGACGTAGATGTCGTAGCTGGCCAGCGTCAGCTGGGCGCGCTTGTCGAGCACCGCCGCGACCATCAGCAGCCGGTTCAGGTCGATCCCGTTGGCGACCCGGCGCGGAATGGCACCCGCCGCCCTGCTGACCAGGCTCTGCAGCTCCACGAGCAGCGGGCGGCTTCCCTCCATGGCGGCCAGGACTGCGGTCCCAGGCACCGCTCGCAGATCTCCGATCAGCGCGGCGCTCGGATCGCTCACCTCTTCCATGCCCTGGGCGGTCATGGTGAAGATGCCGATCTCCTCGGTCGAACCGAACCGGTTCTTGGTCGCCCGGAGAATCCTGAATTCCTGGCCTCTCTCGCCCTCCAGGTAGAGGACCGTGTCGACCATGTGCTCCAGCACCCGGGGCCCCGCGATCGCGCCCTCCTTGGTCACGTGGCCGACCAGGAAGATGGGCACGGCGGTCTGCTTGGCCAGCCGCATGAGCCGGGCCGCCCCCTCGCGCACCTGGCTCACGCTGCCGGGAGCGGACTCCACCGCCGCGTCCATCACGGTCTGGATGGAGTCCACGATGGCCAGGGCGGGAGCCTCTCGCTCCACGGCCGCCAGGATCTCGTCCAGGTCGGTCTCGGCGAGCATCAGCAGCCCGGACTCGGCGACTGCCAGCCGGCGCGCCCTGAGCCCGACCTGCTGGGGCGACTCCTCGCCCGACACGTAGAGGACCCGTCCCCCGGCCCTGGCGGCCTGGGCCGCGAGGTGCATGAGCAGGGTGGACTTCCCCACCCCGGGCTCGCCGCCCAGCAGGATCACGCTGCCGGGGACCACGCCGCCCCCGAGCACCCGGTTCAACTCCATCCACTGGAGTGGCAGGCGGGGGGCGCCGTCCAGCTCCAGCTCGGTTATGGGCAGCACCCCGGGCCCAACCCGAGCGGTCTCCGCGGTACGCCGCCGCTCGCGGCCGGCGGAGGGCGCACTGAACTCCTCCAGGGTGTTCCAGGCCCGGCAGTGAGGGCACTGGCCGGACCAGCGGATCGACTCTCCGCCGCACTCCCGACAGACGAAGATGAGGCTGCTCTTCGGCATGGCGGACTAACTCTGAAGGGCGCCAACCGGCTTTTACAAGCGGTGTGAACCTTTTTGGCGACTCGCGCGTTATATCGGGTTGGAAAGAGGCCGGATGTGCGCCCGACCTCGTATCCGTTCCCTGGCAGCGCCGCCCTGACTACCCCCGGGGCGGCGCCTTTTTTTCACGGGCCGCCTCCACCGCTTGGAAAAGCCGATCGGGACTGTATGGCAGCCGGCTCAGCTCTGCGCCCAACGGGGCCACGGCGTCCGCGACCGCGTTGGCGACCGCCCCGAAGGCGCCGATGGTGCCGGCCTCGCCCACGCCTTTGCTGCCCAGCAGCGTCTTCGGGCTGGGCGACTCCAGGTGCTCCATCTCGACCTCGGGAACGTCCGGGGCCACGGGGACAAGGTAGTCGAGCAGCGTTGCCGATCTCAGCTGGCCGTCTTCGCCGTACACGGCCTCCTCGAGCAGGACCTTGCCGATGCCCATCGCCACTCCGCCGCGAACCTGGCCGGCGACCGCGTCGGCGTCGACCAGGGTGCCGCAATCCTCTACTGCCACGTAGCGAAGCACCCTGGGTACAAAGCTGACCGGGTCGACCTCGACCACGGCCAGGTGCGCCCCGGCCGGGAAGACCTGTTCGGGATCGACCTCCACTGTCACGTCCGTTCCCGGCTCGAGGTCTCGCGCTGCCGCCTCCCGAAGCGCCTTTACGAGCGCCTCCAGCACACCCACCGCTCCCCGGCTGACAAAGGCTCCAGTGCCGGACGGGCAGGCGTCGCTGTCGCCGGCGATCACCTCGACCCTTGAGGCCGGCACGCCAAGCTCTCTCACCACCAGCCGCCGGCAGGTCTCCAGGTGGCCCTGGCCGATGTCCACAGAGCTGGTGAAGACCTCCAGCCGGCCGTCCTCGGCCACTCGGACCCGGCAGGAGTCGAACCCCGGCACCTCCGTCACCCCTCGCTCCCGGTACTCGGTGGCGCCGGTGCCGCTGTGCTCGTTGAAGAAGGCGACGCCGACACCCACCAGGGCACCCTGGTCACGCCGCTCCGCCCGCCACCTGAGCAGCTCGCCGTACCCGGCTCGCGCCTCCAGCCGGTCCAGCAGCAGCGGGTAGTCGCCGGAGTCGAGGGCCCGGCCGCTCAGCGTCTCACGGGGTAGATCGGTGAGCACGTTCCGGCGCCTGAGCTCCAGCGGATCGAGCCGGAGCTCGGCGGCGATGGCGTCCACCATCCGCTCGGTGGCATACACGGCGGTGTTGGTGCCGACCCCACGGTAGGCGCCGACCGGACAGCGGTGGCTGGAGCGAGCCGACGCCCTGACCCGCAGCGCCTCCAGGGCGTAAGGCGCGAAGATGGCGCTTCCGGCAGTGGCGGGCTCCAGGGAGGCCGAGAACGGATAGACCGAGTACGCCCCCACATCGCAGAGCACATCCGCCTCGACGGCCAGGATCCGCCCCTCGCCGCTCACCGCCGCCCGCATCCGAACCTCGTTGTCGTGCGCGTGCACGGCCGCGAGCAGGTTTTCCCGGCGATCCTCGATCCAGCGCACACGCCGGCCCAGCCTCAAGGCCAGGGCCGCCACCACCACCTCCTCCGGGAAGACGTGGGCTTTCAGGCCGAAGCCGCCGCCGATCGCCGGCACCCGGACGTGGATGGCCTCCGGCTCCATTCGCAGGGCCCTCGCCAGACCCTGGCGGAGGACGTGCGGCACCTGCGTCGAGCTCCAGACGGTCAGCCGGCCGTCCGCCAGGTAGGCCTCCACTGCCCTGGCCTCCAGCGGCAGGGGAGCCTGGCGCGCTGCGCGGTAGCTGCGCTCGAGGACCAGGTCGGCGCGCGAGAAGGCTGCGGCCAGGTCGCCGCCGCCGAACTCTCGCTCGAACAGCGCCTGCGGCGGCTCCGGCTCGAGCGGGTCGTAGTCGACCTCCACCCGCCCGGCCAAGTCCTCGGCCCGGTAGCGGTCCTCCGCCCACACCGCAGCCACCAGCTCACCTACGAACCGCACTCGGTCGCGTGCCAGCGCGGGCCAGGGCCGGGGGGTCAGATCAGGTCCCTCGACGGTCAGCTCGATCAGGTCCAGGTCCGCCGCCGTGAGCCCTGCTCCCCGCACTGCACCAAGCGCGGCGTGGGCGAAGTGGGAGCGCACGAAGGCAACCTCCAGCGACCCCTCAGGCGAGCGGTCTGCGAGGTAGCCCGATTCTAGGCCTGGCAGCGGAGCACCGCCTCCAGGATGGGCTCGTATCCCGTGCAGCGGCAGATGTTGCCCGCCAGCTCCCCGGCGAGCTCCTGGCGGCTGCGCCGCCGGCCGTCGCTGAGCAGCGCCGCGGCGGAAACGACGAACCCTGCCCGGCAGAAGCCGCACTGGAAGGCACTCTCCGGAATCAGGCCGCTCGGCAGCGCCTCCACAGTGATCACCGCCGCGCCCTCGGCCTGCACCGCGAGCGTCAGGCAGGAGCGCGCCGCCTCCCCATCCAGCAGGACGGTGCAGGCGCCACAGACGCCGTGCTCGCAGCCCAGGTGGGTACCGGTCAGCCGCAGCCGGTCTCGCAAGAGGTCGGCCAGCGTCAGGCGCGGCTCCACCTCTCCCCGCCAGGGAATGCCGTTGATCGTCAGCTCGAGCCTCATGCGGCGGCCTCCACCGCTCGCTGGACCAGGGCGGCGCCAACCCGGCGGCGGTAGCCGGCGCTGGCGTGGACGTCGCCGGTGGCCTCTATCTCCGTCTCGGCCAGTGCCTGCAGCTCACCGGGAGAGCCGCCCTCCCTGAGCAGGGCCTCGCAGCGTGGCAGTCGCTGGGCGGTGGCACCGGTGGCGAACGCCACCAGCCGGCCGCGGTGGCAAGCGGCACCGACCAGCGCGAAATCGCCCGGACGGCGCTCCACCTCAAGGAAGCCGAAGGGGCCGTCGGCGCCGGAGAGCCGGATGGAGACCAGGAGCTCGTTGGGCTCGATGGCGCTGGTCATGGGGCCGAGCGCAAAGTCGGCGGCCCGGAGCAGGCGGCGACCGCTCGCCGCGGCCAGCTCCAATTCGGCGTCCAGCAGCACGGCCAGGGCCGGCCACTCGGCGGCCGGGTCCATGTGCGCCAGTGAGCCTCCCACGGTGCCACGGCTCCGGATCTGGAAATGCCCGACGTGAGGCAGCGCCGCGGCGACGATGCCTGGAAGCGACAGGCGCTGCAGCTGGGACTGGGTCGTCATCGCGCCGATGGCGAGCTCGGATCCCTCTCGCCGGATCCCGCGAAGCTCCGGCAGCCGGCCCAGGTCGACGATCATCGCCGGCTGGGCCAGGCGCATGGCCAGCAGCGGGATCAAGCTCTGGCCTCCGGCCAGTGGCCTGGCATCATCTCCGTGCTGGTCAAGGATCTGAAGCGCTTCGCCCAGTGACGCCGGACGCCGGTACTCGAAAGGGGCGCTCTTCACGAGGCGGCCGTCGCGGCCGCCGGCAGGACCTCGTCTCGAAGCAGGCGCAGCCGCTCCAGCCGCCCTCCCCCCATCAGCGGGAAGATGCAGCCGTCGACCCCCGCGGAGAGCAGCCCGGCGATCCGGCGTCCGCATTCCTCCGGGCTGCCGGCCACCGCGAGCGTTCGCGCCAGGTCGTCGCTCACGGTCCGCTGGTGGCCGGCATGGGTCGAGAGATGCTGTGAGTAGTCGTAGCCGGCCTTGGCGCCTTCGATCTCGGCCCGAAAACGCTCCAGGCCAGGCGGAAGCTCGGCGAAGTCCGCGATCAGGCGCGCCTCGGTGCTCGCCCAGGAGCGCACGTCGTCGAGCGCTCGCGAGGGATCGGGATCGGCCGAGGTCGTGGTCACCAGCCAGACCTGAATGTCTTTCCGCACCCGTCCGGCCTCGTGAAGTCCTTCTTCGATCCAGGCCACCTGCCGGCGGACGAAGTCCTCCTCCGCGGGTCCCATCAAGATCACGCCATCGGCCAGCCTTCCTCCCAGGCCGCACATGCGGCGCTGGCTCGCGGCCAGCCAGACGGGCACGGGCGCGACCGGTTCCGGGAGGCGGTAGGAGCGCCCCTCCCACTCACCCTCGTCTCCGCCGAGGACCGCCTTGAAGAAGCGGAGCGAGGCCTCGACCTCCGCCACCCGCGCCGGCTTCCAGCCGAGCCCGTAGACCGCCGAGTCGCCGGCGCCCAGGCCGAGGAGAGCGCGGCCACCCGAGACCTCGGCGAGCGCCGCAATTGCCGAGGCCGTCACCGTCGGGTGCCGCGTCAGAGGATTGGTCACGCCAGGCCCGAGCTGCGCCCGTCGAGTGCTCTGGGCCGCCAGCAGCAACCCGGCGTAGACGTCCTTCATGGCCAGCTGCGAATCGATCAGCCAGATCCGCCCGACCCCTTCTTCCTCCAGCTCCCCGGCCAGCTTCGCCCACGCGGCGAGGGGCTGGCGCGGGCTGACCCCGACACTAACCGTCAAGGTTGCTGCCGTCGTCGAACTCATCGCAGACTCAAACGTCCTCCCGGGGAGGTTAACAACCGAGGTGGCCGGCGGGAAATGCGGAGGCGGCCCTCAGCAGGCGCGAGGCCTGGCCAGGCCGGCTTCATCCCGGCCGATGAGCGGCCGGGTTGCTAATGGGGCAAAAGGCGCACAATTCCCACGACTTCGACCTGCGCGGCCGGACCGCCGCGCGGGCCCATCGACCATGTCTTGGAGGCTGAGTAAGACTTGAGTAGCGCCATGGAAAAAGAGGAGGACGAGGTCCGGGTTCTCTTCGTGGAGGACGACCCGGCCGTGGCCCAGATGTACAGGCTCAAGCTCGAACTCGACGGGTATTCGGTCGAGATCGCGACGGACGGCGAGCAGGCCGTGGCGAAGGCCATGGCGGCACCACCCGACATCGTCTTCCTCGACATCCGCCTTCCCAAGCTGGACGGGCTGAGTGTGCTGGAGGCGCTGCGGGCGCAGCGGCAGACCCGCCAGATCCCCGTGGTCATCCTTTCCAACTACAGCGAGGGCGAGCTGATCGAGCGCGGGCTGAAGCTGGGAGCGCTGGAGTACCTGATCAAATCCCAGACCACCCCCGCCAAGGTCGCCGGCGGCGTCGAGGGCTGGCTGAAAGGCTAGCCGGGGGATAGCCGGCCTTCCCTCCCCTTGCGGGGGGAGTTGTTGTTGTGGTGGGTTGTCGGGCCGTCATATGGCAGTAGTAGCCTGAGGCTGCCCCATGGCAGCCGGTCGCGAATTGATTTTGGTCGTCGACGATGACCCCAAGATCGTCGCTCTGGTTCGCGCCTACCTGGTCAGCGCAGGGTTCGACGTGATCACGGCACCCGATGGCGCGGAGGCCCTTCGCCTCATCCGGGAACGGGAGCCGCGCCTGGTCGTCCTCGATCTCATGCTGCCGGAGGTGGACGGCGTCGAGGTCACCCGAGAGGTGAGGCGCTGGTCCAGGGTGCCGATCCTGATGCTCACGGCTCGGAGCTCCGTCGGCGACAGGATCGGCGGCCTCGGAGAGGGCGCCGACGACTACCTGGTCAAGCCCTTCGCCCCCTCCGAGCTGGTGGCGCGAGTGAAGGCGATCTTGAGGCGGGTGGTCCCCCCGGACGCCGGCCGGCAACGCCTCCGCCATGGAGACCTGGAGATCGACCTCGACCGCCACGAGGTCCTGAGGTCCGGCATGCTGGTCGAGCTCTCCGCGCTGGAGTTCCGCCTGCTTGCCGCCCTGGTCGAGGCAGATGGACGCGTTCTCTCCCGAGACCGGCTGCTGGACGTCCTGAGCGGCCCAGACACGGATGGCGTCCTCGAACGCAGCGTGGACGTCTACGTCGGCCGGCTTCGCGCCAAGCTGGGTGACGATCCCGAGCAGCCCCGCTACGTGACGACGGTCCGCGGCGCCGGGTACCGGACGACCCGCGAGCGATGAGCCGCCTCCGGGGCCTGGGCGGCCGCATCGCGCTGGCGGCCTTCGCAGTCGCGCTGACTGCTGTCGGCCTGATTGCGGCCGGCATCCTGGTTCTGGCCAGGCGGCTCTTCCAGGAGCTGATGATGGCCCACGGAGAGACCCAGGCAGCCGCGGTGGGGATGTGGAACCAGACAGTGGTCAGCGTCTTTGTGGTGGCGGCGGTGGTGGCCCTGGTGGTCTCGGTGGCGCTGGGAATCCTGCTCGCCCGGATGATCTCTCGGCCGCTGGAGAGGATCGGGGCGGCGGCGCGGCGGCTTGCCGAGGGCGACTACACGGCCAGGGCGCCGCGCGCCGGCTCCGCCGAGCTGTCATCGCTGGCGGACTCCTTCAACCAGATGGCCGAGGCACTGGAACAGCAGGAAAGGGAGCGGTCGGAGCTGATCTCCAACTTCGCCCACGAGCTGAGGACGCCCCTCACCAACCTGCGCGGCTACCTCGAGGCGATGCGGGACGGCGTCATGCGCCCGGCGCCGGAGATCTTCGATTCGCTGGGAGAGGAGGTCCAGCGGCTGGAGCGCCTTTCCCTTTCACTGGATGCCCTGAGCGGTGAAGACGCCCGGGCCGCCGTCGCCACCGACCTCGACCTCTGCGCCGCCGTGGGGGCCGCTGCCGAACTGGCTCGGCCTGCTTTCGACCGCTCCGGGCTAAAACTTCGCCTCGAGCTCCCGGCCTCCGGCTTACCCTCCGTCCGCGCGGTTCCCGACCAGTTGCGGCAGGTGCTGGCGAACCTCCTACAGAACGCGCAGCGCTACACACCGGCGGGCGGAGACGTCACCGTCTCGGTCTCGGCCGAGCGGGACACAGTGCTGGTCCAGGTCACCAACAGCGGAGGCGGGATCCCGGCGGACGACCTGCCCAGGGTCTTCGAGCGCTTCTACCGGGTCGACAAGTCACGGGACCGCTCCCGCGGCGGTGCCGGGATCGGCCTGGCGATCGTCAAGCAGCTGGTGGAGCAGGCTGGCGGCCGGGTCGGAGCCCACTCCAGCCAGGAAGGCACCAGCGTCTGGTTCAGACTCCCAGCCCAGTAAATGACTGGTGGGGGGAGGGAGGGCCTCTCCTCCTAGTTCGCGCCCACTTCCTTGCGCATGGCGTCCCAGGCTTCGCGTGCTTCTCCTACCGAGCCTTCGTCCTCGATGGTGGAGATGTCTCCGGGGTCCTTGTTCAGGGTCACGGCCTTCAGTACCCGGCGCATGATCTTGCCACTTCGGGTCTTGGGAAGCATGGCCACGAAATTGAGCTCGCCGATCACCGCCACCGGACCCAGCTCCCGGCGGACAGTGGCCAGCAGCTCCCGTTCCAGCTCCGGCGAGGGTTCGTGTCCCTGCCTCAGCACCAGGAAAGCCGAGATCACCTCCATGCGGACCGGGTCCGGCCGGCCGGTGACCCCCGCCTCCGCCACCGCCGGATGGCGCAGAAAGGCCGTCTCGACCTCGATGGTGCCAATCCTGTGTCCCGCGATCTTGATGATCTCGTCGGCCCGGCCGCTGAACCAGACGTAGCCGTCCTCGTCGAACTCGGCCGCGTCGCCGGTCATGTAGACCGTCTGGCCAGGCACGCGCCCCCAGTAGTCGCTGGCGTACCGTCCCACCTCGCCCCAGAGCGTCGCCGTGAGGCCGGGGAAGGGCCGGCGGAAGACCATGATCCCCTTTTCGCCCGGGCCGCACTCTCCTCCGTCGGGGTTCAGCACGGCGGCGTCGATGCCAGGAAGCGCGACCCCGGCGGACCCCGGCTTGATGGGCAGCTGCCCCAGGCCCCAGGGATTGCCGAAGACCGGACCGCCGGTCTCCGTCTGCCACATGTGGTCGATGACAGGCACCCTGTCCTCGAGGGCCTCCTTCTGGAACCACTGCCAGGCCGGCGCGTTGAGAACCTCCCCGGCGCAGAAGACGCGGGTGAGCGATCCCAGACGGCGGCCTCGGGCAGGTTCCACCCCGTACTTCATCAGCTGGCGAACCGCCGTCGGGGAGGTGAAGACGCCGGTGACCGCGTTCTCCTCGATCACCCGGTAGAAGGTGTCCGGGCCCGGATGGTCGAGGGCCCCTTCGAAGGCGATCGTCGTGCAGCCGGCCAGGAGAGGCGCGTAGACGATGTAGCCGTGACCGACGACCCAGCCGATGTCCGAGGTCGACCACCAGACGTCGTCCTGCCGCAGGCCGAAGACCCAGTCCCCCATGGCGTCGATGTGCACGGCGTAGGGCCCGTGCGTGTGCACCGCCAGCTTGGGTTTCGCCGTGGTGCCCGAGGTGGCCAGGATGTAGAGCGGTTCGTTGGCCTCCACCCACTCCACGCCGTCGCTCTGACCCGAGCCCAGCGCGAGGAAGTCGTCCCACCCCAGCTTCCTGGAGCCGGTCTCGGCCTCGGCCGCCTGCCGGCGCAGCACCACCACCTTTTCGACGCCCTCTCCGGCCCCCGCCAGCGCGTCGTCCACGATCCCCTCCAGCGGCACGTGCTTGCCCTTTCGCCAGGTCAGGTCGGCGTAGAAGAGCGCCTTCGCGCCGGAGAGACGGATTCTCTCCGCGAGCGCGCCGGCGCCGAAGCCGGCGAAGACTACGATGTGCACCGCTCCGATCCGGGCGCAGGCGAGCATCAAGGTGATCGCCTCGGCGCAGGTGGGCATGTAGACGGCGACCCTGTCACCGCGCCCGATCCCGAGCCCTCGGAGGGCCGCGGCTGTGCGCCTCACTTCGTTCTCGAGCTGCGCGTAGGTGAGCACCCTCCGCTCACCGCGCTCGTCCTCGCAGATCAGCGCGGCCCGACCGCCCTGCCCGCGCTCGACATGCCTGTCCACGCAGTTCCAGGCCAGGTTGGTGACGCCTCCCTCGAACCATCGGAAATAGCGACCCCGCTCGTCCGGCTGCTGCGGGTCCCAGTCGAAGACCCTCTCCCACGGCCGCCGCCAGCTCAGCCGTTCAGCCGCCCTGGCCCAGAAAGCGTCCGGGTCGCTGGCCGCCGCGCGGCGGAAGGACGCGACGCGGGGGTTGACCAGCTCGACTTGTCCCATCTCAGCCCTCCAATCCGTGTGCGGCGAGGTGCTCTCGGAAGCCCCGGGGACGGAACCCGAATGCCTTCTCCACCGAGTCGAGCGCCGTGGCGTTCTCGAAGCTGAACAGGTCCAGGACCGCCGGCGTCAGCGGGGGTTTGGGGAGCAGAGCGGTCATCAGCCCGGCTTGAAGCCTGGCCAGCGGCAGCGGCAGGGGGACCAGGAGGCGCCGCTTGCCGAGCGTCTGGCTTATCGCCTGCTGGATCTCACGCAGGGTCACGTATTCGGCGCCGCCCAACGCCAATGTGCGGTTGTCGAGATCGTGCTTCCTGGTCGACAGGATCAGACATCGCACCAGGTCTTCGATCCACAAGGGCTGGAATGTCAGGTCGCCGCCACCCAGGACCGGCACCAGCGGAGACACCCGGGCGAGGTCGGCGAGCCGCTCTATGAAGGGCGCCCCGTCCCCGAAGAGCACCGAGGGCTGGAGGATCACGTAAGGAATTCCCGAACGGCGGACTGCCTCCTCCATCCCGTGCCGCGTCGCCATGTAGGAGCCCTCGGGAGCCGGCTTTGTGCCGAGACCCGATAGCACCACCAGGCGTTCCACGCCTGCCCTCTGCGCTGCTGCCATCAGGTTCTCGGTGCCCTCGCGGTTGATGGCGTCGTAGGCACCCCTGTAAGGCTCCTTGACGTCGCCCGTGATGGCGGCGGCGTGAATCACCCTCCGGACGCCGGTCAGCGCGGGCGCGAGGGTTTCCGGTCGTGTCAGGTCCGCCTCGACGACCTCGATGGTTCTGGCGAACCGCGGCGAGGACCCTTCACGGACCATTGCGCGCGCCGGACGGTCCTTGAGCCGCCGGACGAGGTGCCGCCCGACGAAGCCCGTGGCGCCGGTCACCAGGATCATGGCGGTCCTCCTTGAGCGGCCAGGAACCGCAGGATGACGGCGCTCAACCTTTCCGGCTGCTCGACCTCCACCTGGTGACCTGAGCCTCCGATCAGCTCCATACGTGCGCCCGGCAGACGCTCGACGATGATCTGACCGGCGACCGGCGGGCAGTGCTGATCGAGCTCGGCAGAGACCACCAGGGTCGGCGCCTTGATCCGCTCCAGCTCGGGATCCAGGGGCTCCGCGTTCAGACGCATCATGGCGCGACAGCCGTTGGCGAACCCTGAAGGGTCGGCGGTCGACTGGCGGCGAATCCGCCAGTGGTCCTCGAACTCCGCGGGGGCGTTGGCGAACTGCGCGCGGGTGTCGTCCTCCAGCACCGGACGGAGGCGCTCGGCGCCCAGGTCGGCCAGCTCGGCGCGCTGCCGGTACCAATCCGCAGCTGTCCGGCCGACACGGCTGGAGGTGGCGACGGGGAGAAGCCGGTCAACCCGCTCGGGATGGTCGATGGCCGCCCGCATCACGATGGTGCCGCCGAGCGAGAAGCCGCAGAGGTGCGCCCGATCGATCTCGAGAGCGTCGAGGAAGGCGATCAGGTCGGCGCCGAGTTGCGCCAGACCGCCCTCCGGCGTCCCCGCCGAGGTCTGGCCGTGCCCTCGCAGGTCGTATGCGATGACCCTGTGGTCCAGGGCCAGCCAGGGCAGCACCTTGCGCCAGGCCCGGTGATCGTCGGCCAGGCCGTGCACGAGGAGAAGCGGCTCCCCCCTTCCCCACTCGAACCAGGCCACATCCAGGTCACGGCATCGCACCAGCATGGTCAGCTTGCTTCTTCCTCCTTACCGGCGCTCCCATTTCCGGTGGTCGCGTCAGGATAGGCCCCTGCCGGCCTGGCGGCCCACTCCCGCAGGAGCTTCCGGTTCACTTTTCCCGGCCCCGACAGGGGGATCTCGTCCACCAGCTCCAGCAACTCCGGCCATTTGTACTTTGCCAGGCCCAGGCGCCCGAGGTGCACCTGCAGATCCCCAAGGCGAAGAGCGCCCCGCGCGACCACGAAGGCGACCAGCCTTTCACCCAGTTCCCGGTCGGGGCGGCCGACCACGCTTACGTCTGCCACCGCCGGGTGTGAGCGCAGGGCGTCCTCGACCTCGTGCGGGTTGACGTTGCTTCCTCCACGTATGACCACGTCCTTCAGCCGGCCCGTCACGTGGAGGTATCCGTCCTCATCGAGGAATCCAAGGTCTCCCATGTGCGCCCAGCCGTCCGCGGCATAAGGCCCCCTCTCCTCCCCCCAGTAGCGATTCTGGACGGTGGGACCCCGCATGCAGATCTCCCCCTCGGATGTGATCCTCACCTGGACCCGGTCGTGCGGCCTGCCAACCGTGGTCCAGCGCTTCTCCTGGGGGTCGCTCGGCGATCCCACCGCGGCCTGCCCCGCGTCCATCGAGCCGTAGAAGACGCAGACACGTGACCCGGTTCTCGTCTCCCAAAGGCGGGCGGCCTCCGGCGGCATCGGGGAACCCGCCACCGCGGTGCAGCGGGCCGCCGAGAGGTCCGCAGCCGCCAGCTCCGGTGAGTCCAGCATCCTGATCACGTTGGTGGGCACCCCGACCAGCAGCGTGGAGGCCGTGGCCGCCGCCGTCCGCAATGTGTGCTCCGGGCTGAAGCGTGGCTCGCGCAGCATGACCAGGGCCGCTCCCCGCCGGAGGCAGTAGAGGCACATGCCGCCGATTCCCTGCGTAACCGGCGTGATGATCAGCACGCGATCTTCCGCGGTGACCTCCAGCCGCGAGGTGAAGGCTTCGAAGGTCGACTGCTTGAGGGCGGCGTGCAGGGAAGCCAGCTTCGGCCTACCCGTGGTTCCCGAGGTCAGTGCGATCTCCACGACCCGGTCGGGGTCGGGCTGCGGCGGCTCCAGCCGGCCTCGGTAGGGTGCCGAGCACAGCCGCTCTGCCTCGGGCTGCTGGACCGTGAGCCGCGCGCCGGTGAACTGGAGGGCCCACCGCTTCTCGGCCTCACCGAGGGAGGGTGGCAGCGGCAGCAGCACCGCTCCCAGGAGGGGGATGGCCAGCTCCAGCACCACGTATTCCCAGACGTTTGGGAGAGCGACTGCCGCCACCTCGCCGGGACGCAGTCCGGCCTCCCTGAGCGCCCAGGCCGCCGCGTGGACGCGCTCCCGGAGCTCTCCGAAGCTGAGGACCCGGCCGCTGTCGAAGATCGCGGGACGGTCGGGCGCCGAGAGCGCATTCGCCTCCAGGTAGCTGGTCGGAAGGTATGGCACCGGGTAGGCCACGCCCTATTCTCGACCGATCGCCTCCAGCGGCCGACCGGCCTGGTCGGGGCCTCCGATCCGGCGTCGCACATCACCGGCCAGAGGCTCTCGGTGAAAGGTGGCTATTCGATGATCTCCCCCGATGGTGGCATCCTATTGGCCACTTGCCGGTACGCCCAGGAGGAAGTGTCTCGATGAAGAAGGTCATGCTCGACGAGAGCGAGATCCCCAGCCACTGGTACAACATCCTGCCGGATCTTCCGGAGCCTCCGGCACCCTACCGGCACCCGGGAACCCTCGAACCGCTGGGCCCGGCCGACCTGGCGCCGATCTTCCCTCAGGCCATCATCGCCCAGGAGGTCTCGACCGACCGCTGGATCGAGATCCCCGATCAGGTCGCTGAGATCTACCGGATCTGGCGTCCGACTCCGCTCTACCGCGCCGACCGGCTGGAGAAGGTGCTCGACACGCCGGCCCACATCTACTACAAGTTCGAGGGGGTCTCGCCCGCCGGGTCACACAAGCCGAACACGGCAGTGGCGCAGGCCTACTACAACGCCCAGGAAGGCGTGAAGCGGCTCACGACCGAGACCGGCGCCGGGCAGTGGGGCTCGGCGCTCGCCTTTGCGGCGACCTTCTTCGACATCGATGTCACCGTCTACATGGTCCGGATCTCTTACGACCAGAAGCCCTATCGCCGGGCCCTGATGGAGACCTGGGGCGCCACTGTGTTCCCCTCTCCGAGCGATCGCACCAGCTTCGGCCGCGCGGTTCGGGAGAAGACGCCCGACTCGCCCGGCAGCCTGGGAATCGCGATCTCCGAGGCGGTGGAAGACGCCGCGACGCGCGACGACTCCAAGTACGCCCTCGGCTCGGTCGTCAACCACGTCCTCCTGCACCAGACCGTCATCGGGCAGGAGGCGAAAAAGCAGATGGAGATGGTCGGCGAGTACCCGGACGTGGTGATCGGCTGCGTCGGCGGCGGTTCCAACTACGCGGGCCTCTCCTACCCGTTCATGGCAGACAAGCTGTCGGGCGAGCGGCCGGCGACGCGATTCATCGCCGCCGAGCCCGCGGCCTGCCCCACCTTGACCCGCGGCATCTACGCCTACGACTTCGGCGACACCGCCGGGGTGGGCCCGGTCGCCCTGATGCACACGCTGGGCCACAACTTCGTTCCCGACCCCATCCATGCCGGCGGGCTTCGCTACCACGGCGACGCCCCCTCGCTCTGCCTTCTCGTCAAGCGGGGCTTGATGGAGGCGAGAGCCTACTCGCAGAACGAGTGCTTCGCCGAGGCGGTGCGCTTCGCTCGCTGCGAGGGCTTCCTGCCGGCTCCCGAGCCTTCCCACGCCCTCAAGGCGGTCGCCGAGGAGGCCGCCGCCGCCCGAGAGGCCGGCGAACCACGCGTCATCCTTCTCGGGCTCTGCGGCATCGGCCACTTCGACATGTCCGCCTACGACGCCTACCTGGCAGGCAAGCTCGAAGACCTCGACCTCGACCAGTCCCGCATAGACGAGGCAGTCGCCGAACTACCGAAGGTTCCGGCGTAGAGAGCGAAGCACATAAAAAGGCGGGGGAGGCTTGCCTCCCCCGCCCCGGTTTTTAGTTGTTTGGGGTGCCGACGGGCTCTTTCTTGGGCTGGGGCTTCACGTTGAACGTGAAGCCGCCCTCCGGGTCCACGTCGATCTCGACCGAGTCGCCGCGCGAGAACTTGCCCCGGAGCAGCTCCTCCGAGAGCTGGTCCTCGATGCGGCTCGTGATCACCCGCCGCAGCGGGCGGGCGCCGTACACCCTGTCGAAGCCTTCCTCGGCGAGCTTGTCCTTGGCTGCGTCGGTCACCAGGATCCACACCTGCTGCTCCTCCAGGTGCTTCCGCAGCCGGCCCAGGAGCAGGTCCACGATCAGCCTTACCTGGCTCGGCGTCAGCGGCCGGAAGGTGACGATGGCGTCCACGCGGTTCAGGAACTCCGGCCTGAACAGGCGCTTCAGCTCCTCGTCGATCTTGTCCTTCATGATCTTGTGCCGACGATCGGCGTCGCTCTCCTCGGCCGCCAGGGCGGGCTGGAAACCAAGCGCCGTCTGCGCCTGGTTGATGTCCCGCATGCCGAGGTTCGAGGTCATGATGATCAGCGTGTTGGCGAAGTTGACGATCTTGCCCTTGGCGTCGCTGAGCCGGCCGTCCTCGAGGATCTGCAGCAGCATGTTGAAGACCTCGGGGTGCGCCTTCTCGATCTCGTCGAGCAGGATCACCGAGTAGGGCCTGCGGCGGACCGCCTCGGTCAGCTGACCGCCCTCGTCGTAGCCCACGTAGCCCGGCGGCGAACCGACCAGGCGCGCTGTCGTGTGGCGCTCCATGAACTCCGACATGTCGAGCCGGATGAGAGCGTCCTCGGAGTCGAACATGTACTCGGCCAGCGCGCGCGCCAGCTCCGTCTTCCCCACCCCGGTAGGGCCGAGGAAGATGAAGGAGCCGATCGGGCGCCGCGGGTCCTTGAGCCCCGCCCGCGCCCTTCGCACCGCCTGGGAGATGGTCTTGATGGCCTCGTCCTGGCCTATCACCCGCCTGTGAAGCTCCTCCTCCATGCGCAGCAGCCGGGAAGTCTCCTCCTCGACCAGCCGCGACACCGGCACGCCCGTCCAGGAGGCCACGATGGTCGCGATGTCCTCCTCGGTGACGTCCGGAACAGTCTCGCCCAGCTTGTCGCGCCAGGCCGACTCCTTCTGGGCGTACTTCTCCTTGAGCTTCTTCTCTTTTTCGCGGATCATGGCCGCCGTCTCGTAGTCCTGCTGGCCGATCGACTCCTCCTTCTCGCCCTGCAGGCGCTTGATCTCCTTCTGGAGCTCCTTCAGGTCGTCGGGAGTGGTCGTCAGCTTCATGCGGACGCGAGCGCTCGCCTCGTCGATCAGGTCGATCGCCTTGTCGGGCAGCGCCCGATCCGAGACGTAGCGATCGCTCAGCACGGCCGCGCTGCGGACCGCGGCCTCCGTGATGGCGACGCGGTGGTGCTTCTCGTAAAGCGACTTGACCCCGTGCAGGATGTCCACGGTCTCCGTCAGCGTCGGCTGGTCCACGAAGACCGGCTGGAAGCGCCGTTCCAGGGCGGCGTCCTTCTCGATGTACTTCCGGTACTCGTTGAGGGTCGTCGCGCCGATGCACTGGATCTCGCCCCGCGCCAGGGCCGGCTTCAGGATGTTGGCTGCGTCGATGGCGCCTTCGGCGGCGCCGGCGCCCACCAGCGTGTGGAGCTCGTCGATGAAGAGGACGACCTCCTTGCTGGAGCGGATCTCGTCGAGGATCTTCTTGAGGCGCTCCTCGAACTCACCGCGGTACTTGGTACCGGCCACCAGGGCGCCCATATCTAGCGTCAGCACCCGCTTGTGCATCAGTGACTCGGGGACGTTGCCGAGCACTATCTGCTGGGCCAGCCCCTCGGCGATCGCGGTCTTGCCCACGCCGGGCTCTCCGATCAGAGCCGGGTTGTTCTTGGTCCGCCGGCTGAGGATCTGGATGACCCGCTCGATCTCCAGCTCCCGGCCGATGACCGGGTCCAGCGAGTTCTTGCGCGCCATCTCGGTCAGGTCGCGGCCGAACTGGTCGAGCAGCGGGGTCTTGGAGGGCTTCTTTGGAGCCGGCTCCGAGTCCTCCACCGTGGAGTCGTGGAGCAGCCGCTCGATCTCGGCCCGTACCTTGTCAAGGGTCGCGCCGAGGTCCTCGAGCACGTGGGCCGCGATGCCCTCGCCCTCGATCAGAAGACCGAGCAGCAGGTGCTCCGTGCCCACGTAGTTGTGGCCCATCCTGCGTGCCTCTTCAAAGGAGATCTCGATCACCTTCTTGACACGCGAGGTCGGGATGATCTGCTGGATGATGATCCGCTCGTTCCGACCGAGCACCGACTCGATCGTCTGGCGGACCTTGCCGATCTCCACTCCAAGGTTGTTCAAGACCTTGGCGGCGAGACCTTCGCCTTCCCTGAGCAGTCCTAGCAGGAGGTGCTCGGTCCCGATATAGCTGTGATGTGATCTTTCGGCTTCTTCCTGAGCGAGCGTCAGGACCTTCTTCGCTCGCTCGGTGAACCTTTCGAAGGGGTACAAGTTCGGGGATCCTCCTGTCCGGGCTAGGTGTGGCGGGGCACCTCCTCCTAATCCAATGTCATCGGAGGCCACACGGGACCTCTCGCCACCTACTATAACGCCCAACCTTTGCCCGAGATTTCACTCTCCGGGGGTGAGTTTCGAACTCGATTCGAGCTCGCGAGCACCTGGTTGCCGGCCTTCGTCGCGGGTTTGCTGCCAATCCTCTTCCTACCCGTCGCAGTAGACAGCTTCATTCTGCCCAGGGCTGGGCTCGCTCTGGTGGGCGGTGCGGGGGTCTTCGGGGCGGGGCTCGTCTGGGGCAGGGGCCGGCTCGGCGCCCTGGGCCTTCCGGCGGCGGCGACGGCCGCCGCGGCCGTGCTCGCCGGACTCCTCTCGCTGGCTCCCAACCTCTCGCTGGTCGGCGCCTACGGCCGCTACGAGTCCGCCCCCATGCGGCTCGCCTACCTCGGGCTGCTCTGCGGGGCGGCCTGGCTAGGCGAGCGGCGCCGGCTGGTGACCGCCTTTCTGTTGGGCTGCGGCCTGGCCTCGACCGAGGCCATCGCGCAGGCGCTGCTCGGGGCGCTGCCCCGTCCGGACGGCAACCTCGGGCAGCCCAACCTGCTCGGGGGCTTGCTCGCCATGGCGCTGCCGCTCGCCGTCCACCGGGGCCTCACCGAAGCCGAGGGGGGCACCTCCGGCCGGATCGGAAACCGGCCCTGGCTGGTCCTGGCCGGACTGCTGGCGGCCGGTCTGGTCGTGAGCGCCTCCCGGAGCGGCTGGCTGGCCGCGCTGGCGGGTCTGGCGGTCCTGGCGGCCATGCTCGCGCCGGGGCGCTTCCGCTGGACGGTCGCTGCGGTGGGTGGAGTCCTGCTGGTGGCAGTGGCCCTGCTGCTGCTCCTGAGCCCGCTGCGCCAGCTCAACCAGGACACCGGGAGTGCCCGGCTGGGGGTCTGGCGCGACTCCCTCAGCGTGGTCGCCGCCAGACCACTGGTGGGCTGGGGTGAGGACACGCTGGGGCTTGTCTTCGGCCGCTACCAGACCCGGGATTGGGAGCCGGGAGACAGCTTCGACCGGGCTCACTCGCTGCCCCTGGACCTGGCGGCCGCCCAGGGCTTCCTCGGCCTGGCAGCCTGTACCTGGCTCTTCGTCACCTGGTGGTGGGGAGTTCTGCGGAGGCCGGAGCTGCTGGGCTTTGCCGGCGCCGCTGCCGCCTACCTGGCCTGGGCCATGCTCAATTTCGACTGGGCTCCGGTTACCGCCGCCTTCTGGCTGCTGGCCGGCGCCGCCTGGCCCGGCCGGGACGACCGTGTCCAGCGAGCGATCGTCTGGCGGGGCGCTCTTGCGGCCGGGGCACTGGTTGCCGCCCTGTCGCTGGCCCTGCCTGCACTCCTCGCCGACATCCATTTCTATGGCGGCCGGCCTGCCCAGGCCGCGGTGGCCGATCCCCTGCAGCCCAGATACCGGGCGGCGGCCGGCGGCCTGGACAACCTCAGGGCGGCCGCGCGGCTCAACGACCCGCGGCCGGACGTCTACACCTCGTTGGGGGACGCCGAGGCGGCGGCCGGACACCTGCAGGCGGCGGGGAATGCTTACCGGCGGG
>Ga0209526_10000656_pt1 | contig 22691 bp, 23 predicted proteins | sample JacPinW_OM2H0_M1_FD_188566 | JGI IMG/M metagenome (GOLD analysis project Ga0209526, IMG submission 188566) | Forest soil microbial communities from Algoma, Ontario, Canada - Jack Pine, Ontario site 1_JW_OM2H0_M1 (SPAdes) (version 2) | ecosystem: Environmental > Terrestrial > Soil > Boreal... | reverse complement strand
CCAGAAATGGATCTCCTTACCCGCGGGAAAGCGGATTTGGGGATGCCGGGACAGGTGTTGGTAGATCCAGGTCGTGCCGGCCTTTTGTGCACCGATCCCGAGAAAGTGGATCATGTTACACGCGGCGGGCCCAGCCCAGAATTGGATGCGATCCTTTCGTACCCGAATCTTACCGCCAGGTCCCAATTGATGGCGGTCGCACAGAATTCCAGGTCTTCGCCCGAGAACGCGGCACGCCACGCTTCGCCGCAGTAGTACCCATGGTAGTATTTCCAATCCAATCCGGGATCTTTGGTCGAAGCGGTTATGACCACCGCGGCGTCTCCGGTGACGGCGTTGGTTCCTGTATTGCGTTCGCCAAATATCTTCAGTTGCCGTATATTCATTTCGACCGTCGTCCTACCTGCGCTTCGGAACGATACCCGACCCGCGTGGCAACGTGGCGCTGCTCCAGGATGCTCAAATCAACCCCAGGTTAGTCGGAATCATGGACTAGCACTGCACACTTGGACTACCGGTAAGGTTCGCGCATAGTCTCATTTTCGTCCGCTGCACGACAGTCATTATGCGACGGCTCAAGCTGATTTTCGTCCACATACCCAAATCGGGCGGAACCTCGATACACGCAGCGATCACGGAGTTCTTCTCGCACGACCTCGTGCTCGCCGATTACAGTGATCGGCCCAACGATCCCATATCGCCGATGAACATCGACCCATATGGGTTCCTCGACCGCTGCCGACAACAAAATGCGCTGACCCTGGCAAACAAAGCCGCGGTCGTCGGCCATTTCTGGATTGCCAAATACGATGGTATTACTGCCGATATCCGTGCCACCATCTTGCGGGACCCGATCACTCGCGCCATTTCTCAATTCTTCTTCTGGCCTGCGCAAAATACCAACAACGCCCTGCATCAATACGTCATCTCCAACCGTCTTACCTTTATCGAATTTGCTAGAATTCCGCGCGTTAACTCGCTGTATACGAGCATATATTTTCGTGATGTCGACATGGCGCAGTTTGACTTTATTGGAGCTTATGACCAGCTGTCGCAGGATTGGACAGCAACCTTGGCTCACATCGGCATCGCCCCAACTCTGCCGCGCAGAGAGTTGAATCGAACGGCCGATCTCGTTGCCGAATATGACGCCAGAAGATCGGAAATTCTCAATGATCATAAGATGATGGCTCAGTTGCGCGATCTCTTTGCGGACGACCTTCGGTTTTACGAGCGCCACCTGAGTGTCTGAACCGAAATATCTCGATCTTTTCAGTACGTTACCGTCATTCTGCGGAGTGCCTCGTCCTCTAGATCTAGAAAACGCTTTATCCGAACTTCACCTTCCAGGCGTAGAACGTCGGCTCGGAGATGCCATGGCCGAGGTAAAACTCCGCCGTCCTCATCTCAGATTTCGTGATCCGTATAATGAAAATTCCGCGCGATTTAGACGTTATTGCAGCTTGATACTGTAGATCGTATGGTGTCGGTAATGGCCGGCGATGGAAACCTCGAGGTCGGGGCGCACTGAAGTGATTCTGTCTGGTAAGATGCCGTGGAAGGCAGTACCGAATCTTGGACGGCTCGCTGGGAGGTTTTTCCGCATTTCTTCAAACTGAGCCTCGAGCACTAACATGAGCGGATCGGCACTCAGGGCATCGGCCTCCTCTGGCGGCGGAAAACTACCATTCGGCAAGGGAGGTGTCCGATAGCTCAGCAGGCCGACGCGGCCGATCGCCGAGAGCGTGTGGTCTAGTGCTGCTCGAAAACTCGCCTCCTCGATCTGGTGGATTAACAGATCGAAGCACACAACTAAGTCTCCAATTTTGCCGATCGGCTTGGTGACGATGTCGTGAACCGCAAATTCGAGCGACGGATACGTGACGCGGTTCCTCGCAACGATTACTTCCGAGATATCGTATCCTTGGTAGCGGCAGACGGCGGGAATCGCTTCGTCCATCCAGCACATATCGCCGCAGCCGATGTCCAGAATGGTTTCGACCTGGAATTCGGCGATAGCCTGGCGGATTAGCAAATTTTTTTTTCGCGCGGCGTATCCGCGCGAGCCGGGGCCGCTACCCAATTGGGGGAGTGTGCGATACCGGTTATTCCAAAAACTCCGACTGTCCATGGCGCTTTCCGGTCGAATAGTTGTGCAGGCTTCTGAGAAAGGTGGTTTCTTAGCCTCGTCGTCGGCAAGCTACCTAAGCCGAACCTACCCATACGCCCGAAGAGATCGAGAGCCTGTTCCATCGGTTACCCGCTCGTGTACGCATCCGGTCGGCGAAGCTGGAGGAGATAACGATTGCCAGCGTGCTGCTGGTCGTACTGAACCGCAAAATCTGCAACACGTTTTATGGTGGATCGAGCATATGAGGGACAACCCTTCTCGTTCCTCCCAGGAACCTTGAGCTGAATATTGCGCCATCTTGGCGCCACGATCGGCGCGCATGCTGGGCAGCATATCCGGTAGGCCGCCTGGGGGTGGAGCGAAACAGCAACAAGCCTCCCTGCCGCCTCCCTCAGAGCGCGTTTTTGCCTCCCTGCTGGATAACCGGGGATCGGATCGTCAAGGACTTGATATGCAAGGCTTATCGGCGTTATCCGGAACGTTTTTCCGGGCGAATTCGATTTTTCTCCCTGATGCAGGGAGGGAGGAACAGAATCCCGAGCGAGGAAGCGGCGTTGACCGGCGGGCGATCGGCGCTTAAACGCTGCGACGGATTTTCCCGCAGCTGGGCGGCAAACCCTATGAGACCGAGTTCGGGAAACTGACATGCCTTCGTTTCGCTGGGCGGCGGTCGATGGCGGCGGCGATGTCGTTCACGGCGTCATGGAGGCGCCCGATCGCGCCATCGTGGTCGAGCGGCTGCAGCGCCAAGGGCAGATTGTACTGCGCGCCGATCCGGCCGATCGCCGCCGAGGTCTCGGCGAGCTGCTGCAGATCGATCTCGGCGGTGCCCGCGGTATAGACAAAGCGGCCCTCGGCGAGGTCACTCGCGAACTCGCCATCATGCTGGCGGCAGGGCAGGATCTCGACCGCGCTCTACGCTTTGTCGCCGACAACACGCAGAGCGCCCGCGCCCGCATCGTCCTCAGCAACGTTCGCGACAAAGTGCGTGGCGGCAGCCCCCTCGCGGCGGCATTGGCAAGCGAGCCGCGCAGTTTTTCCAAGCTCTATGTTGGCCTCGTCCGAGCCGGCGAAGCGGGCGCGACTTTGCCCGAAACGCTCGACCGTCTGGGCACCTTGCTCGAGCGTGAGCGCAGCCTTTCTGCCAACCTGCGGTCGGCCCTGATCTATCCGGCCTTGCTGGTCGTCGCGGCGATCGGCTCGATCGTGCTTTTGCTCGAATACGTGCTGCCGCAGTTCACCCCGATTTTCGAGCAGGCGGGTGCTCAGCTCCCCGCTTCGACGCGCGCGTTGATGGTGCTCGGCACGGCCGTCGGTGCGGCCGGGCCGTGGTTTCTCTTCGGCATGTTGGCGGCAGCTTTGATCGCGCGCCAGCTGCTCGCACGGCCCGCCAACCGGCTCAAGCTCGATCGCTTGCTGCTGCGTCTGCCGGTCGTCGGCGGTCTGCTCCGCGAGACCCTCGCCGCCCGGCTGACGCGCACGCTCGGCAGCCTGCTGCAGAACGGGGTGCCGCTGATCACCGCGCTCGGAATTGCCAAAGAAGCGCTCGGCAACCTTGCAGCCGCCGCGGCGGTCGAAGCTGCGGAGCAGGGGGCGAAGGGCGGCGCAGGCTTGGCGCGACCACTGGCTGCGGCCGGTCTGTTTCCGGCGCGGACGGTCCATCTCCTGCAGCTCGGTGAGGAAGCGGCGCAGCTTTCGGCGATGGCGCTCAAGGCCGCCGACATCCATGACGAGCAGGCGCGGCTGATGGTGCAGCGGCTCGTCGCGCTCGCCGTGCCGCTGATCACGATTGTGATGGGCCTTGCCGTCGCCGGCATCGTCAGCGCGTTGCTGACGGCAATGCTGAGCCTCAATGATCTCGCGGGGTGAGCCCGCGCTACGGCTGCCGCGGGCCTGGACCGAGCGATGCGCCGATCGTTCCGGCGGCTTCACCCTGATCGAGCTCCTCGCAGTGCTCGCCATACTCGGCTTGGCCCTGGCGTTGATCTCTGGCTACAAACCGCCTTGGAGCCGCGGGTTGGGCATCGAGGCGACCGCCGCCGAACTCGCCGCGGGCTTGCGCCTGGCGCGGTCCGAGGCGATTGTCGGCAACCGCCCGATCGCCTTCGACCTCGATCTGGTCGGGCACCGCTACAGGATCGGCGCGGCGCCGCCGCGGCGCCTGCCAGCCGATCTGTCGATCGAGCTTTTGACGATCTCCGGCGAAGCACGTAGTGCCGGGGAAGGCGACATTCGCTTCCACCCCGACGGTAGCTCAACGGGTGGCAGAATATCGTTGATCGATGGACAACGCCGTATCGGCGTCGGCGTCGACTGGCTGACCGGTCGGGTAAGCGTCGCCAATGGTCGCTGAACGCAGCTCTCGGGACAGCGGGTTCACCCTGCTCGAGGTCGTCGTAGCGCTTGCCATCGCGGCACTCGCCATCGTCGGGCTCTTTCAGGCGGCCGGCGGAGGATTGTTGGCCGTCAACACCGCGGGTCGGGTCGAGGAGGCGGTCCAGCGTGCGCAGTCTCATCTCGCCGCGGTTGGGCGGAGCGCCGCTCTGATCCAGGGGGAATTCACTGATGATGATGGCGGGGGCTATCACTGGCGGCTGCGCGCCCGGCCGGTGGGAACTCGCCAAGTGGCAGACCCGAACGGGAGTCCTACCGCGTCGGCGACGCTATTCGATGTCGAGGTCGCTATCTCGTGGCCCGGGCGTAGGGGTGAACGATCGGTGGTGCTGAAGACGATGCGGCTCAGCGCCACGGCGAGCGGCGGGTGACGCCGTGACGCTGAGCCCCAGCATGTCCGGGCGGCAGAGCGGCTTCACTCTGCTTGAGATGCTCGTCGCTCTGGTTGTGCTCGGGTTTCTGATGGTCGGGCTCACTCAAGGCGTGCGAGCCGGTCTTACAATGTGGGGGGCGCAGACGCGGAGAGTTGGCGAAACCGCGGATCTCGATGCCGGCGCCCGCGTCTTGCGCAGGCTCGTGAGCGGAATTTCGCTGCACTCGCCGGGTGGCATTTTTCTCGGTGCCTCCAGCACGGAGAAGTTCGAAGCTCGCCCGGACAGTCTAACGTTTGTTGGCGATCTGCCGACCGGGTTCGGCACAACCCGCCGCGCTGACATCACGCTCGAGCTTCACGAGGGAAGGCTCATGCTGCGCTGGACCCCGCGTCGCCACGAGCTATCCACCGCGCCGCCTCCCGAGCCCATTAAGACCGAGCTGATCCGCGGGGTAGAGCGCCTTGATCTCGCCTATTGGGGCTCGCCGTCACCAGGTCAGCCGGCGAGCTGGCAGTCGCAGTGGGACAGCCGCGAAATCCCCGAACTCATTCGCGTTCGCCTCGGATTCGCAACGGGTGACCGACGCCGTTGGCCCGACCTAATTGCCGCGCCCCAGCACTGAGCCATGGGCCCGATTCGCATCTGCAAATTTCGGCGTCAGGGAAATTGTGTTTCGTCTTCTCGGACAGGAAGAGCGTATGCATCCGTAAACTCGAATTGCGTGTACTGGAGGAGATTTCTGCTATAGTTTTGCCACCTATCCGAGCCTTCGCAGCAACGATCGCCGTGATACGGCTGGTCCATCTTCCCAGCTCGTGCTTCCCTCTGTAACATTGGCGATAGGTCTGTAGGCGGATTTGGGTCGGCTTCATTTCGGATTATGATGCGTGAGTTCTTTGTCTGGTGGTTCGGACGGCTTAGCGAACTACTGCCACAGGAGTTGCGCCGGTCTGCGCTGACGGCGGCCGACGCGATGGTGATCAGCCCGATCGGACAGCTGGGCCGCGGCATCGACGCGGTTGCAGTCGGTGTTCGTCGAAACGGGAAGGAGACGCCGCTCGGCCGCTTCGCGCTGAACGCGACCAATTTGGCGGAACTCCCTAGCGCAACCGGGCGGGCGACGGTCCTGCGTCTCGGTGAGGAGGACATACTCGGCAAGACGGTGAGCTTGCCGCTGGCCGCGGAGCGCGAGCTCGACCAAGTCCTTGCTTTCGAAATGGACCGTGAGACCCCGTTTAAAGCTGAAGAACTCTACTGGAATCACCGGATCGAGGGAGCCGACCGGAAAAACGGACGATTGTCGGTCCGCCTCTTTCTCGTGCCGAAAGCCAACCTCGCGCCATTGCTCACGGCTCTAAGCCAAGCCGGGATCCGACCTGGACGAGCCGAGATTGCCGATGGTCCGGACGTCGGCACCTATTTGCCCCTAGAGGATAGCGGACACCGGCATCACTCCTCGAGCCGGCTCACGTGGTCTGCGGCCGTGTGCTGCGTCGCCCTCGGCCTCGCGGCTGTCGTGATACCTTTTGTGCGTCAAGAGGTAGCCCTTGCTTCTATCGAGCAAGAGGTCGCCGCCGGTCGCGCCGCCGCAGCCGAGGCCGACAGCCTGCGCCAGGAAATCGAACGGTTGGCGGGAAGCGCCACCTTTGTCGAAAGCGAGGGTGACAAGTCCGGACGCCCGCTGGCAGTCTTGGCGGCTGCGACCCGTATCCTACCGGACGATACCTACCTGACCGAGGTGGAGTTGCGGCAGCGGAAAGTGACCCTCAGTGGCCGGTCCGCCGCGGCTGCGCGATTGATTGCACCGCTCGCCGCCGATGGTACGTTCCGAAACCCCGGGTTCGCGGCACCGGTGACGCGGCTCGAGGCGCTTGGCTCGGAGCTGTTCACAATCAACGCGGAGGTTGCGCCATAGTCTCACTCGCAACACTGCCGACCGGCCGCCGCGGCCAGCTTTGGGCGCTGATTTTGCTGCTGATCGCGTTGGCGGGCGTGTATTTCCTGATAGTTACCCCGCTTGTGGACCTGTATGCGGAGCGCCAATCGGTCCTGGAGAACCGCCATACGCTACTCCCTCGGCTGGAAGTTGCCGCGCAGGAGTTGCCGGGATTGCGCGCGAAGCTGTCCGAATTGCGCGCCGCGGCAGGCACGCGCAAGGTCACTCTGGATGGCTCCAGTGATGCCGTTGCTGCGGCTAACCTGCAAAGCCGCATTGAGGAACTTGCCGCTTCCGTGGGCGCTATGATCAGCAGCACCGAAAGCCTCCCGGCGGAGATGCGCGGAGGTTACCGCCGGATCGGCCTGCGCTATGTCCTAAACGGGCCGTACGAGACCTTGGTGAAGCTGCTTGCCAGACTTGAGGCGGCGACGCCGCCGCTCGTGGTCGACAACCTCCACATCCACGGCAGATTGCGGGCAGAGAGGCGGGGGGGCGGGGCAGTTGCGACAACCGGGCTCGATGCCGGGCTCGACGTCTACGGCTATCGCGCCAACGAAAATCCGGTCGCCGCCAAGCCATGATCAGCCGCCTCGCGATTTACCTGCTGCTCACCGGATGCCTGGTCTTCGGCGCAATCGTCTTTCTCGAACTTCTCCCCGCTGCGACCGACGAACAGGGGCGGAGCGAGCTTCCAAGGCGGCCCGATATGCCCCCTGCCCCCCGCCGCCAACAGAGCGCCCGCCTGGAGGAGCTCCTTGCGACGGTTCTTGGCCGACCGCTGTTCAGCAGCTCCCGACGCCCGCCACAGACTGCTGCCGACAATAGCGGAGGCACCTCCGATCTCGCCGACACGCGCTTGACCGGGATTGTCACTGAGCCTGGGCGCAGTATCGCAATCTTCGCCGTGAATGGCGCCAAGCCGTTGAAGTTGACCGAGGGCGAAGCCGTGAGCGGCTGGCGCATCGAGAGTATAACACCGCGCGAGGTTGCGTTGAGCGGTCCGGGCGGAGCCAAGACCCTGGCGCCCAAAATCGATCCGAACCTTGCCGCAACGCCGCCCGGCCCGGCTCCGGCCGCGGCTGCTGCGGTACGCCCACCCGTTCCACCGTCTCCTGCAGCGGCTCCGCCGGCGAGGCCGGGTGTCCCGCCCGGCCGCGGCCGACCGCCGCCTCAGCCAGCTCGGATCGACAGGCAGCCATGAGCCGTCCACCGATCTTGGCGATGGCGCTGACGCTGCTTGCCGGCTGTCAAGTCTATCCCTCACCGTCCGGTCTGGAGCCGCTTGAACAGCCACAGGCATTGGAAGCAGCGCCGCCGCGCGTGAATGCGACGATCCCGAGTAGCCGCAGCCGAGGCGACTTCGAGGCGCGCGGTGTCGCGACAACGCCAGTCGTGGAACCGCCAGCGGTGGCGGGCGCCACAGGGCAACCGGGAGAAATCACGCTCAATTTCGTCGACACTGACATTCGCGAGATTGTCCGCACGATCCTCGGCACCACACTGAAGCTCAACTACACTATCGATCCCAACGTTCACGGTACTGGCTCGATCGAGACCGCTAGCCCGCTGCCGCGCTCGGCGCTGCTGCCGGCACTCGAGACCTTGCTCAACGAAAATGGCGCAACCCTGGTCGAAAAGAACGGAATCTACGCTGTCGTGCCGATCGCCGTGGGCGCGGCGAGCAACCGGGCCTCCGCCGCTGATGCGATAGGCGCCGGCACTCAGGTGGTCGCACTGCGTTATGCCGCGGCGAAGGACCTCGCCAAGACGCTCGAGCCCTTTGTCGCCGAGGGCGGCAAAATCAGCGCCGACCCGGGGCGCAACGCGCTCCTCGTACGCGGTGACGCCGCGGTACGTGGGACCTTGACCAGTCTGATCCGCGCCTTCGACATCGATCTCCTGGCTGGCCAATCGTACGCCCTCTTTCCGGCGGGCGACGGCGATCCTGCTAAGCTCGCAAGCGAGCTCGAGAGGGTATTGCAGGCCCAAGGCGAGGGCGCTCTTGCAGGTCTCGTTCGCGTGCTGCCGATGGCACGGGTCAATGCCGTTCTCGTGGTGTCCTCACAGCCGCGTTATATCGATGCGGCTCAACGCTTTGTCAGCCTTATGCATCGGGCCGAGGACGCGACCGCGCGCGCCTGGCATGTTTACTATGTGCAGAACGGTCAGAGCGCGGATCTCGAGCTTCTGCTCCAGCGCGCGTTCACGCCGCGCAACGTCAGTCCCACTGGAGCGCCGCCCGGTTCCACCCCCCCTGGTGCCGAGCAGCTCACGATCGGCGGGGGACGCGGTCCCGGAGCCGGCACCTCGGGTTTCGGTGGCCAAGGCTCCACGTCAGGCCTCGGCGGAGCCGGAGGGGGAGCCGGTATGACAACCGGCACGGGAGGCGGCGGAGTGGCAGGCGGCCTGGGAACGGCTATCCCGTCGGCCGCGCCCGCGCCCGAGGCTCCACTGCCTGCCACCGAACCATTATCGACCGAGACGGGCGGCCCTGGGCCGGAGAACCGCATTCGCATCATTGCCAACCGGCGCAACAACGCTCTGTTGATCTACGCCACGCCGAGCGAGTACTCGGTCATCGAGGGGATGCTGCGCAAGATCGACATCATCCCGCTGCAGGTGCTGATCGAGGCGACGATCGCCGAGGTCGACCTAAACGACCAGCTGCAATACGGCACCCAATTCTTCTTCAAGGTCGAGCACGTCGCCAACACGCTGGGTCCCCCTCCGATTACCGGGTTTCCTAGTTTGCGCGGCCTGACCTTTCCGTCGGCCAGCCCCTATTTCATCCTCAGCAAGCTGCCTAATTTTGCGCTCGCTGCGCTCTCGTCGGTGACCAAGGTCAAGGTGCTGTCGGCGCCACAGGTTATGGTGCTCGACAACGAGCCTGCACGGCTGCAGGTAGGTCAGCAAGTGCCGGTTCTGACCGGGACCGCGACGAGCACGCTTGCGGCCAATGCGCCTGTCGTCAACAGCGTCGACTATCACTCGACGGGCGTCATCATGCAGGTGACGCCGCGGGTCAACTCAGGGGGCCTCGTCACCCTCGACATCGCCCAGGAGGTGAGCGCTGTGGCAGCTGCGGCAACGAACACTGTTGCTGGCTCGCCGACCTTCAACGATCAGATATTCCGCACGCGGGTGGCGGTGCAGGACGGCCAGACGGTCGGGATGGCCGGGCTGATCCAAGACAACGCGTCGGAGGGAAACAGCGGGATTCCGCTGCTCAAAGACATCCCGATTCTTGGCGCGTTTTTATCGACTCAAAACAACGCGCGGAACCGCACCGAGCTACTTGTGCTGATCACGCCACATGTCGTGCATGATCAGCGCGATGCGCGGGCTCTGACCGAAGATTTGCGCAGCCAGCTGATCAATGCCGGGCTGGTCCCCCAGCAGCTTCAGCGCAAGGGTGTCCCTGGTCTGTCCAACCCCAACGGTCTCTAGTCCGATGACGGGACGATTGCGATTATCCGCGACTTACCGCAGCAGCGATGGCTTTGCTCTCATTATCGTGCTGTGGACGCTGGTGCTGATCGCTTTCATCGTCGCGCATGTGACGGCGAATGGGCGAACCGAAGTCCGCATCGCCGGCAATATGGTGGCGGAGGCGACGGCCGAAGCGGCCGATGATGGCGCTATAGTTGCCGCCATCTTCAATCTGCTGGATCCGAACCCGGATCAGCGCTGGCCGGTGGATGGCTCCCCGCACGAACTGACAGTCGGCGGCAGCCGGGTAGTCGTGCAACTTCGAGACGAGGCAGGGCGGGTCAATCCGAGTTTGGCTTCACCGGAGCTCCTAGAAGCGCTGTTGCGCACTATCGGCAGCGACCCGGGAAGCGCGCGGCAGCTGGCGGCGGCAATCGGCGAATGGGTCGGATCCACAGGCGCGCCGCAACGGACAGGCGCGCCGCAACAAGGCCAGCCCGCGGCCTATCGAGCGGCGGGCCTCGATTACGGGCCCCCGGGTGCGCCGCTCGAAACCATTGACGAGCTCGGTCGCGTTCTCGGCATGACCCCGGCTGTCCTTGCAGCGATCCGTCCCCATCTGTCGCTCTTCGCTCCCGCAGAACCGAACCAGTTGAGCGCCGATCCGATCGTGGCCACCGCCCTCTCTCAGTTCCGACCGGTCTCACCAACCACGGCTTCGGCAAATCAGGTGTCGGAAAATCCGCTGATCGTGCGGATGACCGCAAGTGCGGTAGGGCCGAGCCGCGTTGAGCGCACTGCCATCGTTCGCGTAGGGGCGGAGCTGCCGGGCGGGTACGCGGTCCTCGCCTGGGGTGGCAGCTTCGATTGAGGCTGTGGCGTTCTTATTCGTTCAGGATCATGGCCGAACTGCCCGGGCCGCCAGCCTGTCCGGCCGGCCCAAGCGAATAGAGATCGAATTCGTGTCCCGCGCGCTGGCTCGGGTTATGGTAGACGAAGGGTCGGCCCCAAGGGTCTTCCGGCACCTTTTCTCCCGTCATGTAGGGCCCTCGCCAATTGGCGACCCCTGACGGCGGGGTCACCAGCGCCTGCAATCCTTGCTCCGCCGTCGGATAGATCCCAACATCGAGTTTATACATATCGAGGGCCGTCGCGAGGCGCCCGATCGATAAGTGCGCGACTTTCTCCTTGGCGGATCCGAATTGCTGCATCACTCGGGGGCCGACAAGCCCGATCAGTAGCCCCAGGATGGCGAGCACGACGAGAAGCTCGAGCAGCGTAAAGCCGCGCTGCCTGTGCGCCTCAATCCGGTACGACCGGCTCGATAGAAATCGCCGGCCCCACTGCTCACTTGGCAGCAATGCGGACGAACCGGGTCGTGACATCATGGGCGCGTAGTCGTTGGGTGACTCCTCCCTCTCGATAGGACAGAATTTGGGCATCTTCGCGGCGGACAGTCACCCCGCCGGGGCGACGACTCCCGGCCGTCAGTGGTGGAAGAGGTTCAGGGCTGAGCCCTTGCGGAACCACTCGAGTTGGGAGGTGCTGAAGGTGTGGTTGAGGTGCAGGGTCTCGGTGGTCCCGTCCGCATGCCGGATGCGGCATTCGACAGGCTTGCCCGGCGCCATCCCAGCTAGTCCAACGAGGCTCACCCGGTCGTCCGCGCGGATGCGATCGTAATCCGCAGGGTTCTGGAAGGTCAGCGCCAGGAGGCCCTGCTTTTTCAGATTGGACTCGTGTATCCGCGCAAAGCTGCGGGCGATTACGGCCGCGCCGCCCAGTAGCCGCGGCGACAACGCCGCATGCTCGCGGCTGCTGCCTTCGCCGTAATTGCTGTCGCCCACCGCGATCCACTTGACGCCCTTCGCCTTGTAATGGCGGGCGATCTCGGCGATCGGCTGGTCCTTCTCGCCGCTCAGCACATCGATGCCTTTGCCGGCCTCGTCGTTGAAGGCGTTGATCGCGCCCATGAACATGTTGTCGCTGAACTTGTCGAGATGGCCGCGGAAACGCAACCAATACCCGGCCGGCGAGATGTGATCGGTCGTGGTCTTGCCCTTGGTCTTGATCAGCACCGGCATGTCGAGGAAATCCTCGCCATCCCAGGCCGGCCAGGGGTGCATGACCTGAAGCCGCTCGCTGTTCGGGTCGACCTTGATTTCGATGCCGCTGCCATCCTCGGGCGGGGCAATGTAGGTGGCGTGGCCGTGGTCGAAGTCGCGCGCCGGCACCTCGGGTGCCGGCTTCGGCGGGTCGAACCGGAACGGCTTGCCGTCGCTTCCGGTCAAGGTGTCGGTCAGTGGGTTGAACGACAACCGTCCGCCGAAGGCCATGGCGGTGACGATCTCCGGGCTGCCGATGAAGTTCATCGTCGTCGCCTTGCCGTCGTTGCGCGCCGGAAAGTTGCGGTTGTAAGAGGTGACAATCGTATTGGGCTTCTCCGAGGCCTCGGTCGAGCGGCGCCATTGCCCGATGCACGGACCGCAGGCGTTGGCCAGCACGGTGCCGTCGATGTCCTGCAACGAGCGCATCTGCCCGTCGCGCTCGATCGTCGCGCGCACCAGCTCCGAGCCCGGCGTCACCAGGAACGGCACCGCGGCCTTGAGGCCGTGCGCTTTGGCCTGCTCGGCAACTTCGGCGGCGCGGCTCATATCCTCGTAGGAGGAATTGGTGCAGCTGCCGATGAGGGCCGTCGAGATCTCGTCGACAAAGCCGTTCTTCGCGTCCCTGACCTCGACGGCGAGCTTTGAGACCGGCCGCGCCCGGTCGGGCGAATGCGGCCCGACGATGTAGGGTTCGAGCTTCGAGAGGTCTAGCTCGACGACGCGGTCATAGAATTTGGCCGGGTCGGCCTCGACCTCGGGGTCGGGCCGCAGCAATTCGAGGTTGGCCTCCATCGGCGCCACCAGATTGCCGCGCCCGGTGGCGCGCAAATACTTCGCCATGCGCTCGTCGGCCGGGAAGATCGAGGTCGTGGCGCCCAATTCGGCACCCATGTTGGTGATCGTCGCCTTGCCGGTGGCGCTGATCGTGCGCGCGCCGGGGCCGATATATTCGACGATGGCGTTGGTGCCGCCCGATACGGTGAGCGCCCCGGCGACGAAGAGGATCACGTCCTTGGGTGCCGTCCAGCCGCTCATCTGGCCGGTCAGAAAAACCGCGATGTGACGCGGATAGAGCACCTCCCACGGCAGCCCGGCGATGGTCTCGACCGCGTCGGCGCCGCCGACCCCGACGGCGCAGGCGCCCAGCCCGCCGGCATTGGGCGTGTGCGAGTCGGTGCCGATGATCAATTCCCCCGGGAAGGCGTATTGCTCGAGCACGACCTGGTGGATGATGCCCGCACCCGGCCCCCAGAAGCCGGCGCCGTATTTGGCCGCGGCCGACCGCAGGAAATCATAGACCTCCTGGTTCTCGGCGAGCGACTCGCGGAGATCCTGCGCGCCCTCGTGCCGCGCCTGGATCAGATGGTCGCAATGCACCGTCGTCGGCACCGCGACCTTGTCGCGCCGGGTCTGCATGAACTGCAACAAACCGGTCTGCCCGAGCACGTCCTGAAAGACCACGCGGTCGGGGCGGGTCTGCAGGTAGCTCTTGCCCGGCTCGAGCTCCTGGTGTTCCGGGTCGTCGAGGTGCCCGAGCAGGATCTTGTCGGCCAAGGTCAGCGGCCGCTGCAGTCGACGCCGGACGACCGCAAGGTTGCGCGCCATGGTTGCGTATACTGCAGCCGCCATTTCCGGGGTCGATTCGATAGCAACCATTGTCGAGCCTCGCTGGGAATTACCTCCTCGCGCCGGCAACGTAGCGGATGGCGAACGAGGCCGATCGCACGGCCCCGACCTCCCGTCCCTATACCGGCTGCTCAGATCGCGTCGAGCTGCCAGGCGACGTCGTTGGCGATTCCCCAAAGATAGCCGATTTCGGCTTGCCCGACGAGTGCGTAGGCCCGCCCCTGGTGCCGCCAATACAGCAGGTTGACGTCCTGACGACGATCGAAGGTCGGCGGAATGTTCGGCAGCTTCGAGGACCCGATGATCAGGGTCAAAGGACCGATCGCCTTGTTGTCGGTCGTATAGACGAGCTCCGCCGCCGGGCGGCCTTCGGCCACGACCAGCTTGGCGCCGCGGAAACTGAGCCCCCAGGGCTTCAGATCCGGCAATCGCACCTCCTGGGGCAGGCTCTGACTGATCTTTTGCAGCGCCTCGCCGGTGTCTCCCGTAGCCGGCACGTCCAGCCCCGGGTTGTCGCCCGCGTTGACGAAGAGCTTGAAGTAGCCGGCGGCGTTGTCGAGCCAGGCGCCGTTAGCGGCGGCTGCCTCAACCGCTGGCCGCTTGCCGGACGCGCTATCGGGGAAAAACTTGGCGACGCCCAAATAGACCGCACCCCCGCCGACGACGAGACCGAACAGCGAAGCGGCGACCGGCATTGCGATCCACCAGCGGTTGGACACTACCGGTGGCGCGCTCGCGCCTCGGCGGAACGGGACAATCTGGGCACCGGCCTGTTCCTCGAAGGTCTCACCCCGTGCGGCGCTGATCAGCCGGTCGGGCACCGGCTCGTGGAGGACCGCGTCGTAAGCGAGCCGCAACAGATGCGTCGAATCGGCGAGCGCTGCCAGCTGTTGGCGTGCGACCGGATCGGCGTCGAGCCAAGCTTCGACTTCGCGCCGCTGCGCCGTCTCCAACTCGCCATCCAAATAGGCGACGAGACGATCGTCACCGAGCTTCTGCATCCGTCCTACTCCTGTCGACTCCCCGGCCAGCCTCCAATTTCGCCTGCAATGCCATTCGGGCCCGGGCGAGACGGCTCATGATCGTGCCGACCGGCACCTGCACCACCTCCGCAGCCTCCTTGTAGCTCAGCCCCTCGACCGTCACGAGCAGCAAAGCCGTTCGCTGATCCGGCGGCAGCAGCTCGACGGCGCGCCGCACCTCGCTGAGGGCGAGGCGTGCTTCGACACGCCGCACAGGCTCATCCGACCCCAGCCGCTCCTCGGGGACATCGGCTTCCTCTTTGCGGACGTCGCGGGAGCGGACTTGATCGATCCAGATTGTTTGCACGATGCGAAACATCCAGCTGTCGAACCGTGTACCCTCCTGAAACTGGTGCTGCCGGGCAAGCGCGCGCTCGCAGGCAGCCTGAACGAGATCGTCGGCATCGCTGGGGGATCCCGAGAGCCCGCGAGCGAAGCGACGCAGCCTCGGCAAGACGGCGATCAGCTGATCGCCGAACCGGATGCTCGCAGGATCCCTATTCGAAACCAAGCGTACCGGCGATCCCGCCAATCCGTGGCGAAATGACAACGCCCCTCCTAGACTTCTATTCCCGGCGGTGCTCGCCGGGGAGCAGTCCGCGGCTGACTACGGACGGATTTTTGACCCTGGTGACGTCTCCGGTAGGGTTCGGCGTGACGTCAAACGGTTCACCTCGATATCCTATATCGGGGACCAAAGACGGCAAAAGCAAGATGATCTTCGCGCGAAGCGGGCGGACACGCACCGGGTTCGCTCTTCACAAATCCGGGGAGCCGCGCCATTGTGCGCGCCGGTGCCGGCTCGGCCATTGGGGAACCGCCGCTCGATGAAAGTCGCCATCGTCAGGGAGAGGCGGGCCTATGAATGCCGTGTGGCGGCCTCTCCGGACTCGATCAAGCGCATGGTCGAGATGGGCCTCGATGTCGTCGTAGAGAGCGGCGCTGGCGCGGAGGCCATTTTCACCGACGACGCGTTTGCTGCGGCGGGTGCCGCGATCGCCCCTGATGCGGCAGCAGCGTTCGATGGTGCCGATATCCTGCTGAAGGTGCAGCGCCCGCTAATCGCTGAGGAGGCAGGGATCGACGAGCTGCGGCACCTGAAGCGCGACACGGTGTTGATCGGCCTGCTGCAGCCGCTGCGGCACCCCGTTCACATCGAAGCCTACGCAAATGCCGGGATCACCGCCTTTGCCATCGAGCTCTTGCCGCGGATCACCCGGGCGCAGGCGATGGATGCGCTCTCCTCGCAGGCCAACCTCGCCGGCTACAAGGCCGTGCTCGAAGCCGCCGACGAATTCGGCAGGGCCTTCCCGATGATGATGACCGCGGCTGGCACGATCAAGGCTGCACGGGTACTCGTGATGGGCGTCGGGGTCGCCGGGCTGCAGGCGATCGCCACGGCCCGCCGTCTCGGCGCCATCGTCTCGGCGAGCGATGTCCGCGCGGCGGCCAAGGAGCAAGTCGAGAGCTTGGGCGCCACCTTCATCACCGTCGACGAAGCCGCCTCGCGATCGGCGGAGACCGCCCAAGGCTATGCGCGGGAGATGGGCGAGGACTACCAGCGCCGCCAACGCGAGACCATCACCGCCGCCCTGAAGCGGACCGACATCGTCATCTGCACGGCACTCATTCCCGGGCGCAAGGCGCCGATCCTGCTGACCGAGGCCATGGTCGGCGCGCTGGCGCCCGGCTCGATCGTCGTCGACCTCGCGGTCGAGTCAGGCGGCAATGTCGAGGGCAGCCGGCTCGGCGAAGTCGCCACCACGCCGAACGGGGTCAAGATCATCGGACATGCTAATATGGCCTCCCGCATACCGGTCGATGCGAGCCAGCTCTACGCGCGCAATCTGTTGAATTTTTTGACGCTGCTCGTCGGCAAGGACGGCAAGCTCAAGATCGACACGGATGACGAGATCATCAAGGCGACATTGCTGACCACCGACGGCGCCGTGGTGAACCCAGCGGTCTTGCCGCCAGCCCCGTCCGACGTCCGAGCTGCAGGAAGCTGACGGAAGCGGCGATGGCGGACCCCGTTTCCCTGGCCGAGCGGGCGAGCGAGGCCGCCAGCCAGGCTAATGACCTCGCGCGCAGCCTCGACGCCCTGGCCCAGCAGCTGGCACTGCAGACCCAGCCGGTCGTGGCCGCCGGCACGCCCTTCCTCTTCGAGCTGACGATCTTCGCCCTCGCAGTCTTTGTCGGCTATCACGTCGTGTGGCGGGTGACCCCGGCACTGCACTCGCCGTTGATGAGCGTGACCAACGCCATCTCGAGCGTAATCATCGTCGGCGGGCTGATCGCGGCGGGCCCCCTCGGCCTGAGCTTTGCCAAGGTCATGGGTTTCGTCGCCGTGACCCTCGCCTCAGTCAATATCTTCGGCGGGTTCATCGTCACCCAGCGCATGCTTCAGATGTTCCGGAAGAAGAGATAGCGGGGCGGGGTGAGCGAGAGCCTTTCCGCCTTCTTTTATCTGATCGCCGCGATCTGCTTCATCATGGGGTTGCGCGGCCTGTCCTCACCGGAAACGGCGCGAGCGGGGAACCTATACGGCATCGCCGGCATGGTCATCGCGGTGGTCACGACATTGGCGACCCCGCATGTGGTGAGCCTGTGGCTGATCATCGTCGGCATTCTGATCGGCGGCGCTATCGGCACCTATATCGCGTTGCGCATTCAGATGACGGCGCTGCCGCAGCTGGTCGCGGCGTTTCACAGCCTGGTCGGCCTCGCCGCCGTCTGCGTCGCCGCCGCCGCCTTCACCTTTCCCGAAGCCTACGGGATCGGGGTGCGCGGCTCGATCCACGAGTCCAGTCTGGTCGAGATGGCGATCGGCATGGCGATTGGTGCCATCACCTTCACCGGCTCGGTCGTCGCCTTCGGCAAATTGCAGGGCCTGGTCAGCGGCCGGCCGCTGATCTTCACCGGCCAGCACCTGCTGAACGCTGGGCTCGGGGTTCTGCTGGTATTGCTGATCGTCGTGTTCGTCGCGACCGAAGCGCCGGCGGCGTTCTGGCTGACCCTGCTGGTGTCGCTCGCCCTCGGCCTGCTGCTGATCGTGCCGATCGGTGGTGCCGACATGCCGGTCGTGATCTCGATGCTGAACTCATATTCGGGCTGGGCGGCCTGCGGCATCGGCTTTACGCTCTCGAACAGCCTCCTGATCATCACCGGGGCGCTCGTCGGCTCGTCGGGTGCGATCCTCAGCTATATCATGTGCAAGGGGATGAACCGCTCGATCTTCAACGTGATTCTGGGCGGCTTCGGCACCGAGGGCGGCACCCTCGCCGCGGCTGCGGACAGCGGCGACCGCTCGGTCAAATCCGGCAGTGCGGAGGACGCCGCCTTCATCCTGAAGAACGCCAGCTCGGTGATCATCGTGCCGGGCTATGGCATGGCCGTCGCCCAGGCCCAGCACGCGCTACGCGAGGAGGCCGATCTCCTGAAGAAGGAGGGGGTCAATGTGCGCTATGCGATCCATCCAGTCGCCGGACGCATGCCGGGCCACATGAACGTGCTCTTGGCCGAGGCCAATGTCCCCTATGACGAGGTCTTCGAGCTCGATGAGATTAACCGCGACTTCGCCTCGACCGATGTCGCCTTTGTCATCGGCGCCAACGACGTGACCAACCCGGCGGCCAAGGATCCCTCGTCGCCGATCTACGGCATGCCGATCCTCGAGGTCGAGCGCGCCAAGACCGTGCTCTTCGTCAAGCGCTCGATGGCCTCGGGCTATGCCGGCGTCGACAACGAGCTCTTCTATCGCGACAACACGATGATGCTGTTCGGCGACGCCAAAAAGATGTGCGAAGACATCGTCAAGGCGCTCGAGTGACGCCATCCAACCAAGTTGCTAATTTCGCCGCGGTGGCTCTATCGGCATAGTCGCGATCTCTGTCCAGGCGACCGGAGCACCGGCTTTTGCGGCAGCTTCTTCCGGCGGCAGGCCCGGGTCCCAATGCACCGCGAGAAAGCGCCGCCCGGTCACGCCGCCGGCCGCGTCAGAAACCAACCAGTTGAGCGGCGGCGCCATCACCGCAGGCTGGATCATCTCCGCGCGGTGGTAGCCGGCCTCGAGCGGCACCATACCAGTATTGGTGACCCCGCCCGGCACCAGCACGTTGACGGTCACGCCGGTGCCGGCGAGGTCCTTCGCCATGATCGCCGAAAAGGCTTCCAATGCCGCCTTGGATGGGCCGTAGGTCGGCGCGCCCTCGCGGATCATTGTGCCGAGGCTCGTCGTAACATTGACGATGCGGCCCCATTTCTGGCGCCTCATGTCGTGGACAAGGGCGCGCGACAGCGCCATCGGCGCGTTGTTGTGAATGGCGACGAAGAGCTTCCACTGCTCGGGGGTCACCTCCCAGAACTTGATCGGGCGCTGCCGGTTGTCGCTGCGGATCGTCGCTTGGCCGACCCCGGCATTGTTGACGAGAATGTCGATCGCCCCGAAATGGCCGCGCGCCTTGGACACGATCTCATCGATCGACTCGTCGCGGGCAAGGTCGGCCTCGATTGTCATGAAATTGGCGCCTTGCTGCCGCTCCTGCACTGTCTGGGCGAGCTCGGCGAGACCTTGGGCGGTGCGGTCGACCGCCGCGATCTTGAGCCCCTTGCCGAGCAGGCCGAGCACCAGCTCCCGGCCGATGCCGCCGGCAGCACCAGTCACGATCGCCGTGCGCTGCTGTTCGCTCATCGTCTCCTCCCTTCGCTTTATAGCACGACGTTGCTGCATAGGGCCCTTCGGCGCAAGGCGATTGCACCGTGTGGCGGAAAGGCCGGGCCGAGCAAAGGCGAGATCGACGCGAACGACCTCCTCGTTGCTGCTTGCCGGTCGATGTCCACGCAGTCCAATGATTTGCTTGCAAACGGGATAGCCGCGATCGAATTTCTTGGTGGGACGCTCCGATCAGACCAAAATCGTCCTTGATCCCTCCGGTATCTGGCAAATGCTGATATGATGACCCACCCACGAACCGGGAGGTTGACATGCCGACCCTGCGCGCAAGCTGCCTGTGCGGCGGCGTAAAGTTCGAGATCAGCGGCCCGCTGAGCCCGCCGAGCAATTGCCACTGCTCGATGTGCCGCAAACAGCAGGGCGCAGCGTTTCGAAGCCGCGCGCGAGTCCGCCAATCTGACCTGAAGTGGGTTCAGGGTGAAGATCTGGTCAGCTTCTATGAGTCGACCCCCGGCACCTTCCGCGGGTTTTGCAGTGTCTGCGGGTCGCCAATCGTCAACAAATTTGATGCGCGGTCGAAATCGGCGGCGTACAGGCCGGCAGCGGTTTCCGAATACGGCATTGCGCTGGCTACGCTCGACGACGATCCGGGCGTCCGACCCTTGGCTCACATATTCGTAGCGAGCAAGGCGCCCTGGTTCGAGATCACCGACGATCTACCGCAGTTCGAGACGGTTCCGCCCCCGCGCTAGAACCGCGGAGGTCAGGCTTTCACAGCAGGCTGCCGCCGTCGACGGGGATGATTGTGCCGTTGACAAAGCTCATCGTCGTCGCCAGCCCGAGGATCACGGCCGCCACCTCCTCGGGCTGGCCGATCCGCTTGAGCGGGTTGCTGGCGATCCGTTGGGCGCGCTGCTCCGGGGTCCACATCTGGGTCATCGGCGTCTCCATCAGGCTCGGGGCGACGGCGACGACCCGGATCTCGGGCGCCAATGCCCGCGCCAGCGACATCGTCATCGCGTGAACCCCGGCCTTGGCGGCGGCATAGGCGATGTTGCTGCCACCACCGCGCACACCTGCCACCGAGCCGACATTGACGACGAGGCCGCGCCCGCTCGCCTCGAGCAACGGCCGGCAGGCGCGCACCATGGCGAAGGGGCCGCGCAGATTCACCGCCAGCACGATGTCGAAGAAATCGTCGTCAAGAGCGCGTAGATCGGCATGCGGGATTACGCGCGTGCTGCCGGCATTGTTGACCAGGATGTCGAGCCGGCCCTCGGTGGTACCGATCGCGGTGGCGAGGCTTTCGATGGCGCGCGTATCCTGCGCCGGCGTGCGGCTCGCGCGGTGGCCGGCACCGGGCAGGCTGGCAACCAGCCGGTCGGCCGCCTCGGCATCGCTCCCAAAGGTGATTACGACACGGGCCCCGGCCTGCGCGAAGAGGCGTGCGGTCGCAGCACCCAGGCCTTTGCTGCCGCCTGTCACCAGAGCTACCCGTCCGTCGAGCATGCCCATGATCTCTCCTTCAAGGCTGCCGCAATCCAAAAATTGCCGAATTGGCGTCGTATACTATCGCTATGGAGCTGGACCGCGGTTCGGGCGAGAGGGGTATGGTTGGCGGATGGGCGTTGCAAGATCGCCGTGCGTCACGCTGGCGAGGACGAGCCATCGTGCCGCGTGGGCGCTACAACTTATGGGAGAGTCTGGCTGCAGATTCGCTGTAGATTCAGCGGCAACCGATTTTCGATGAAATCTTTGATTGTATCCTGCGCCAGCCTAAGGCAGCGTCAGTATCCCTCGCGCTCCATGCGCTTGCGCAACAGCTTGCGATAGCGGCGAACGGCTTCGGCCCGTTCACGGGCTCGCCGTTCCGAAGGCTTCTCGTAATTCCGTCGTAGCTTCATTTCTCGGAACACCCCCTCGCGCTGCATTTTTTTCTTCAGAGCTCGCAGAGCCTGATCGACGTTGTTGTCGCGAACGAGGACTTGCACGGGGGCGATTCTCCACACTCGGTCTTAAGCAGCGGCGGCCGCCGCTACGGCCGCTCCGTGCTATTGTTTAGCATCGTTGCCACCGGGTGTGAAGCTGCCGGCTGCGTTCTCTCCCGCCCTCCTGCATTTCTCGGCCAGCACGGATTCGCCGCGAGCATTGCTCGAACGCTGTCCGTCCCGGCTAGCCGAGTTCGAACCGACGGTGGGTGCCTTCGTCTACCACGACAGCCTTGCCCGAAGGGCGGCGGATGCTTCGACCAAGCGATGGCGGGCAGGACGACCGCCCTCGCCGATCGACGGCATGCCGGTTGGCATCAAGGACATCGTCCTCAGGGTGCCGACCATGTCGCTGCCGGTGGTGAGCGCCGCGGGGCTGCCGCTGGGCCTGCAGGTGTCGGCTTCGAAGACGGCGACGCAAGGCGGTTCGCCGGCGCGGCCTGGCTGAACGACTTGCTCCCAGCCGCCGCGTGAGGCTAGCCTCCGCGCGGCGCTTTACCCCACTCGGTCGGCACCACATATTGCTGCCATGGCACTATTGAAAATCGCCCGCATGGGCCATCCCATATTGCGTGCCCGCTCCGCCGTGGTCGACGATCCGACGGCACCCTGGGTAAGCCGGCTCGTCGCGGACATGATCGAGACGATGGAGGATGCCGGCGGCACCGGCATCGCGGCACCCCAGGTGCACGAACCGCACCGGGTCGTCGTCTTCCGAGTTCCCGAGGAGCGGATCACCGAGATGCCGGGCGACAGCGCCCAGGATCTCACGGTGCTGGTCAACCCGGTGGTCGAGCTCCTCGGGCAAGAGCGGGCATTCGGTTGGGAGGGCTGCCTCTCGGTCCCCGGGCTGCGCGGCGTCGTGCCGCGGCACCTGCGCGTCCGCTATCGCGCGCTCGGCCTCGACGGCGAGCCCATCGACCGCGAGGTCGAAGGCTTTCACGCCCGGGTCGTCCAGCACGAGTGCGACCACCTCGACGGGATTCTCTACCCGCAGCGGATGACTGATCA
>Ga0209526_10000655_pt1 | contig 22707 bp, 16 predicted proteins | sample JacPinW_OM2H0_M1_FD_188566 | JGI IMG/M metagenome (GOLD analysis project Ga0209526, IMG submission 188566) | Forest soil microbial communities from Algoma, Ontario, Canada - Jack Pine, Ontario site 1_JW_OM2H0_M1 (SPAdes) (version 2) | ecosystem: Environmental > Terrestrial > Soil > Boreal... | reverse complement strand
CACCTGTACTTGATGGGTGGCGCATTTTGGATGGACCGATACGAGCACAACATTAGATGCGATCCTGAAGCCGCGAAGATAGTTTTTGCATCGGGCATTCCGATCACCGCAATTGGCCTCGATTTAACGTTAAGAGTACGGCTGGACAAAAAAGACGTCCAAAGGATCGGGCAGATTGGAAGTGGACTCGGTCCCGTGTTACAGGATCAGATCTTGAGGTGGTGGGCGCTGTGGCAGATTACAGAAAATCATCCTCACGATCCGTTAGCTGCGTTGGCCATGGTGCGTCCTGATCTCTTCATATTTGAAACCTGGGACGTCGAAATTGTCGCTGACGGTAGAAGGGAAGGACTCACCCGTCTGGCGGAAAACAAAAACAGTAATATCAGAATCGGCTTTGATGTTCTTGCGCGAACCGCCGAAAGAGAAATCGTTCGCCGGATCGTAGAATAGTTAGCCTCGCCCTAACTGCTACTTCTCCTAGCGAACAGCCAGAGCAGTGTTAGAAACGCGAGGCCGGTTCCAATCGGAATCTCCAAGAGGGAAACAATCACTAAAATCCAAGTAAATCGCGTTCGATTGTTCATCAGCAATCGTCTACCGACTACGATATTCAAAGTAGCGAACAAAATGCCGGTAAGCAGAAGCGCTACCATCGGGACGAGAGAAGGTAATCCGGCATGCATCTGCGGGAGACGGGTCGCGATCGAGGCCAGCCAGGCAATAATGAAGAGAATGATCGCTGCTGCGTAAATGAAATAGCCGAGTGCTAGAAACTTGTTGGCGATCCTAAGTCTATCATTGTCGCTAGTAACCTCTGTCATCTGCTATTTCCTAATTAGCGATTTCAGGTCGATGCGGGTACTTCCGATTCGCCGGTTCCCTGCGGAAAGTCAATCACCGTTTCCTGGCTCTAACTTTTCGTTTTCCGGTCTCCATCCGGCTCGTTGTGCGAGTTTGGTGCACAGATCTCCAGCGAAAAGCGTGCGCATGGAAAGCGCTTCACAATCGGCACGAGCCGCGAACTGAGAACCAGGAATGGACGCTTTAACGCGAATGACAGAAAGGATACGGAATCAATGCGTCGGTAGGTCCGGCCCCGAGGATCTTGTCTTCGTCGCCGTGCTCAAGAAGATAGGACGTGTCGCTCCGCGACCGTCGAAGGGAACGACGTGATCAGACCCAGTTAGGCCAAAAACCGTTACCGAAGTTCTGGGTGACCAGGCCTAGCAGGGCAATGGCTAATCAATGATTCCGCCTTCGCCACCGTGTTTGCCAAAGACTTAACCATGTCGAAGGCTTCCGACTTCGCCAACCACTAGTCACAGTTTTCACGACATCGGAAAAAGGCTTCGAGGGACTGGTCGGCGAACAGGTCGGCGTTCGCGGAGCGACACGCCCTACCTCGCCGCGGGGGAATCACTGGATCAGCGTTCTTAGATTCGAGCCTTTGGCTTTTGGAGTTGCCTCAAAACGATCGGGATCGAATCGAGATAAATGAGCCGTTCGCCCAGCGGTGGAGGGAAAGGAAATGTCCGCGAAGACTTCATGCCCGGGAAGCCTGGGACTTCCAATCGGGCATGGATTTCTTGAACGGTAACTTTTTCGCGCTGCGCTAGCAGAATCAAATCGAAGTCTTTGGGGATTAATTCGTACTCGGCAATTAAGAGCCGATACTCATTCGGTTGCGGATCGTTCGAGAAAGTGACCGTTCCGTACCATAGAGCTGCATCCGGCCCACTTGGCGCTGGACTTTGCGGCGTGATAGTGACATCAGCCGTGGCGGCGTCTTGCCAACCCAGTTCTTCACTCGGCGACGTCACGACCCGCTTTTGCACGCGAATGTCGATTCGATTGCGGTTTGGTGCCTCCGGTGCCAAACCAGCAACGACGACTCGCAATGTGCGCACGTCAAATGGCTCCCGTGTCACGACGACCGAGCGATCGGGCGTCAATTGGGCAAAGTCCGCTAAGACGACACGGGAAAGCTCCGCTCCAGGAACCGAGTGCGGCTGATACCGCGCCAGGGCTAGACGAATGAACGGCGCGTAGGTCGCCGATTCATCCAAAATGATGTCGCAATACCAAGCGTTCTTCGGTTTGTCGAATTGAACCGGGTGGCCCGCGACATCAAATAGAGCGCCGGCCGCTCCGTCGAGTTGCAGTCCTGTGCCAGTGGCGATCGCGTTCGCAAAGTCGCCGATCGTTGGAACGGAGGCAATCGGACAGGCTTGCCAGATTGGGTCGAGCCCCCATTGAGTGAAGAACGGCTTGTACGCCTCGCGATCGTCATCGGTTGGAGCGGGCGTGAACTCGGGCCATGTCACCACGCCGAGCAGTTCATCGACGCCCGACGAGTACCACGGACGGCCTAGATAAACGCGGAGACCGCGACCGCTCCGAACGCTGGTCTGGATGTTCGTCGAAAGTTCGCGGGTCCACCCGAAAGTCGGAACGACGTATAGCACACTCGGCGCAAGCGGCCGCGAAGAACTGGGAACATCAACGGTGATCGCGTGGCTTGTGCGGGTGAACTGATCGTCGGGGCCAGTAGGGAAATAGTCGCGGAAGCGCGATGTCGCGATCGCTTTGTATTCTACGATGTGGTGCCTGGTGTCGCCGAAATCGTGCTGCGGTGCGGCTAACCCCGGTGCTATCGGACTCGACTCGGTGCCGGTTTGTTCGCCATCGTTAGCAAACCAAATCGCGTCGTCTTCCGGGAGGTAGTACCCGACGTGACGTGGTTCGACACCGGGCGCGATGAGAACCCCTTCCCTGGTGGTTGGGAGTGGAACTTCGTCGACGTGCGTCGAGTTATGAATGGTCGACGGATCGCCAGATCCGGTATCCACGGGATCGGTCCACTGCCCAACAATATCGACCTTAACAGTGCTAGCGCCATTAATTGTCAGGCCGCCGATCAGACTGGCCTTCTTTGACGCCGGTGCACGCCACGCTGTCACCAATTGAAACGGTGAGTTTGGTTCGCTCAGAAGTACCGCGGGGCCCGTCTGCCGTACAGGGATCTCATCGAAATAAGGAATGCCGATCGGTTGCTGGACTGCATGAACGAGGGTCAGGATATGCGAGGGTGTTAATGCCCAGTGTCCGCCCTCCAGCGCATAGCGCGTAACGAGTTCGAAGAATTCCGCGACGCTATTGAGTTCCTGTGCGAGGAACGGATCGTTCGCGCCTTTGCTCAGATAATCAGCGTTCAGCGCATCGACATACTGTTTGATCCACTCCCAAACACCCATCGCCCGAAGGTCGTTCGCTCCCAAATAACTGCTCACGGGAATTGCTAGCGTTGTCGCTTTCGGGACGCTGACTGTCAACTCGTGTCCCGTTGCGTCCCAGGTCGGTGCCCCGGTGCCCTCGACCAATTTAAATCTGAATGACTGCAGGTCTGGCCATTTGTGGCCGAATGGAATCAAGGTCACGGATCCGGGGCGTTCGGGCGCATCCGGCGGTATGGCATAACTCAGCTTGGACGCCTTAATCGTCCCGTTCGTATTCGGAGGAGTGTCCGGAAGATCTCGAAGAGCTGCGCCATGCGAGAAGGGATCCGGGAGATAAGGCAGGGCGATGATCGGATCGGGCACGACTGGGACTTTTGTGTGTTGCGCGTCGCCGGCATCTTGAGTTGGGAGTTTTCCGGCATCCTTGGCGACAATGAGGTCGTAGGTGGCTTGGTCTCCTTTGAGCTTGCCCGACGCGTTATCGAACATCCCGTGGTGTTCCGCCATCTTCACATCGATGCGGGGCGGAACGATGTGCCGCTCGGCAGTTTCAGCGGTCGGTTTCGTGTCGAGCGAAGGATCGGTGTTGCGCGTACGAATGACGATCCGATCGAGCGACGAGCCATTCTTGTTGTCGAGTTCCCGGTAGGCGACATCGGGTGCGGGCACTGGCTCGTAGCGCAAGTACGGCGTTCCCTCCAGATTGCTCGGAATCCCGCTATCTCCAGGTTGGTCTTCCCGAAGGAGGATGCTATTGCCGGCCACATCGACCGTACGCGCGCGAACCCGATAACTCCGACCGAAGCGCAGCTCAGGCAGTGAACCTTTCACGACTCGAAACTGCTTCCTCATCTGAAATGGTGTCGTCGGCTCGTCGACTGTCGGATCGTCATCGAGTGCTTTGTGCGGATCGGGGCTGCGATTAAGCGATCTTCCCGGTCTGGGAACGCTCAGGCTCCAACCAGTCCAACGGGCGATGCGTTCGTGGAGATACAGGTCTGTACTGCTGGGCGGGAGATTCGGGTCGATCGGCGGATCGGGCGGTCGCGTTGGATCGTCGGCTGGCTGTGCAGCCGTGAGCTGGTTGAAGCCTTCTTCATCGACCGTCTTAAACGAGACGCTGTTGCTTTCGCCGAAAGTGTAATGACCGTTGCGGCGATGCAGTGAGTGCCACTTCCGGTCATGCGACGACCACAAATCGATCCGATAGCCGCGAATCAGATCACGCGCGATCAGTGGCTGTGGCAAGTTCTTGCCAGAGTCAACGGCATCATTGAATTTCTTAGCCTGACTGATGCTGTTGACTAGTTGAATGCCGCGACCCGATGCGACTAGCGACATTCCTCCCGAACGGAGCGCCGTGAGTCCGCTAGCGACGCGCTCCCGAGTGGCGCCCGAGCTCGCGAAGTTTTCGGCTAGAGCGATCGTCTTGAACATGGCACCGTCGATGTCGGGCTGCACCAGGTAAAACAGGCCGGGCCAGAGCTGGAGCAGGCCGTTGGCAATGTCCTCCCGGAAACCAGGCTGGGCCGCGGGAGCGGCGGAGAACTGGTCCGTCGAGCGTAGGTAGGCTGTGAGCGGGAAATTCCACTCCGGCACGATCGCAAGGCTCGTTCCCGGTGTAAACGCGGTTACCGCGATCCTCAAGAATCCAGTCGGATCCGGCGATGTTGCGACGAAGCCCAATGGCACGTCGATGTCGATAACCAACCCGAAAGCCCGCAGCAGCTGTGGGTATGATTGCAGCGAGGCAATCGCCTGGTGAAAATCGAGAACCTGTGAAAAATCTTGTGGTGTCTGAGGCAAAGGTGGCCGGCCGGGCGCCGGCGGCATCGTGGTGTAGAGATCAAAGCGGCGCGCGACCGCGTTGGTTTGGCTGGAATTCACCAATTGAACGGACGTCGGCACGTCACCATCATTTTGGGGCGCAGGTTGGGCATAGCTGAGCAGCTCGGTGTTGGCCAGATCTAGCTGCTCCCGCCAAGCTTGGAGTCGCTCATAGGCACGCAGGTAAGCAGGGTCACCGCCTTGCCCGCTCACTCGAAATCCGGTCACATACTCCCGGAGACCTCGCTCGCCGAACGTTAGCACCGGATTATGAAAGGCGGCGTACTGGTAGAGATTCTTAATTGATGTGAGTGCTTCAGCCACCGGATAAGAAAGGATCAGACGATTGCTGTAGTCTGTGCGCTGAAACGCTGCGACGAAGGTATCCTTGTTGAAGACCGCCGTCCAAAGTGCTTCGTCGAGCGGAGTGGTATCGACGGTGACCGTTGTTTGCTTGCCGGCGCACTGTAACGTGACCTTGAGCCCGGCGGCCTTCAGCGTGTGCGGCCAGTTCAAGAAATCGGGGAAACTTGTCAGCTTGGCGGCACCCGATAAACGCGGTGTGATATAGAGGGAAAGGCGAAGGGCCTGGTTATTTGCCGTAAAACCGTTGGGTAGGGTGACGATCGAAATAGTTTCGCTGGGCATGGTTGTGCTCCCTTTTTAGGTTGCGAATGCAGCGGCGTACTCGTGCCAGAGCTGTGGCGTTGGCAGGACATCTTTAACGCTCGGATCATTGGAGCCATTGCCGTAACTCCGCTCGACTGAAAGCTGGACCGAAGCGCTGAAGAAGAGCACGTGCACGGAAACAGTCAGCGTCGCCCGACCGGTCACTTTTCCGCTGGCAGTGTCGTAGGTAAGGCTAAGATTGAAGTCGACCGAGATCGAGACGATCCCAAGCACGTCGACCTCGCCGCCTAGGTCGACGAATCCGCTGAGCGTCGTATCATTGGCGGTGAGTTTGAAGTAGATACCCGCCATGATATGGACGCCTCCACTAGCGACGCCAAGATCGAGCGAGAAGTTGCCGCCAAATTCGAGCTGCCCCTCGATCATGATCGGGCCGGTCGTATCCACCTCAACGTGCAAGAAGCCGCCGCCACCAAGCAGCTCGACGGTTAAGAGAAACGGGTGATCGCGTTTGGCGAAATAAAAATCAAACTGCGGGGTGCCGCTGAAGAATGGGAGTGTCAGGGCAGCGTCGATCAGGATGTTCTCAAGGGAAAAGACGCCGATCCCTACGGGCGGAAGCCCGATGGCATAGCCGGCGGTAACACCGGTCGGTGTCACCTCGATGCTCGGACCCTCGCCAAAGCCGTCGCTCGGAATAATGTTGCTCAGCTGATTTACGAAAGAGAGCGGTCCCTCGAATACGACGGCGGGACCATTGCTGTTGTCGAGCTGGACTTGCACGCTCGTTTTCTTGCCGGTGCCAGCCGTGAAAGCGAAAGAGCTGACGTTCAAACCGATGATTCCGATCAGGTCGAGTTTGAAGCTCGTCAGGACCCCGGTCATGTCGAACGTACCCTGGCTAGCCGGCGCGTTAACGAGTTTCGTTATTTTTCCGTCGATTGTAAGTGACGAGTTCCCATTGTTGTTGACCTTCAGGAGCGGCGGGACATCAAACACTTGCGGCGTCCAATGCACCGACGTCACGATCTGCTGCGGATTACTTGGGCTCGGGAGCGCTTGCGTGGTGATCTTCGGGGCGTTCGTTCCGGCATCGACAGGCTGGGAGGGGACAGCAGTGAGCAGATCCTTGATCGTAACCGACCCGAATAGCTGCGCGCTCAGGTCGAAAAAGTCGCCTGGATCCAACAAATTCTGGGCCGCATTCGCGAGCTTACCACCGACCGGGCCGGCGAGTGCCGAAAGTCCGGTGATTGATAGATTCGGAGTTGCGATCCCGCCCGCTTTGTCGGCACTGAATTTCAGGGCGGGCGTTGCAAACGGTGTCAGATCCGCAAAAACGCCGGACGCTTGGTTCAGTCCTTGGTTTATGTAATTGTCGAACAGCTGGAACGTCGTTGCTGTCGTGATACCGAGCATTTGCTCGACTGCCGGGATCGTGGCCTCTGCTTTGGCCAATGTCGGTAACAAGTTGTATACGTTGTCCGGGGCTCCTTGCACGTCGAAGTGCAATGCGGTTGTGGTCAACGAGGTATCGTCGGAACCTGGGGCCGTAGGTTCGGCGAAGGCGACCTTTTGCGAACCGACCTCGCATCGTCGGCTACTGATGCCGCCGTCGTTGGCGGTCTCGTACTCGCTTTGTACCTTCGCGAGGGCAGCAGCATTCGAGTCGCTCAACGGAACGAAGATCAGCGCTCCCGTGAAATCGATTATCCGATCGGTAACATCCGTGGCGACGATGTGAAACTTGAACGGATTCCCTGCGACATACACCCAGAAGGAACCCGTACCGCCAATTGGAGCAGGTATATCGATGTGCGGTGTCACGATCGTCGTGAAACGGATGCTGCGACGCAACGGCATGGCGCGTCCCGCATTGTTGTAGTCCGTATCGGCGAACCTTCTCTCCGGTTGGCGAACGACGACGTACATGTATTGCCGGAGATATGCGGCCGGTGAGCCAAGCGTCGAACCCGATTGAACAGTTTGGACTTTGCGTTCGGTGACTTTCACGAGCGACGCGCGATGGCCAAACGGATAGAGCACGCCCTCATAGACGATACGCACGTAATGGTCTCGGCCCTGCGTTGCGATGTGGCGCCATTCGCTTACGTCAAGCCGCTGCTGCGGTACGAATGGGTTGGTCGAAATCGGGGGATCCCACCGGCCGTCTGAGGTTAACCAAGCGCCAAGCGTGGAGAGCATGAAGCGGTCCGCGCTGATCGGAGTAGGAACAAATGGACCATCTGCTTGCCCGGTTCTTTTATCGACTTTTGAGTACTCGCTGAACGCGGATGTCAGGATGACGATCTGCGCGCGATCGTTCTCGTTCATCGCACCCCGGAACGGTGACTCCAGGGTCTTAGGGGGTAGCGGCTGGGGAAGCGGTGTGTAATCGGGCGACCAGACCGCTCGCAACGCTGCGCCGGCAGGCAATTGCGTGTACCAGAGTTCGGTGCGCTGGTCGTGGGTAACTGGGTGTACAGCATGACTCCATTGCGCCTTCTCGTCGGGTGAGAGAAATAGCCGGTAAGGAAACTCGATTGAGGTCTCCCGCGGGCCGGGCTCGGCGATTGTCGGATTCTGCGCGTTCGATTGCGCGACCGGAACAACCTGTAGTTGGAACTGCGACCAATCGAGCAAGCCTTCGACCGTAAAAGGAATCGATGCCAGACTCGTCGGGACTAAGAAGACCAGCCGGGTGGGATGCGTAATTCGCGCACCGACCTGTCCCGGAGCATCGGGAGTCTGAGCCGAAGTCGTCTTGTCGGGGTCGTCCGGCTGGCCCGGCGGGGGTTGGTAGGGGAGTCCCTCGAAGTAGGCCTGCTCGAAAATCGATTGCGGCTGAAACTCGTACAAGAGGTAGGCCGGCAGTTTGGGTTTGGTACGAGTTAGCTTTGGATTTTTCTTGTCGCTCGTATCGAGCTGAAGATTTTCGGCCGATATGCTTAGCGCGAGGAGATCGCGCGGTCGGTAGAGTCCTGCGATCAACTGCATGCGATTGAACTCCTAGGCTGCGCCGTTATGGGCATAGTAAACATCTACCAAATAGTTGGCTCCAGCCCTGTCGCGGATCCGCTTCAGCCGATAGCAACGCTACGTCTTTCGCCACACTCCGTTCACGGGCAGAGGTTCAGGATCGCAAAAATAGCGACAAGCGGATATGGCGTCTATACGCACAATGACGTATGAGCATGGGCCGACAGGCGAGAGCGGAAGCTGGACAGCAGAAGCTAGAAGTTAGAATCTAGAATTTAGAATTTGGAATTTGGAATTTAGAAGGGGAACATGAGATTGTCCCAACGTCGGTAGGGCGCGTCGCTCCGCGACCGCCGACGTGTCTGCCCAAGCCTTCGACGTTGTTGGTCTTAACACGGTGGCGAAGGCGGAAACATTGATTAGCCATTGCCCTGCTAGGCCTGGTCAGATGGCCACCCAGAACTTCGGTAACGGTTTTCGGCCTAACTGGGTCGGATCACGTCGTCCCTTCGGCGGTCGCGGAGCGCCACGCCCTCCTCGCCACAGCTACGGCGGACAGGTCGAAGGTCGATGACGACACGCCCTGCCCAGGTTCCCCTTCTAAATTCTAGCTTCTGGGCGTTTGCTATTTGTCATTTGTCATCTGTCATTTCCTATCTGATGAGCAAAACACACTTTGATTTGATTGTTCTCGGCGGCGGAAACGCGATCACAACCGCCATCGAATGTGGCAAGGCGGGAATGAAAGTCGCGCTCGTCGAGCGCGGACCGCTTGGCGGTACCTGTCCACACCGCGGATGTATACCTTCGAAGTTGTTGATCGGCTATGCCGACGCGGCTGAGTCTGTCCGCCAAGCGGTTAAATTCGGATTTGAGACAACGATAAATATCCGAGATCCGGACAAAATTCTGATCGAAACATTCGAATTTACTCGAAAGTATGATTCCATCCTACAGGACGCCCTCGGCGAAAATGTGACACTGTTTCGCGGAACCGGAGTTTTGACCGGTAACTACTCTTTGTCCGTTAACGGCAGCGAAATTTCGGCAGATAAAATGGTTCTCGCGACCGGAAGTCGCCCAAAGCGCCCCAACTTTGAAGGACCGTATTGGACGAGCGACGACGTGTTTACTCTGAAAAAGATGCCGCGATCGATCACGATCGTCGGCGGCGGTTACATCGCTTGTGAGTTGGGCCATTTCTTTTCGGGAATCGGCGTCGAAACGTTGCAAGTGATTCGCGGGACTAAGTTGCTGGAGCGCGAAGACGCGGAAATCCAAGATCTCTTTCAGCGAGGTTATACCGCTCGAGTTCCGGTCCGATTCGAAACGGTGGTGAGCGCGGCTAAGCACGACGGTTCAAAGTTCCACATCGAGTTAGCCGGCAAGGAGGGCAAATCATCTGAGCGAATCAGCGAAGCTTTGCTGTTCTGCATCGGCCGAATTCCGAATACCGATCAGATCGGTTTGGAAAAGACTGATTTGCAGCGGAACGCTAAAGGTTTCATCGAGACCGATAATCGGCTGCGCGCCTCGGTTCCCAACGTCTGGGTAATGGGGGATATCGGTGGCCGTTTCATGTATACGCACGCAGCCAATTTCGAGAGCGAATATTTGGCAAAACAGATTAGTGGCGGCAGCCAGGACCCGATCGACTATGGACCGATGCCCCACGCGGTGTTTACCTCACCTGAAACCGCTGGAGTGGGGAAAACGGAAGATGAACTCAAGGCGGAAGGAAGCAGGTACTTTACTGCGGCAGTCCCGTATTCCAGCACGACGAAGGGTAGGGCAATTAAGGAAGAATATGGGCTCTGCAAGCTCTTGATCGCGCCTGACCGCCAAATCCTGGGCTGCCATATTGTCGGTCAACAAGCATCCGTTCTTCTCCATATCGTCCTCCCGGTGATGAAATGGAGCAACGACATCCAATTGTTAGCCGATCTCATTTATATCCATCCTGCGCTGGCAGAAGTCGTTCGAGGTGCTGCCAGAAAGCTCGCCGGCATGTTACCGACCGCCTGCCGAGACATGGTCGGTTGAAACGCTCGGGACACTAGCTTCCTGGCTGCTTCTGCGCCGTCTGTTTTCCGGCGAGGTAGAGCATGATGTCCGTCTTGGAAATGCTGCCAATCAATCGAAGCGTGGTGAGATCATCAACCACCGGCAGCCGTTCAGCGCGGACCTCGGAAAACTTTTCCAGAGCTTCGCCCATGCCCTGAATAGGCGAGATCCGCGGAAAATTTTCGTTCATGAGTTCTGCGGCGATTAGCATCTGGGCGAGTTCGGGCCGATCGAGAAACTCTTTGATGTCATGCAGCGAGACGGCGCCGAGGAACTCTTTATCTTTCCCGATGATGTAAATGTGCTGCAAGCGATGGTGCACGAATATCTTGGCAATGTCGGCGAAGGTGGCATTGCTCGGGAGCGTTAGTGGGTCGCGCTGAATGAGGTCAGCGATCTTCGCTTCGGCCAATTGTTGAGTGAAAAAGGACGCGCCTTTGCGTTCGAGGGATTCGCCATAGATGAACTGTTTTTCGAAAATGCTGCTGCAGTAGTAGGCGATGACACAACTAACCATGAGGAATGGCGCAAGGGTATAGTCGAGAGTCAGCTCAAATCCCATTAGGATCGACATCAAAGGTGCACCAGTGGTTGCGGCAATAAAAGAACCCATGCCCACAATGCCGTACATCCCGGGATCGAGCTGAAAGTCCGGGAAAGCAAAAAGAAGAGTTCGGCCATACAACATTCCAATTGCTGCGCCGATAAAAAGGGTCGGCGTAAAGACGCCGCCCACCGCGCCGGATCCAAAGGTAGCGGCGGTCGCTAGTATCTTGAGCAGCAGTATCGCCAAAATTTCATCCGAAAACCAGTTCTGGCGAAACAGAGTGGAAAGCAATCCCTGACCATTGCCGCACACGTCTGGGCTGACTATCGCCAGTGCCCCAACGATCGCCCCGCCGAATGCGAGTTTTGCCGGTATCGGGATAACCGTTTTTCTGAAGAGGCGTTCAACCGTGCGGAGGAACCGGAGGTAAAGGGGTCCCAGCAATCCCGACACGACGCCGACCAAAGAAAGCAGGATGAGTTCCCAGTGTGTGTGCAGGTGAAAGCCGGGGGACTTGTAAATCGGCCCGCCGCCGTGCAGGAGTTGGGCAGTGAACGTCGCGACAACGGCAGCCAAGATCAGAGGGCCGAGAGCTTCGACCACGACTGTTCCCAAGATTATTTCAGCGACGAAAAATGAACCGGCAATCGGCGCATTGTATGCGCTGGCAATTCCGGCTGCGGCTCCGCAGGCCACCAGCTGACGTCGTTGAGCGATCGGAAACTCTCGCAGCCGCCCGATCAAGGAGGCCACCAGGGAAGAGATTTGGACCAGTGGCCCTTCTCGTCCGATCGATGCTCCCGTACTGATGGAGAAAAGGGCTGAAGTCGTTTTCACCAAACTCGCTGAAACCGAGATATGACCGTTCCCAACGACGATCGCTTCCATATAGTCGGTGGTGGTTTTCTGGCGGATGCGGGTAATCAGACGGTTACCAATCCAGAGTGTCAACCCGGCCAATAGTCCGCCTAGCGTCGGCACCGCGAGCTTTTGCCAAAGTGGCAGTTGAGCGAACGACGAGATGATTTCCGAGTCACTGCCGGTGGCGAGAAAATGGATGATATCACTCGTTCGTCGAAAGATTTCAGCGGCTAGAGCGCCGAGGAGACCGATCAGCGCCGCCCAAAACAACATAAGCTGGCGTTCGCCAATCCGGAAACGTTCCACCAGCCAGACCTTCAATTTCAGCAGCTGCTGGAATAAGGGAGAAAGGTATCGCTTGGGCTTATGTTCCGCACGTTGGTCCATACCGGGTCCGCTAATCGGTCCGCACCGTCCGAGTATATCAAGATTTGCGAAATCGGACGGGGCAATCACAACTTAGCAAAACGAACGACAATGAACACCAACGAACGACAATCAACACCAGCTGACGTTCGCTGACGTTCGCCGACGTCCGCTGACGTTCGCTGTCATCCCCCAACCGCTATGACTAAACTAAAGCTCGCTTTTTGGCTGGCGCTCGCGGCCAGCTCGCTGGATCCGTTAGCCGGTTTTGCCCAAAAGAAACCAAAGATCATTGTCGTAACCCATGGTCAGATCTCTGATGCCTTCTGGTTAGTTGTGCGGCACGGCGTAGAAACTGCAGCCAAGGAGACTGACAGTGATGTCCAATATTTGGCCACGGGACAATTCGACTTGCCTGCCATGTCGAACTTAATCGATGCGGCGGTTGCCTCCAAGCCGGATGGTCTGGTTGTATCGATTCCGGACGCTGCTTCTTTGAGCAAATCAATTCAGGCCGCAGTGGCCGCCAAGATCCCAGTCATTTCCATAAATTCAGGGTTGGACGTGTCCAAGAAACTCGGATGTCTCATGCACATCGGCCAAGAGGAGGAATCCGCAGGAAGACAAGCGGGTGAACGGATGAAGGCGACGGGTGTGAGGCAGGCCCTCATTCTGAATCAGGAAGTCGGAAATGTTGCACTTGATCAGCGAACCCAAGGTTTTCGGGACGGTTTTGAAGGTCCTTTCCATCATGTTCAGGTACTTCCGGTGAAGCTCGACTTCATGGAGTGCTATGATGCCGTGACTGCCTACCTGCAGCAAAATCAGGACATTGATGGAATTCTAGCTCTTGGTCCGGTAGCAGCGGAACCAGCGCTGCAAGCGGTCGATGATCTGGGCAAAGTCGGTAAAATCAAGGTTTCTACATTCGATATCTCCCCTCGAGTAATCCAAGCGCTAATGAAAAAACAGATGAGTTTCGCGCTGGATCAACAGCAGTGGCTCCAGGGTTATCTCCCCGTTATCTTTCTGGCGAATTATGTAAAATACGGCTCAATACCGCAAAACAGCGTAATATTGACCGGACCCAGCTTCGTGACTCCGGAGAATGTCGAACAAGAGTCCCATGAGTAGAAGCTAGAATTTAGAATCCAGAAGCAAGAAACCAGGAGCTAGGAGTGGTAGCGGCGACTGTCCAGTTAGCTCGCTGGCTCGATGCGAGCTCAAGACGTCCCCGGGGTTGTGTGCGTTTAAACCGCCAGAAACCGCAGTCGCCATCGCTACGTTCGCGACTAAACGATGATCGAACATTCCGCAGCGAAAAGTCCACATACCTCAGCCGAGCCAGGAGTCAGAAGCTAGAAGCGAGAAGCGAGAATAGGGGACCCGGCTTCCCTTTTGACTGCCATGCGATTTTGCCCCTCGGTTTCCGCTTTATCTTTTAAAAATCAGACCTTACTACGGTTCGGTGGAATCTCTTCCGAGGAATTCACCTTTGCCATTTACTTCTCGCGATGCGCTTTCGGTTGCGGCCAAGTCGGTGCGACGTTCTTTCGTGGTTTTCCTTTGGCCGAAGACGCCTTCTAGATTCTAGCTTCTGACTTCTGGCTTCTATCCTCTGGACGCCATGAAGGCAGAAAAAGCAAGCATCCAGCAGCCATGGAAGCAGCAGCGAACAGAGTCATTGTTTCGCTCATGGCCATTGGTGTGCCGCGGTACAAGATCGCAACTAATTCACTGGCAATTGCGCCAATCATCATCCGGATCCCTCCAAACACAGAAGAAGCTACTCCCGCGATTTCTGGCAGCGGCTCCATGATGCCGTGAACGACATTGGGTGATAGTAAGCCGATTGCGAAAGTGTTCAGCATTAGGAGAGGCATGGTTGAGGCCAAAGTCATGATCCGGCCACCGGCGAAGACGAGCAATAGAGCACTGCTGATCAGGCCGATCACCAGACCAGTGATGATCAGGCGTCTTCCAGATATCCCGCGAGTGGCTAGCCTTCCGCTAGTGAAGGCACCAATCGCCAGACAAAAAGCATTTACGGCAAACAATCCCCCATAAACATGTGAATCTACCTTGAACACCTCGATGAAGACAAAGGCCGACCCCGAAACGTAAGCGAAAAGGCCGCCGAAACTCAAGCCACCGACCAGAGCGTATCCTCGGCAGATCCGATGCGAGAGTACCCGCCAATAGTTAGCGAGCAGATTGGTTAGAATTAACGCCTGCTTATTGCGAAATTGGATAGATTCCTCAAAACTGAGAGTAATCACTATCGCCAGTAAAGTACCCCCGATGGCCAGGAAGAAAAAGACGGTGCGCCATCCAGCCCAGGCAGCAATTAGACCGCCCAAGGTCGGTGCGATCATAGGCGCAATCATCGCTACCACGTTCACGTAGGCGAAACGCGCCCGGGCAGTGGTTCCGGTAAACAGATCGCGGATAACCGCAAATGTAATCACAGAACCGGCCGCAGATCCTGCGCCTTGCACGAACCGCCAAAAGACCAAACTCTCGATCGAAGGCGCTATGGCGCAGCCCACCGATGCAGCCGTGAAAAGTACACAACCCAAAAGCAGAGTCGGACGTCTACCAAACCGGTCACAGAGCGGACCGAATATTACTTGTCCGCAGCCGAAGCCCATCATGAAAAGACTCAGGACAAGAGCTGTAGCGGCCGGAGGTGCATGGAGTGAGAGTCCGATATTCGACAACGATGCCAAACAGGAATCGATGGAGAAAGAAGGCAAGGTCACGATCATCGCGAGCAGGACGATGAACCATTTTGATTCTGGAGCAATCCTGAATGGAGGCGCCTTACGATAGTGCGCACTCGCATCAGATAACGGCGTTTCTTGCGGTGTTGGACGTGACAACAAAATAGCCAGGAAGCTCTTTGCAAGATCAGCATCTGTCAACCCTTGGCGGCGTCGACGTGAGAAATTGCTTGGCTCGCGTAACCAGCTTAGAGTAGCTGGCGCTCAAGCTAGCGGGATGCTCTGAGCGAAATTGAAGATGTTTTGTGGGTCGTACGCCTTCTTGACCTCGCGTAGTCGTTGAAGGTTATCCCGGTAGTACGCACGTTGCCAATCAACCAAATCGAGATCTGCGTAATTGACATAGGCGAATCCCGAAAAATAGGGATGTACGGATTCGTACAGATTTTTCATTTGTTTCAACATCTGGGGTGTATCGGCATCTCTCTCCCACTCCGTATAATACTGTACGCAAAAGAGTGTATTTGTTCGATGAGGAAACGCGGTGGCCGCGGGAGGTACGCGGGCGATCGCGCCGCCATACGCCTCGAAAATGACGCTGATGCTGCCGTGTGGCCAGTGTTGGCCGCTAAACTGTCGAATGATGTCGGCAATGGCGTCGTCGGCTAATAGTTGATCGGCGTAGTCCGATTTCGCTTTAAAGAACATCTGAGGCTTATCGTCACCATAGAAATGTATCGCTGCGCCGAGAAAAGTTCTGGCGTGAATGGTGAATGCCTTTGGGCGGATCGAAGTCAGCGGACCGAGCATGCGAGTCAATTCTGCACGGGTTGGAGTTGTACCGGCCGTCTTGGGTAAGAGCTGGCCGCCACAGTGGACGCCAGTTATCCCATCGCGTCCGGAATCTATCGCCAAATGACAGGTTAATTCGTTCGGAGCGAAGGGAGCGAACTTTTGCCAGCTGGCGAGTAGTTGTGCCGCCTTGGCCGGAGGCCAAGAAAGATAAAAAATTTGGACATTGCTGACCGCGTGAACCTGGAACTCGAATTCGGTCACGACGCCGAAGTTACCGCCTCCGCCTCCTTTCGAAGCCCAGAGCAAATCAGGATTCGCCGTGTCGTTGGCCCGAATGTTGTTTCCCGATGCGTCGACCATGGTTAGAGAAAGAAGATTATCGGCGGTAAGACCAAATTTGCGCGAAGAAAGACCGTGACCACCGCCAAGCGTCAGACCCGCTATGCCAACCCGGGGACACGATCCGGCGGACAGACCAAGACCGTGCACGAAAAGGCTGTCGTTAATTTCTACGAGGCGCGCCCCAGCACCGATTCTTGCGGTCTGCTTGGAGGCGTCTACTACGATTTTCCGCATTGGCTTTACATCAATGACGACCCCGTCTACCAAAGAAAAACCCTCGAAGGAATGACCGCCGGAACGGCCACGAATCGGGATACCAAATTTCTTCGCCCAAAGAATCGTCTGGCTAACGGCCAACGGTGTTTTGCATTCGACCAATACCTGGGGCACGACTTTGATTCGCGCATTGAAATTAGCTAGATCCTTGATCGGGTCGATACCGGGAACTAAGACTGTTCCGTCTTTGGGGCTTATCGCGGATCGCAGCTCATCGATCGGAGCCGGATGTGATCCTTCCGTGGGCGCACCATGGAGCAGTGTTCCCGGTCCTGCGACAACATACACTCCACCCGCCATGGTAAGTTTTGCGGTGGTTGAGATGAACTGGCGGCGATTCATGACAAATGTGTCAGGAGTAAAGCCGAAGTCAGTTTAGGTTAACAGCTGGAATTGCCAGCCCAGGCAATGGTAGGGCGGTCCGTCCCGGACCGCCGACGCTCGTTCATTCTGTAAAAAATCTCTGCGTTCTTTGGGTTCTATTGCGGCTATTGCAGTGCCTGTATTTTCCGCCATGACTGGTGAAAAATCCTTTGCGTCACAGCGTTTCGGCCTAACAGGTCAATGGCACAGTTCCGATTCGGCGGTCGCGGAGCGACACGCCCTTGTACCGTCTCGTCAGAGCAACCCACCCTACCGTCGCCTCAGGCCGTTTCTTGGTTCGCCATCTGGAAGAACCGCTTACCGTTTTCCGGGTGATTTTCGGTTTCATAGATTGCGGTCCGGAAATCTTCCAACGGATGTAATCCGGCCACCGGAACCTTGAAATCCGCTCCTCCAGAGACGTCTACGATCTCTTGCAGCAATTGCTGGTCACCGTCCGGTGGAGGAGTGAAAAAGTAGCGGTAGATATACGATTTGATTGTGCTGCCTTTCATCAGGATGTCGAAGTTGTGGAGGTCAAATTTTTCTGAACTGTAACCACCGTAAATAATTACCTGTGCGCCTAACGCTGTGCTCCGTAGCAGTTCCCCCAGGAGTGCCCCGCCCACGCAGTCGATGACTCCGTTTACGCCCCTGTTCTCTGTGATCTCCACGACTCGTTGACCGACGTTTTCAGAGAGGCTCGAAAGCTCGATGACTGCAGAAGCTCCCAAAGCCTTTAGGTCCAGATGTTTGTTTCTTCGCCTGACAATGGAGATAACATTCAGTTTCTTAAGCTTGGCGAACTGTAAGACCATAGTTGCCACCGTTGAGTGGCTGGCCGTGACCGCCAACCATTGACCTGGCTGAACTTTGGATTGGTCGAGCATATCCCAAGCAGTGATGGGGTTTACCAATTGACCGGCTTTTTCGATGGGGTAGTTGGATGGTAGCGGGACCAGCCATTCAGCGGGTACTGCCGCGTATTCTGCCCAAGTATTGTAGTGACTGAATGCGACAAATGTTCCCGGTTTTAACGAGACTTCTCTCCCGACCTTAGCGATGATGCCTGCACCGTGATTTCCCGCTATCTGTTGTGGGAAATGAGGTTTTTTGGGATCAGGGTAAAGATTCTGAATAAAGAGAATATCTCCGGGATTAATCGAAGCCGCAGTCATTTTGACCAGAACTTCGTTGTCTCCGATCTCTGGAATCGGGACATCGGCGAGATGAAGAACGTCCAAAGGAGCGCCAATTTGGTCGAAGACGATTGCTTTCATATTAATATCCAACCGTGAATCGCCTTTGAACGTGATGCGGCAGTTCCACTTCATCGATCAGCGCGACGGCGAAATCTTCGAAAGAAATGCGACTTTCTCCATTCGCGTCGGTGACGGGCTGATCGCCGCCAAGCCGGAATCGGCCGGTTCTTTCACCCGGATAAATCTGTTCCGCGGGGCTCAGATAGGTCCAAAGCCGATTCGAAGTCCGATAGACGTTTAAGGCGTCACGGTGTCCTCGCACCGCGACTTCGTATGATTCCGGAAGACCGAGCTGCTTTAGGCTTGCCCGCAAGGCGTCTGGGGAATCAGCTCGGGTCACTCCGGGTTTGATCTCCAGGCTACCCGCGCCGCCCACCACGATTAATCTCAGGCGGGTATTGCTCCAAGGCCTGCAAAAGCGCTTTGGCCGCGGTAACGTAAGTCTCCGGATTGCGGATCGACTGTTCCACCACATCATTGAAGTTTTTCGCGGCATTTCCCGGCTGATAGGTGCTGACCAGCAAATCAAGACCGCCGATCACTGCGGCGATGGTATCGGAATCAAAGACGTTGATGCTCTTCCAAGTTATCTTTTTCTTGCCTTCGGGAATTCGTGATAGCTCGCGAGTAAATGCCGTCACGTAATGTCCGCGACTCAATGCTTCGGCTAGGATGCGTTGGCCCGATATTTCCAGTTGCGCCGATAATACCAATATTCATGAGGTTGTTTTTCGAGAAATCGATTTGGCGATTTCTCAGTAACTTGAGACAGAGTCAGACGGTCCGAAAGCTGGCAGTCATGACAAAAGCTATGCGAAAACGGCCACGACCATCGGTTCTTGGTTGTGCCGGCCAAGTTACAGCCGGGCGTGGAATACCCATCGCGGTAGGGCGGGCGCTCCGCGCCCGCCGACTTGACCGGCATGGCCTCCACCGCGCGTCGGTTTGCAAACCAATCGGGGCAAAGGTAGAACCCGGCGCTTCGATAAGCCGAGAACCGCTGAAGCGCCATGACGGATTCTCGCTCGGAGATTCCCGTTTTTGAATTCTTCGGCCTAACGGGATACCGGCACACAGCGGTCGCGGAGCGACCAGGCCCTACCACGCCAAAGGCCGGCAACCCGCCGCCTGTGGCTGGAGCATCATACTAAGTTACGGGCAGGCGTGGAAGGCTACCGCTGGCAATTACGACCAAAGCCATGCTAAAATGGCCGGATGCACGTAGTGGTTTATCTGCCATCCGCTTTTTACTCGGCAATCGCGTCGACCGTCGTCGAAACATTGCAAGCGGTAAACGATGTCCATGGCTCAGCGCTCTTTTCATTTGAGTTTGTTGCCAAACATCCGCCAGCCGTTTCCAAGTCGGGCATTTCTTTTCCGGCCAAGATTCGACCCTCAAAAAAAATGGACGTACTGATTCTCCTGGCCGGATTGCGCTCGGAGATTTCTGAGACGCTTCGTCTTTTGGATGAAGAGAGCGAGCACTCGAAGCCGTTGATTAGGCTGGCCCAACGACAGGGAGCGGTCATCGCCTCAACTTGTGGCGCCGCGTATCTGTTGGCGGCATCCGGCCTGCTCGATGGAAAGCGTTCGACCATTTCATGGTGGTTGAAAAAGGAAGCCGGTCGGCGATTTCCGAAGGTCCGATGGGAGCCCTCCCGGCTGATCATACGTCAAGGGCGCATTTACACTTCCGGGGCAGCATTCTCCGGTCTTGAGCTGATTACCACGTTGCTGGTCGACCTAGGCTTTGCCAAAGAGGAGCGCCAGGTACGGAAGTTGATGGTTCTGCCTCCCTCCCGGCAGTTTCAAAGCCCTTACGAGATGCCAGTTCCGGAACCGGTGAACGCCTTTGAAAAGAAACTGAATGCGCTTTCCAAGGAAAATTTGCCGCGTCTGAATATTGAGCTTCTTGCTCAACGGTTCGGTATGTCACCCAGAACATTGTCTCGGAGATTCTTTGATGAATTCCAAACCAGTCCTGGGAAATGGATTCAACAAAAACGGTTAGAAACCGCCCGGACGCTGCTCGAAGCGACAAGACTCAGTGTTTCCGAGGTCTGTTACCGAGTGGGTTATCAGGATCTCGCTTCCTTCAGCCGGCTCTTTGCCAAAACCACCGGGATGCCGCCCGGAGAATTTCGCAAGCAGATTCAAGGATAACGGACTCCGATGGCGAGGTAGGGCGGGTCGCTCCGCGACCGCCGACCGGGGATAGGATTTGAGGGTAAATCCGACCTCTATCAGAAAATGAAAGTGATTGCGGGTTAGAATGTAGTCAGCCAAAGCCGCGGGTTGGATTTGCGCGATGGTTCGACAATTTTCTAGGAATGGGCGACGAGAAGCCCAATAGCAGACCGCGAACGAGAACTATCCATAAAAGAACGCAAAGATCTCTCTATGAAAAGAAGAAAGCAAAGCTCTCTTAGTGCCTTTGTGTGAGAACTTTAGGAAGAATTCCGTCTTCGCTAAGGCCAGACAAAAGCCACGAAGCATCCTTATTCGGCCTGCTTGACTTCCCGGGCCTTCGCATTAGCTTGTCGATCTTTCCGCACCCGTAGCTCAATTGGATAGAGCATCTGACTACGGATCAGAAGGTTGTGTGTTCGAATCACGCCGGGTGCAAATCAAGTCCTAGAGCCGATCGGCGGGCGATCCATACTTCAAAAATGACGCTGATATAAGTCTAAGTTGCGGAATAGTTGCGCTAAAAATTGAGAACGGAGATCACAGAACAGCGATGGCGGAGAAGGTGAGCTTTTAGGTCGTCACCTCCGCACCCGTAGTCCGAGTTCGTTCCGGTGATGTCGAGACCCTGGAGATATCCTTGTCCTGATTTTTGCAACGTGCTGTAATTCTGCATGCAACCAGGATTTGTTTGGTGTGAAGATCCTAAATTGGTTCCCGCAAGCACGCCTCGGGCTATGGAATTTTTGGGATCAGCAATCACGCATGGTCTTCGGCTGTGACCCTGCGACGGCATGTGGTGTTCTTTTTTCGGATGTGCTGGACCTTTCCAAGGGTCACGTCAGCATAGCATGCGCCTTGATTGATGATCATTCTCAAATAACCAAACTTCTTAGCTCCAGCGCGTTTGATGCCGATCCAAGAATGTTCTTTCGCGTACTCGTATTTCTATTGGACGAGTACACAGAACGAATCTGCGAAACGTACAAGTTGATTGGTGAGAGGAGTCCAAAGCAGCCAGAAATAATCAGCATTTGGGCAAACAAGTATGCAAAGCACAAGCTGCGATTGTTCGTTTACCACCATCCGATTCACGTATTTGCCGAGGCGAACCCCGTGATGCACGCGTCACTTGAAAGCGGTGGGGTCAGGGGTGGCTATTGTCTTCGTTCAGGCATTGTCCCTGAAAACCTTTTCGCGATCACGGAAAAATGGTTAAAACAAACCAAGCAGCCGGATTCGAGCCAGACAAACGCTGAAGAGGTGCCGGCGATCGTAGTACCACCTTTGCAGTCGTTTCTGGATCCAGCTCTACGACACGCTAAAGGACTGATTGATGCCGCTAAGCAAAAGCCCGAAGAGCTTAAAAAGTATCAATCGGAATATCATACGCCAATCTTTGGGCCCGAAGACGAAGTCATCAGGCTTTTCAAGCTGCTGGAGAGTTCAATCCCCGAAGGGCAATAGTGTAGTTGCTAATCCGCACGGATTCAGCGCGTGAGATCTCGGCGGAATTTTGGAGGGTCCGATGATAGCGGCCAACTCGTCAGGATCGTTCCTGCGCTAATTCCGGCGTCAAAGGATTAAGGATTTTAGCCGATCGTATTCCTGTCGACTGATTTCCCTAAGCTCAAAATCAGCCTTCGCTCTGCCAGTCTTATGTGCTGCCTCGGCGAGAACTCCCGGCGCGCTGTAGCTTGTAGCGACCGGTTCTTTTGCAGGATCGTCTTGCAGATAGGCGACGTAGTAGAAATCGAATTCCGGGATTTCGTTAAGCATGAGATAGTGTTCATACGAACACTTGTGCAGTCAAGTATCAGTCCTCGGAAGATTTTCCCGGTTTCCACTCAAGGGGATGTTTGATCGAGCGGAACCCAATCACCTCCGCACCCGTAGCCCGAGTGTGTTCCCGGTAATGCGTGGAGCGCTGCCCGTCTGTCAGTCAGGCGCGGATCTTGTTTAGCTCCTGAATCGCTCTAGATGCGAGCAAAACGAACTTTTCAGCCTCGGTCGAAGGTTTGAAATCGGAGTCTTGCGCCACTCTGATCCGCGATGTCTGGAGGTTCTTAATCAACGCAATCAGTTCTGGCGAAAGGGCTCGGATTCGATCAAATTCTTCTATTGGAATGACTGGTCCGCCATTCCAAGTTCCCTGTTCTCTAAGTCCAAATTTTCGACCGAGCGCCAACAGGCTGTCCTGAACATAAGGCCACGCGGTCTCAATAGCTGTCCCTGGCGCTCGTCTA
>Ga0209526_10000654_pt1 | contig 22752 bp, 23 predicted proteins | sample JacPinW_OM2H0_M1_FD_188566 | JGI IMG/M metagenome (GOLD analysis project Ga0209526, IMG submission 188566) | Forest soil microbial communities from Algoma, Ontario, Canada - Jack Pine, Ontario site 1_JW_OM2H0_M1 (SPAdes) (version 2) | ecosystem: Environmental > Terrestrial > Soil > Boreal... | reverse complement strand
TGCTCGTCCCGCATGTCACGATTATGGATTGGGTAGCATCCCGCCCGAGAATATTCCATACCGGGCAGATGATGCGATCATGCCATGAACGTCACAATCGCCGATATCGAGAGGGCGCGACGCACCATCGCCGGGCAGGTGCTGCGCACCCCCATGCTGCCGGCCCCACGGCTTTCGGCACTCACCGGCGCTGAAATATTCGTCAAATACGAGAATCTGCAGGTCACCAACTCGTTCAAGGAACGCGGAGCGTTCAACAAGCTCGCTTCCTTGAGCGAGGCGCAGCGCTCGCATGGGGTGATCGCCATGTCTGCCGGCAACCATGCGCAGGCGGTTGCCTACCATGCGGCGCGTCTGGGGATTCCTGCCACCATCGTGATGCCGGTGACGACACCGTTCGTGAAGGTTGAGGCGACGCAGGCCCACGATGCCGAGGTCGTTCTCGACGGTGAGACGATCGTCGAGGCGCAAATGCGGGCCGAGGCATTGGCGCGCGAGCGCGAGCTCACTCCGGTCCATCCTTACGACGACCCCGAGGTGATCGCAGGCCAGGGCACGATCGCGCTCGAGATGCTCGAAGATGTGCCCGGCCTCGAGGTGCTGGCCATTCCGGTCGGCGGCGGAGGACTTATAGCAGGAAATGCAGTCGCGGCGCGCGCGGTGAAATCCTCAATCGAGATCATCGGAGCGGAAGCCGCGCTCTACCCCTCGTTCTGGAATGCGCTGGGCGGGGAGGATCGCCCATGCGGCGGACCAACCCTGGCGGAGGGGATTGCGGTGAAGAACGTTGGGGCGGCCGCTCTGCCGATTGTGCGCGACTTGGTATCGAAGATTGTGCTCGTTGACGAAGCGCATCTTGAACGCGCCGTCAACGCTTACCTGACATTGCAAAAGACCATGGCAGAAGGAGCAGGCGCCGCGGGATTGGCGGCAATGCTTGTCAAGCCCGACATGTTCCGCGGACGTAAGGTCGGACTGATTCTCTCCGGCGGCAATATCGATCCGCGCATTCTTGCCTCCATCATGGTGCGCGAGCTCGAGCGCGAGGATCGCATTGTCTCGTTTCGGCTGACCATTCCTGATCGTCCCGGCGTGCTTGGGCAGATCGCGACCCGCCTTGGCGAGCTCGGTGCCAACATTCTGGCCGTCGACCATCGCCGCCTTTTTCTTGATATCCCTGCCAAAGGCGCCAAGCTCGACGTGACCATGGAGACGCGCGACCAGGCGCATGGCGAGGAGATCTTTGAAGCCCTGGAGGCTGACGGTTTCCACCCCGTGTGGATCGACACGGCGACCGCAATAGAGTAGCGCCGCTCGCGCATGATTTGGTGAAGAGGCCAGCGCCTTGCGCGAGAAGGAATTACGCATCGCCCTTGTCTGCTTCGGCGGGATCTCGCTTGCCGTCTACATGCACGGCATCAGCAAGGAGCTGCTCAAGCTCGTGCGTGCCTCCAGCACGCTGCACGCAGTCAAGGATCGCTCGCGGCGGCTGCAAGCCTCTTACCCAGAGCCGGATGAGGCGGAATACGACACCGAGGAAGTCTATTTCGACCTGCTTCGGGACATCGGCCGCGGCCTCGAGTTACGCGTAATCGTTGATGTCATTGCGGGAGCCTCGGCGGGGGGCATTAACGGCGCAATGCTTGCGCGGGCGTTGAGCCACGACCTGCGCATGGGTTCGTTGCGCGACCTGTGGATTGAAAATGCCGACGTCAACGCCTTGCTCGCTTCCGAAGCGCGCGCGGGGACCTGGAGCAAGTGGTTCCTGCAGCCCTTGATCTGGGCCGCGGCCGCCACCGGATGGATTGCATCCATTCGGGACATGGAGGTACGGCGAAAGCTGTCGTTGTTCGTGCGCTCGCGCTGGTTCAAGCCGCCGCTGGATGGACGGGTCATGGCCGGCCTGATGTACGACGCGGTCACCTCCATGCGGCCGGCGCATGATCCACCAGCGTTTCTTCTTCCATCCGGCCAATCGCTCGATCTGCTTGTGACGGTGACCGACTATTACGGTCATCAACAACTCGTGCAAATTCACGATCCGCCGCTCATTCACGAGCTGGAGCACCGGCAGGTTCTGCACTTTTGCTACCGGCGGCATGCGAACGGCGAGATTGAAAGCGACCTCGACCTGGACAACGCAGCCGGACTCGCTTTTGCCGCACGCGCAACCGCCTCCTTCCCAGGCGCCTTTCCGCCGGCTCGGATCGTTGAGATGGATGAAGTCGTGGCGCAAAGGAAAGCCGCCTGGCCACGCCGCGCCGAATTTATAAAGAACTGCTTTGCGGAGCACATTCGTGCAGGCATCGATCCGGCAACGGTGCCGTTCATTGACGGGTCCGTGCTCAATAACAGGCCATTCCAGGAAGCGATTGCAGCCATTCACGGACGCCCAGCATATCGTGAAGTTGATCGGCGGCTCATCTACATCGATCCCCATCCACCTGCCGCGGTTTTCAAAGCCACGCAGCGAATGCCAGGCTTCTTTGCCACTTTGCGAGGGGCATTGTCCGACATCCCGAGCTCACAGCCGGTCGCCGAGGACCTCGAACGTGTGCTGGATTTCAATGAGCAGGTGCGACGGCTGCGCGCGATCAATGACAGCGCACGGCCTCACATCAGCGAGCTGGTCGCAAGGGTTTTGAGCACGACGTTCGATCGCCGCTTTTCCAGCGAGGATCTGGGCACCTGGCGCGAGCGGATCAATTCGCGTGTAGCGATGGATGCGGGCTTTGCCTATCAGGCCTATGTCCGTCTCAAGCTCGCTTCGGTGCGCGCCTTCGGGGCCCAATTGATCGTCAAACTGCGCGGCATGCCCGCGCAATCGCCGTTAGCGCGTTTCGTGGCCGGCATCATCGATGCGTGGGCGCTGCGCAAAGGCATCGTCTACCGCGGCGCCGAGCGCGCAGTCCTTGAATTCGATTCCCGGGATTCTGCCCCATCCTGGGTGAGTTATCTTCTAGTTTTCGATCTGAAATACCGCGTGCGCCGGCTGCGTTTCATGATCGAAGGCCAAAACCGCCTCTATCAGCTGATCGGGCAGGAGGGTTTTGCGGGTTTCGATCCTTTGCTCGTCGATCGCCTCAAGCGTGAGTTCTACGATCGGCTCGACAAGCTCAGGCAGCGGGAGAGGGTGGAGTTTTATAGCACTGAGGTCCGCGCGCTGGTTGCTGACATCTTCCCTGCCGAGCCTTCACCAGAGCAGGCAAAGGAGATCGAGCTCCAGGCCAACGCCTTCGTCGAGCGGCATGTGGAGAAGCTCGATATCCTGATTGCCCGGCTCGGACGAGAGATCGCGCTCGACTCCCATACCCGCGACCTTGATGAATTGCTTGCGTCGCTAAACCCGGCGCAATGGCGCGGTGACGCACACCGCGAAGTTCTGGTCAACTATCTCGGTTTTCCGTTCTGGGACGTTCTGACCTTTCCGATCACGAGCGCTCAGGAAATTGGTGAGCTTCGAGAGATCCTTATCGACCGCATCAGCCCGCAGGACGCCCGTACCTTGAAAGGATTCGATCGCGTCGAAGCCCTCAAAGGCATTGGGTTTGGCCATTTTGCCGCGTTTCTCTCGCGCAGCTACCGGGAGAACGATTATCTTCTCGGCCGTTTGCACGCCCTCGATCGCCTCATCGATATCGTGGCAGACACCGCGGGAGCGGAAATCAAGAAGCTCAAGATCGACCTTCTTGCCGTCAAGAAACACGGATTTCGTCGAATCCTCGACAGTGAGGAAAAACATCTCACCCAGAGCAAGGCGCTGATCACGGCGTTACGCCGGTGTATCGACAATATCAGCCAACCTTGACGTCGTTCCAGAATCCGAGTCGGTGGTCAACCTGTTTCATCGATGCGAGCGGGGCTTCATACGACCACGCTGCCCGTTCATGGCGGGCACCGTCGATCACAACGTCGTAGAACTGGACCCCATGTGGACAGGCCCGATCCGAGTCGGTCTTTTCGGCTTTTTGCAGCCATTCCATGCGCACAGCCGACCTGGGGAAATAGTGGTATCCGCCGGCTTCAACAATGTCATCGCTCTCGGCGATGACGCGATCGTCCAGACTTGCCTTCATGTTCGGTCCTCCACGAACGAATTTGTACGCAATGTAAGCAAGCAACCGGCCATATGCCATGAGCGGCCGGCATGGAGCGCGAACGTTTGGGCAGGCGCAGTGCTCCACCAGGACCTCACAGACCCCGTCAAATGTGAGGTCAATAGAGCGTTAACTTCGCGCAGCTGCGCCCGAGAGGCGGTCGAATCTTGCCAAGTGTGGCAGTGCGGTCACAGCCAGGAGGCGGTTTCGAGTTTATTGATGCCGGGTTGATTTACTGGTGACTGGAGCGCGCTCCATGAGCTTCGGCCTTCTCTCGCCATCCCATCGTGTCCCCGTTGGCGCTCTCCTAGCCTCCTTCATCGCCGCCACGATCAGTTGTGATCACGCGCAGGCGCGCGCTCAAAATCACAAGAAGCACCACGCCAGCCATCGCGTGATTCACGGCCCGGATTATCGTCCGCCCTACGCCGCGATTGTGGTGGATGCCAATTCGGGCGAGGTCCTGCACGAGGCGAGCCCAGACGAGCCGCGTCATCCGGCCTCTCTCACCAAGATCATGACGCTTTATATGCTGTTCGAGCAGATCGATGCCGGGAAGCTCAAGCTCGACACGCCGCTGCACGTCTCGGCCGAGGCCGCCATGCAGCCACCCACCAAATTGGGCCTGAAATCCAATCAGATGTTGACGGTGGAAGATGCGATAAAGGGGATGGTGACCAGGTCTGCAAACGACGCCGCTCGGGTCGTCGGCGAAGCGATCGGCGGTACTGAACAGGAATTCGCAACACTTATGACCGAAAAGGCCAAGGCACTCGGCATGGCCAACACGACCTACGTCAATGCTTCCGGGTTGCCCGCGGACGAGCAGATCACCACGGCGCGCGATCAGGCGATTTTAGGCCGGTCAATTCAGGGTCGCTTTCCCGAGCTTTTCCGTTATTTTTCAACGCTGAACTTTCGCTATCATGGCGTGGACATACACAATCACAACAGCCTGCTCGGACACGTGAGGGGAGTCGACGGAATCAAGACCGGCTATACCGAAGCCTCCGGTTACAACCTGGTGACCTCAGTTCGCCGCGAGGGCCGGCACATCGTTGCAGTGGTGCTGGGCGGCCGGTCGAATGCGGCGCGCGATACCCGCATGCGCGAGCTGATCGAGGAGCACATTGGACGCGCCTCGACTGGGCGTACTGCGCCGGCAACGACGGACGTTGCGCGCGAGGAAGGCGCGCCTGTTGCAATTGCGCCGGTCCCGGTCCCGGCGCCGCGGCCGCAAGCAACGCCTGGCGAGGCCACTGAAAACGCCCTGGCGAGCGCAAAAACGGAACTGATCGAAGATACCAAGCCTATTGCAAAATCACACGCCCGATCGGGGAGGTCGAGGCACGCGGCGAAGCAGAGTTCCGATGCTGCCCAGCGTGCCCGCGCCGGCACGACGTTCAACGGGTTCAATTTCTTCTCGGTGCGATAACCAAACTCAGCGTTGTCTGATCATCTTGGCAGCGCGCGGGGCGAAATAGCTCAGAACGCCGCAGGCGCCCGCGCGCTTAAATGCGATCAGGCTTTCCATCATGGCCTTGTCGCCATCGAGCCAGCCGTGTCCGGCGGCCGCCATGATCATCGAATATTCGCCTGATACCTGGTAGGCGAAGGTTGGCATCTCAAACGCCTCGCGCACCCTTTGTATAATGTCGAGATAGGGCATGCCGGGCTTGACCATGACCATGTCGGCGCCTTCCAGGATGTCGAGCTCGACTTCGCGCAGCGCCTCGTCCGTGTTGCAAGGATCCATCTGGTAGGTGCGTTTATCGCCGGTCAGCGTGGCCGAGGAACCGACCGCATCACGGAAAGGACCGTAGAACGCGGACGCATATTTCGCGGCGTAGGCCATAATTGATACGTCGACAAAACCGCTCTGATCGAGCGCGGCGCGGATTGCACCCACCCGCCCGTCCATCATGTCGGAGGGCGCGATGATGTCGCAGCCGGCCTGTGCTTCGACCAGCGCCTGCTTGACCAGGACTGCAACCGTCTCGTCGTTGATGATCATGCCATCACGCAGCAGGCCGTCGTGGCCGTGGCTGGTATATGGGTCGAGCGCCACATCGCACAGGATCCCGATCTCTGGCACTTCCTTCTTGATGGCCCGTATAGCTCGGCACACCAGGCTGTCCGGATTAAGCGCTTCGCTGCCCTCCTCATCACGCAGCGCCGGATCCGTATAGGGAAACAGCGCGATGCATGGGATGGTGAGTTTCGCTCCACGCTCCGCATCACGCACGGCCTCGTCGATCGAAAGGCGCTCGACCCCCGGCATTGAGGGAACCGGCAGGCGCTTGTTTGATCCATCCACCAAGAACAGCGGCCAGATCAAATCGCCGGTATCGAAGGTGTTCTCCCGGACAAGACGGCGCGTCCACTCGGTCTTGCGGTTACGCCGCGGACGGCTGGCAAGCTCCAGGCGCGTGGTCGGCTTTCTCTCGACCGGAGCAATCCGCGCTTCAATGGGTCGGCCATATTTGATTGCCATGGGACGTCTCCATGATCGCCAGCGGCGGCGCTGCACTCAGGCAATACCGGATCGAGGCGCTATATTCCCGGACAAGTCGCATATATTCGAACTACGGTGTCAAGTCAGGGACACGATGATGGATTTCGAGCTTTCCGAAGAGCAAAGGGCCATTCAGGACACCGCGCGGGCGTTTGCCCGTGACGAGATGATGCCGTTTGCACGGGAATGGGACGAAGAGGAATTCTTTCCCGTGGAGACGCTGCGCCGCGCGGCCGCGCTCGGTTTCGGCGGGATCTACGCCGGCGCCGACGTCGGCGGCTCCGCGCTTTCACGCCTCGACGCCGCACTCATTTTTGAGGAATTGGCCAAGGGCTGCACCTCAACCGCGGCTTATATTTCCATTCACAATATGGTGGTGTCGATGATCGACACCTATGGAAGCACCGAGCTGCGGCTGCGCTTTCTGCCCGATCTCTGCAGTATGGCCCGCCTCGCCAGCTACTGCTTGACGGAGCCCGACTCCGGTTCGGACGCCGCCAGCCTGAAGACGCGTGCCGCGCGCCAGCACGACCACTACGTCCTCGACGGCAGTAAGGCTTTCATCTCGGGCGCGGGCGCATCCCACGTTTATCTGGTGATGGCGAGAACAGGGGAGGGCGGGCCACGCGGAATCTCGTGTTTTCTGGTCGAGAACAGCACACCCGGCCTCTCGTTCGGCGCCCAGGAGAAAAAGCTCGGTTGGCACTCCCAGCCGACCGCAATGGTGCTGTTCGATCAATGCCAGGTGCCCGTCGGCAATCGCGTCGGAGCCGAAGGCCAGGGTTTCAAGATCGCCATGAGCGGTCTTGACGGCGGACGGCTCAACATCGCCGCCTGTTCGCTCGGGGGCGCGCAGTTTTGTCTCGAGCGCACCATCGCCTACATGAAAGAGAGGAAGCAATTCGGGACCAGGCTCGCCGATTTGCAGGCACTGGGCTTTCGCATCGCCGATTATGCGACCAACCTCGAAGCAGCACGCCTGATGCTCCATCGTGCGGCGGCGGCAGTCGACCGGCGCGAGCCCGCTGCCACGCGGCTTGCCGCCATGGCTAAACGGCTTGCCACCGATACGGGTTTCCATGTGGTGGACGGCTGTCTTCAGCTTCATGGCGGCTATGGCTATCTGCGCGATCATCCGATCGAGCGCGTGCTGCGCGATCTTCGCGTCCACCAGATTCTGGAAGGCACGAACGAGGTGATGCGATTGATCATCAGCAGGGATATATTGGGCAATTGAATCCAGTAAGGAGCGAATGATGATGGTGATCCCTCCGGGACCGCGCGGAAGCATCGGGCGGGAGCAGAGCTCGCTTGTATCGAAACAGCCGCACAAACATTCCTCGAGGAGGATACATTCCCGATCGACTGTCCCTATTCCTGGGACAGCATCATGCACCGAGAGCTGGCGTAGCCGACAAATCTGAATCCGCCTCCTGAGCCCGACGCTCATCGATGGCAGAGCCGGACATCTTGTTCGAGCGAAAGGGCGTGGCGGGCCTAGTCACGCTCAACCGGCCGCGTGCGCTCAATGCCGTGTCCCACGCCATGGTGCGAGCGCTCGCGCAGCAACTTGGCGAATGGGAAACCGATCTCGCCGTTACGCGGGTGATCGTGACCGCGCGGGGAGGACGCGCGTTTTCGGCAGGGGGCGATCTGCGCGATCTCTATGATCTTGGCCGTGCCGGACGCTATGAGGAAGCACTCGGGTTTTTCCGCGATGAATACAGGCTCAACAGCCGCATCAAACATTATCGCAAGCCGTATGTTGCGTTGATCGACGGCATTGTCATGGGCGGGGGCGCCGGTATCTCCATTCACGGCTCGCATCGCGTAGCCGGCGAGAGGTTCGTGTTTGGCATGCCTGAAGTCGGCATTGGGTTCTTTCCGGATATTGGGGCTACCTGGTTCTTGCCCCGCCTGCCGGGGCGGCTCGGGGCTTATTGCGCCCTCACCGGAGAGCGGCTCAATGCCGCCGACGCCACCACCGCCGGCGTAGCGACGCACAGGGTTGCGTCAAGCCGCTTCCCCGAACTGATCGAAGCATTATGCGGGAACGTTCCGGTCGATGCCGTGCTCGGCGCATTTTCCGAACCATTAAGCAAGGCCGCCACCGCAGCCCAAATCGCCATCGATCGCCTGTTCAATCATGAACGGGTGGAGGATGTTCTGGCGGCGCTCGATGCCGAGGCGGCGGGAGCCGGAATGGATGCCGCCTTCGCCTCCAGGATGGCCGCCCTGATCCGCCTCAAGTCACCAACGAGCCTCAAGATCGCGTTGGCGCAGATGCGCCGGGGACCTGCGCTCGACTTCAACGGGTGCATGCGCACCGAATTTCGAATAGTGTCGCGCGTCATGCGCGGACAAGATTTCTACGAGGGCGTAAGAGCCGTGATCATCGACAAGGATCAGGCGCCGCGCTGGAATCCCGCCACGCTCGAAGCGGTCGTTCCGGCACAGGTTGAGCAATACTTTGCGCCGCTCGCGAGCGAACTCGATCTGCCATGACTCAATTCGACGAGACCCACCGCAATGAGCGGCGAACGCTCGAGCCCGTGCATGCCGATGAGGCCGAAGGCGAAGACAGGCAATGGGGTTCCTGGCTCATCCTGTTCTTGCGCGTGATGGCAGTCGTCTCGCTTTGCAAGGGCCTCTACCATTGGGCGGTCATCTGCGGAATCAAGGCGCCGTTTCCTTCTGGTTTTGACGCGTATGCGCTGCCCTATCAGGTGGCGACGGTCTTCTTCGCCGTCATTGATCTCGTGGCAGGTGTAGGGCTCTGGTTGGCCGCTCCTTGGGGCGCCGTGGTCTGGCTCACGTCGGTGATTTCCATGGCCGCGGTCGAGGTCCTGTTTCCGCAAATCTACGGCGGACACATTGTGATTGTGCTGATCGATCTCGCCTTGCTCGGCACTTACATCTGGCTTGTTCTGATGGCTGCGCGCGAACAGCAGGAATAACCCCAACAACTCACAAGGGTGAGAAACGCCATGGCAACAATCGGCTTCATCGGGCTCGGCAATATGGGATTGCCCATGGCCCAGAACCTTGTGAAATCGGGACACACGGTCAGCGGCTTCGATCTCAGCGAATACGCGACGGAACGGCTCGCCGTGGGAGGCGGCAGGCGCGCGACCTCGGTCGGGGACGCATGCAGTGAGGCCGATGCCGTCATCACCATGCTGCCCGCGGGCGAACAGGTGCGCGAGATTTATCTCGGCGGTGAGGGAGTGCTTGCCTCGGTACGGGACGGCACCTTGCTGATCGATTGCTCCACGATCGATGTCGAGACCGCGCGCGAAGTCGCGCAGGCCGCGCAGGGGAGTGGCCTAGCGATGATCGACGCTCCGGTGTCCGGGGGAGTTGCTGGCGCGCAGGCGGCCTCCTTGACGTTCATGGTCGGAGGCGCGGAGGAAGCTTTCGCACGCGCGCGACCCATCCTCGAGCACATGGGCAAAACCATTGTGCATGCCGGCGGTGCCGGAAACGGTCAAGCGGCAAAAATCTGCAACAACATGATTCTTGGCGCCTCGATGATCGTCGTATGCGAGGCGTTTTTGCTCGCGGAGAAGCTCGGCCTTGATGCCCAAAGGCTCTTCGACATCTCCTCCAAATCGTCCGGCCAATGCTGGTCCATGACCAATTATTGCCCAGTCCCCGGACCGGTGCCGACCTCGCCCGCGAACCGCGATTACAAGCCCGGTTTTACCGCGGCCATGATGCTCAAGGATCTGCGTCTGGCGCAGGACGCTGCGCGCGCGACGCGCGCTGTGACGCCGATGGGGGCCGGGGCAGCCGCGGTGTACGAGAGATTTGTCGAAAGCGGCGGCGGCAGTGTCGATTTCTCCGGCATTATTCGCTATTTGCGCGGAGCATAAGGGGCCGCAGAGAAGAGGAGCGTGAATGGAACGTTACGGCAAATGCCGCAATTGTCCACGACATCGGGCATTGATCGCTGCAAATAAACTTTATCTTTATCCTATTGTTTAAATCGATTTTAGACCCTGCCGGTTAAATTGCCGGTCGAGCGGGGAAACAGGGCCTCGCCGTCACAAACAACGACAAGACTTTAGGAAGGCGTCATGATGAGAGCCGTTGCCAAGACGGCGGAGCCTGTCGATGGCGAAATGCGCTTCGACGTGATCCGACCGCTATATCTCGAAGCCTTGACGTTAGTCGAGCGGCTGCACCGCCGGTTGCTCGACGTCATCAAGGACGAATTCGACCGCCGCAGCCGTGCCGACATCAACTCGGTGCAGGCGCTGCTGCTTTACAACATCGGAGACAAGGAGCTCACAGCCGGAGAGCTGCGCACGCGCGGCTATTATCTCGGCTCGAACGTCTCCTACAACCTCAAGAAGCTGGTCGAGATGGGATTTCTCGACCACCAGCGTTCGCGCATCGATCGCCGCTCGGTTCGTATCAAGCTGACCGAGAAGGGTCGCGAGGTGCGCGACATTGTCGATGCGCTTTATCAAAAGCATGTGCGTACCGTGGAGCAGGTCGGCGGGATCAACTCCGACGAGTTCTCGACGCTCAACAAATCACTCCATCGGCTGGAGCGGTTCTGGACCGACCAAATTCTCTATCGTCTGTAAGTCACGTTGGACTTGAGCGTCCTGCCCCGGCCCAGCGCCGGGGCTTTTTTATTTTTATTGCATGCGTCGCTCGGCCGGTGAGCCGGTTGCTCCCCACCATTGCGCTCGATCCGCGAGCATTGATCCAATACTGCTTTCGCAGGCTCCCATTCATCGGCGCGTTTTCGACCGACTTCCACCAAGCCATTCGAACGCGTATGTTTGATGTAGATGATTAACTCAGAACAAACGTGACAAACCTCGACCAAGCCATTGACTGCGACGTTCATCCGACCGTTGCGGGCATGCAGGCGCTGTTGCCTTACCTCGATGATTTCTGGCGTGAGGCGGTGGAGGAACGCGGCATCAATTCGTTGGAGACGGTCAGCTATCCGCCCAACGCGCCGCTGACCTCGCGCCCGCAATGGCGCGGCAGCAGCGGGCGTGCCGCAACCTCCGCCTCCGACCTTGCCGCGCAGGTCTGCGATCGCTGGCATGCGGGGATTGCGATCTGCAACTGCCTCTACGGCGTGAGCCTGCCGTTCAGCGAGGACATGGCGGCTGCTTTTACGCGCGCGCTCAATGACTGGCTCGCCAAGGAGTGGCTCGATCGCGACCCGCGCCTGCGCGGCTCGATCGTCGTGTCCCTGCAGAATACCGAATATGCGGTCGACGAGATCGAACGCTGCGCCAAGGACGCCCGCTTCGTGCAAATCCTCGTGCTGGCGATGCAGGAAACACCGCTCGGACGCCGCGCGCTTTGGCCGGTTTATGCCGCTGCGGAACGAAACCGGCTGCCGCTCGGCATTCATGCCGGGTCAACGTTTCGGCATTCCACGACCTCGCTCGGTTGGCCGAGCTACTACATCGAAGACTATGCCAGCCATACGCAGGCTTTCCAATCGCAGGTGGCAAGCCTTGTCTGTGAGGGCGTCTTTGCCAAACATCCGGGTCTGAAGGTCGTGCTCCTGGAATCAGGCGTGACCTGGCTTCCCGCATTCCTCTGGCGATTTGCGAAATTCTGGCGCGGGGTACGCTCGGAAGTGCCGTGGGTCGACCGCTCGCCGGCCGAGATCGTGCGAGATCACTTCCGTCTGACGCTGCAGCCGTTCGACGCACCTGCTGATTCCGACATCGTGGAAAGAACCATCGATCACCTGCGTTCCGATGATATGCTGCTCTACGCGTCGGATTACCCACATTGGCAGTTCGATGCCGACGAGGTCATCCCGGCGGGGATGCCGCTTTCGCTGCGCCGGAAAATTCTGGTCGAGAATCCACTTGCGACGTATGATCGGATCAAGCTACCCGGGGCGCAGATCAAGGCTTAGTGGTGCGCCGCACGCGGGATTGATGGAGACACCGTTTTGGAGCGAGGAGTTGCTCAGTGAATATTGAGGTGAGGAGGCCCGAGCGGGCGGCGAAGGCACGGATCGGGATCATCGACTGCGATATCCATCCCAAAAGCTCGCTGGACGATCTGCGCCCATATCTGAGCAATCGCTGGTGGAATTATTTGCAGACCTACGGCCAGCGCCAGCGGCACGGTTATGTGAAGGGCTTTCCATACCCGAAGAGTCAGCCCCTTGCTTGCAGGCGCGATGCCTGGCCGCCGGGCGGCGGGCTGCCTGCGAGCGATCTCGATTTCATGCGTGAACAGCATCTCGATTCGTACGGCATTGAGTGGGGAGTGATGAATCCGCTCTCGCCCAGTGGGCAGGGCGAGCAGAACGATGAGCTCAGTGCGGCGATGGCTTTTGCCGCCAATGAATATCAACTGGAGGGCTGGAACAAACGTGATCCGCGTCTCAAAGCATCCGTGATCATCCCGTACGAGAACACCGAGTTCGCATGCGCCGAGATTCGCAAGCGCGCCGGCGACCGCCGCTTTGCTCACGTGCTGTTTCTGAGCCGAACAAGCGAGCTATTGGGCAAGCGCCGGTATTGGCCGATCTTCGAATCCGCCGTCGAAGCGGGACTCCCGGTCGGTATCCATGTCTTCGGGTACAGCGGCCGCCCCATGAGCAACACCGGCTGGCCCTCGTTTTACATTGAGGAAATTACCGAGCACTCCGCCTCGCTGCAGGCCTCGGTGGCGAGCCTTATCATCGAGGGCGTATTCGAGCGTTATCCCGAGCTCAAGATCGTGCTCATTGAAGCCGGCTTTGCCTGGATCCCGGCGCTTGGCTGGCGGCTCGACCAGAACTGGAAACGCATGAAGGACGAAGTCCCGCATCTGCGCCGGGCACCGTCGGAATATCTGCGTGAGCACTTCTGGGTGTCGACCCAGCCCATGGAGGAATCCGAGGACCCGGATCACGTGATCGAGGTGATGGACTGGATCGGCTGGGACAAGATCCTGTTTGCGAGCGACTATCCGCATTGGGATTTTGACGATCCGTTCCGGGCGCTCCCGCCGGGGCTCACCGAAGAGCAGCGCAACAAAATCTATGCCGGGAATGCCAGGGCGCTCTATCGGTTCGCCTGATGGCAAAACACGTGGTTGCGGCGGCCGCGGATATCCCGCCGGGAACCCGCAGGCTTGCCGAGATCGATGGCCGCCGAATCGTGGTATTCAACCTCGGAGGCAAGTTCTACGCGCTCAATAATCGCTGCCCACACCGCGGCGGAAGTCTGTTCCATGGCAAGCAGACCGGGTTGGTGGAATCGACGGAGCCCGGCCGCTACTGCTATTCGCGTCCGGGCGAGGTCATTCGCTGCCCCTGGCACGGCTGGGAATTCGACATCCGCACCGGTCAATCCTGGTGTGATCCGGCCCGCGTTCGGGCGCGACGCTATGCTGTATCGGTCGAGCCTGGAACGAGGCTCGTGGCGGGACCCTATGTGGCCGAGACCGTGCCGGTCTTGATCGAGAACGAGTACGTGGTGGTTGAGGCGTAAGGCCGAGGCAATTTGATCCGATGACCCATCCACGCCCCGCAATCGCTGACGACGCAACCCTGTTCACGGCCTCATTGGCCGAAAGCGACCCTGAAATCGCCGATGTTGTGCGGCGCGAGCTTGGACGTCAGCAGAACGAAATCGAGTTGATTGCGTCGGAAAACATTGTGAGCAGGGCGGTTCTGGAAGCCCAAGGATCGGTCCTGACGAACAAGTACGCCGAGGGGCTGCCGGGACGGCGCTACTATGGTGGATGCCAGTTCGTTGATGTCGCAGAAACACTTGCGATAGAAAGAGTTACGAGGCTTTTCGGATGTAAATTCGCAAATGTGCAACCCCATTCCGGTGCCTCCGCCAACATCGCCGCCTTCATGGCGCTGATGTCGCCCGGGGACACATTCTTGGGGCTTGCCCTGCCTGCTGGAGGCCATCTTACCCACGGATCGCGGGTGAATTTGTCGGGGCGCTGGTTCACGCCCGTGCCCTATGGGGTACGCCGCGATGATCACCGCATCGATTTTGATCAAGTGGCCCAACTCGCACGCCAGCATCGGCCGAAAGTGATTATTGCCGGGGGATCGGCCTATCCGCGCGTCCTCGATTTCCGTCGATTTCGGGCCATCGCCGACGAGGTCGGGGCCAAGCTCCTCGTCGACATGGCCCACTTTGCGGGTCTGGTAGCCGGTGGGATGCACCCCAGTCCATTCCCCCATGCCCATGTCGTGACTTCGACAGCGCACAAGACGCTCCGCGGGCCACGCTCCGGCTTCATTCTGACCAATGACGAAGAGCTCGCGAAGAAAATCAATAGCGCCGTCTTTCCGGGCCTCCAGGGGGGCCCGCTGATGCATGTGGTCGCCGCCAAAGCTGTTGCCTTCAGTGAGGCGTTGCGTCCGTCTTTCAAGGTCTATGCGAAGAATGTTGTCGAGAACGCCAAGGCACTCGCGGAAACGCTTCGATCGAAGGGTCTCGATATCATCTCGGGCGGTACCGACACCCATCTCATGCTGGTCGATCTGCGGCCCAAACGGCTTACGGGAAAAGTCGCCGAGGCAGCGCTGGGCCGTGCCCATATCACATGCAACAAGAACGGCATCCCGTTCGACCCGGAGAAGCCGATGGTAACCTCGGGCGTGCGCTTGGGCACACCCGCGGGGACGACGCGCGGCTTCGGGGTCGGCGAATTCCAGGAGATTGGGGAACTGATTGTCGAGGTGCTCGATGCCCTCTCCCACAAGGGCGTCGATGCCGATCCTTCGGTCGAAGCTGCCGTGCGCGAGAAGGTCAAGCAACTGGTCGCGCGGTTTCCGATCTACAGATAAAGGACGACAGACGACGGAGGACGGACCACGGAAGACGGAAGAGGAAAGCTGGAGTATCTCTATCGGTCCTCTGTCCTCCGTCGTCTATCGTCTGATTGGAGAATCCTATGCGCTGTCCGAACTGCGGCAGCCTCGACACCCAGGTCAAGGACTCGCGACCGACCGAGGACAGCTCAGTCATCCGGCGGCGACGGGTTTGCCTTGCCTGCAACTTTCGCTTCACCACGTTCGAGCGTGTGCAACTGCGCGAGCTGACCGTCATCAAGCGCAACGGTCGGCGAGTGCCGTTCGATCGGGACAAGCTTCTGCGATCGGTGCAGATCGCGTTGCGCAAGCGTCCGGTTGAGCCCGAGCGGATCGATCAAACCGTATCCAAGATCGTGCGCGAACTGGAGACCCAGGGCGAGAGCGAAACATCCTCAGAAACGATCGGCGAGATGGTGATGGAGGCGTTGCGCGCGCTTGACGGCGTCGCCTATGTCCGGTTTGCCTCGGTCTACCGCAATTTCCGCGAAGCCAAGGATTTCGAGGCTGTGCTCGACGAGCTGGCGGGCGAAGAAGAGCCGGCGGCGGTGAGAAAATAGCCGAGAAACAGCATGCCGCGGACCGCGCTTTTCCCGGGTTCCTTTGACCCTTTGACCAACGGGCATCTCGATCTGGTGCGCCAGTCTGTGCGCATTGCTGACCGGCTGGTCCTGGCGATCGGCACGCATCCGGGAAAGACGCCACTGTTTGGCGTCGAGGAACGGCTTGCCATGCTGGCAGAGACCTGTGCGCCCATTGCGCGCGCAGCGGGTTGCGATTTTGCCTGCTCCACCTTCGCCGATCTCGTCGTCACCGCCGCCCAGCGCGAAGGCGCCACCCTGCTTATCCGGGGGCTGCGCAGCGCGACCGATTTCGATTACGAGATGGAAATGGCGGGGATGAATTCCACCATGGCGCCTGGCGTGCAGACTATTTTTTTGCCGGCCTGCGCGCTCACCCGCCCGATCACCGCCACACTGGTGCGCCAGATCGCTGCCATGGGCGGTGACGTGTCGCAATTCGTGCCGGCATCGGTTGCCGCCCGGCTGAAGGAAAAGTTTGCCGCCCAACACCGACAAGGAAAACGATGAAAATCAACCGGTCATTTGTCTTGCTGGCTCCCGCGCTTCTGGTCGGCATTCTTGCCGGAACCGCCTTTGCTCAAACATCCAACCTTGCCAATCCTGCCGCGCTTAACGAGCAATCTCCGGCTACCTACAAGGTTCGCTTCGATACCAGCAAGGGCACCTTCGTCGTCGAAGTGCATCGGGACTGGGCACCGAATGGTGCCGATCGCTTCTACAATCTCGTGAAAAACGGATTTTATGACGATACGCGTTTTTTTCGCGTCGTCAGCGGTTTTATGGTTCAATTCGGGATCAACGGCGATCCCCGCGTCGCGGCGCCCTGGCGTAGCGCAACCATGAAGGATGATCCCGTCAAGCAGAGCAATAAACGCGGAACCATTACGTTCGCGACCGCCGGTCCGGATTCCCGGACAAGCCAGGTGTTTATCAACTTTGCAGACAATTCACCTCTCGATCGCCAGGGCTTCTCGCCGTTCGGTCAGGTGACCTCGGGAATGAGCGTGGTTGACGCGCTTCACAGCGGCTACGGAGAAGGTGCGCCGTCCGGCCGGGGTCCTGAACAAGGTCGAATTCAACGGGAAGGGAACGCGTACTTAAAAAAGGACTTTCCCAATCTCGATTATGTCAAGAAAGCAACGATCGAAAAATAGTCCCTAGCAGCCCCGGGGTTTCAACTGCGACGCGCGATGTCTATTTCAATGCGATCCTGGCGTGGCTCGATCTCTGTACTGCGCTGAAATTCAGCGCAGGTTTGAGTGCCGCCATTGTTGGGCGGCCGCTTGCCGTTCGTTTCGTGGACAACCGCAGCTTGCAGGAGCATTCCGATGCCGGACAATGACAATACGCTCGTTCTTGAGACCACCCAGGGGCGGGTGGCGATTGCCATGCGGCCGGACCTCGCTCCCACCCATGTCGCCCGTATCAAGGAACTGGTTCGACAAGGGTTTTACGATGGGGTGGTGTTCCACCGCGTCATAGAGGGCTTCATGGCGCAAACCGGCTGTCCACAGGGCACGGGAACCGGCGGCTCGGGCAAGAAGCTCAAGGCGGAGTTCTCGGGGGAGAACCACGTGCGCGGCACGGTTTCCATGGCGCGCGCGCAGAATCCCGATTCGGCCGACAGCCAGTTCTTCATCTGCTTTGCGGATTCGCCATGGCTCAATGGCCAGTACACGGTCTGGGGCAAAGTCACCGCGGGAATGGAGAACATCGACAAGATCAAACGCGGGGAACCGGTTTCCAACCCCGACCGTATCGTTTCGGCGAAGCTGGCCGCCTGAATAGCAAGGCTACGCCGCAGCCTCCTCACACGGCGCCTCGCAGATCCACGCATCCCTGGCGAACCACTCATGCTCGGCATTGCAGTGCGGGCAATAGGCCCGCGCGAAGAAAACGGGGGTCGTTTCAAAGCTTTTGCGATCCGCGCTCATGCCGGTTCGAATATGGTGCCCGCTGCGCGGGCACTTGATCATCACCGCACCCATGCTGACCTGCCTCCCTTGGTATCATTGATCCTCCGCTAGCAAGAATGTGCGAACTTTGTTTGACACGGTAGCGACCATATCGAGACGAATGCATTGAAAAATCTTTGACTTAGCTGTCCACAGGAAACTCGGCCCCGGACCGGAACCAAGCTCGGGGGGAGGACGTTGTAACGATTCAAAGCGATCCCAGAGGACATGAGATGCCGCGACCGCTTGAGAACATTCCGCCAATTGCCGCCATTCTTCGGACGGAACCGCGCCGGCCCTACTTTGTGCTGCGCCGCCAGGACCGATGGTTCATCGCTTTCGGCGACGAGGAATTCGGGCCCTACCAGAGCGAGCGCGAGGCGTTGCTTTTCGCCATCGATGCCGCCCATGGCCTCGGTGAGAAAGGCGAAGAAACCCAGGTACTTGCGCTTGATGAGCGCGGCAGCACCCAGCCGGTGTGGACCTACGGCATCGATTCTTATCCGCCCGGGCTTTAGCTCTTTTCTGCGTGACGGTGACGCGCCCCTATATTGAGGGGCGTGCGGACCGATGCTTTCGATTTTGAATTGCCCCCGGAGCGCATCGCTTTGCGCCCGATCGCTCCGCGCGATTGCGCTCGGCTGTTGACCGTTCGACCGGGCTCCACGCTTTCAGACCACGTCGTACGCGAGCTTCCCGAACTCCTGGGCGAAGGGGACGCGCTCGTCGTCAATGACACCAAGGTGATTCCGGCGCGGCTCGTTGGCCGGCGCGTCGGGCGCGGCAGCGCAGAGCCGCAGATCGAGGCGACCTTACACCGGCGCATCGACGGCTCGCGCTGGCGCGCCTTCGTCAAGCCGGCAAAACGCCTCTTGCGTGGCGATGTGGTGCGTTTCGGAGAGGAAGGAAGAGTCTGTTTTCTCGGCCAGCTGGACGCGACCGTTGAGGCCAAAGCAGACGGCGGAGAGGTGACGCTCGCATTTGCATTCCATGGCCCCGTTCTCGATGAGGCGGTCAATGAACGCGGTGCGATGCCGCTGCCGCCTTACATCACCGCGCGCCGCCCACCTGATGAACGTGATCGCTCGGACTATCAGACCCTATTCGCGCAAGCGGAAGGCTCGGTGGCAGCGCCCACGGCAGGCCTGCACTTCACGCCGGCGCTCATCGAGCAGGTGAAAGCCCGTGGGATTGCGATCCACAAAGTGACCCTCCACGTCGGGGCCGGCACATTTCTCCCGGTCAAGGTCGACGATACCGCTCGCCATCACATGCATCCCGAATCGGGAAGCGTCACCGAAGAGATCGCGGCAGCGCTCAACAGAACGCGTCATGCCGGAGGCCGGATCGTCGCAGTCGGCTCGACTTCGCTGCGGCTCCTCGAAAGCGCGGCCGCAAACGACGGAACGATTGCGCCGTTCGAGGGAGAGACCAGCCTGTTCATTACGCCTGGCTATCGTTTTCGTGCCGTCGACGTTCTCATGACCAACTTTCATCTTCCCCGTTCGACCCTGTTCATGCTGGTTGCCGCCTTTTGCGGTCTCGATGTGATGAAACATGCTTACGCCCATGCGATCGAAGCGGGCTATCGATTCTACTCCTACGGAGACGCCTGCTTGCTGTTTCGGGGATCGCACACGTAACCTGCCCTGATGTCCGGGGCCTTTTCCTTTCGCATCATCGCGACCGACGGCGCCGCCCGTCGCGGCGAGATCAGCACCGCCCATGGCAAGGTGTCGACGCCGGCCTTCATGCCGGTCGGAACCCAGGCCACGGTGAAGGGGCTCAAGCCCGATGACGTGCGTGCGGCCGGGGCCGACATCGTCCTGGCCAATACCTATCACCTCATGCTCCGACCCGGCGCCGAGCGCATCGCTTCGCTCGGGGGCCTGCATCGTTTCATGCATTGGCCCCACGCAATCCTCACCGACTCCGGTGGGTTTCAGGTCATGTCACTTGCCAAGCTGCGCAAATTGGGCGAGGGCGGCGTTACTTTCCGCTCTCATCTCGATGGAGCCTTGGTCGAGCTTTCGCCTGAACGAGCCATCGAAATTCAGCGCCTGCTTGGCTCCGACATTGCCATGCAGCTCGACGAGTGCGTCAAGCTGCCAGCACCAGTTGCGGAGCTCGAACGCGCGATGCGGCTCACGCTTGATTGGGCGCAACGCTGCAAGCGTGCTTTTGAAAGCGACGCGCACGACCAGGCACTGTTCGCAATCGTGCAAGGCGGTGACGACCTGGGCCTGCGCGCCCAGAGCGCGCGCGCGCTCGTTGATATGGCTTTCGACGGCTACGCCATTGGCGGGCTCGCCGTGGGCGAGCCGCACGACGTCATGCAGCGCATCGTTGCCGAGGTTGCGGCCGCGCTGCCGCAAGATCGGCCCCGTTATGTCATGGGGGTCGGGACACCATTGGACATCATCGAAGCGGTGGCGCGCGGCGTCGACATGTTCGATTGCGTGCTGCCGACTCGAAACGGACGCCACGGTCTTGCTTTCACGCGCTTTGGGCCGGTCAATCTCAAGAACGCTTGCCACGCTGACGATCCACGCCCACTCGATGACGAGAGCAAATGTCCCGCCACGCGTGATTACTCCCGCGCATATCTTCATCATCTGGTGAAGGCGAACGAGATGCTCGGCGCAATCCTGCTGACCACTGTCAATCTCGCCTTTTACCAGGATCTGATGGCGCGGGCGCGTGCCGCGATCACGGCGGGCAAGTTTGAGAAATTGCGCGCCGAAATTAAGACAACGTGGCAGCGCAGGGATGGATCAATGGAAGATACGTTGTGACGTTCGTCGGATCCATTATGGGACGCACCAAACAGTGCACCGTCATGCCCGCGAAAGCGGGCATCCAGTACACACTGCATGTGCGGTTTAGGCCATGGCGTGGCCACGATATAGCGTACCTGCCAGCACGGTGATTACTGGGTCGCCCGCTTGCGCGGGCGATGACGATCGAGAGTTTCTTTTCTAAGGAGCAAACTTGACCACAAGCTCGTCGAGCTGTGCCTGGGTTAAAGGTGCGCTCAGGTATTTCAATGTGACCGCATCGCGGACGATCGCATCGAGGCCGACGATCTTGTCAGGATCAAGCGCCTCCCAGGGGTAGAACTCGTCGCGCGTGCGCTTCGCCTTGGCGAAACTGATGCCCAGCCACTCGGCATAGATTTTGAGCGGATCATCGCCGGAATAGAGCCATCGCACCGTCTCGCGATAGGCTGTGACGAAACGCTCGATGGCCTCGCGTTGAGTCGCGAGCGTACGCGCGTTGGTGATGTTGACGCGCACCGTCTGATTTCGAAAGGTGACCGCGTCGTTTCCTGTCGCCACAACGCGAATATCACCGCGGTCGAGTTGATCCAGTCCGTCGGGCGCGGCAGCCCAACCGACGTCGATTTGTCCGGACATGACCTGGGTGAGCGTTGGAAACGGGCTACCGGTCGCGACCGCCCTGGCGGCCTGGAGATTGAATTGTTTGATGAATGCCGTGACCACCATGTGAGTCGAGGATCCAACAGTCGAATAGGCGATGGTCTTGCCATCGAAATCCTGGATCGTCCTGATCGGCGAATCCGCCTTCACGTACCAGTAGATATCCGAGGCACCCGTGGTCTCGGCCCCGAGAATGCGAACGGGCGCTCCCTTGGCGAAGGCGCTCATGACGCCCATTGTCCCGGCCGCAATCCCGATGTCCACGCTTTCGGCGATTACCGCCTGCTGGGTTTCGCCGCTGCCCTGGGTGTAGAGAAGCTCAAGCAGGAGCCCATGCTGCTTGAAGATGCCTGCGCGCTGACCGACCTCGGCCACTGACGTCGCCCAATTCCCTCTTTGACCGACCGCAAGCTTCAGGTTGTCTTCTCCGCTTGCTCGACCGATGGAGGCGATTGCCGCAAGTGCGATCAAAAGCATGCTGGAAAATCTCATGAGGTACTCCGGCAGCGATGTCCTTGCGGCAACATAGCAGTTGCAACTCATATGGAAACGCCTTTCTATGCGAATTCATTTTCTCGCATCGGAGAGCACGATGATCGTTCGCCGGCACTTCCTCTCGCGCTCCGGGCTCCTATTGCTGGCGGCTACGAGCGGGGCAGGGGCTTATGCGCAGGAGGTGCCCACGATCCGCTTTGTGCTCGACTGGAAATATGAGGGCGAGCATGCGCAATTCACGGTCGCGGTGACCGACGGCACCTATCGCCGGCTTGGCATCAACGTCAACCTCGACCGCGGCAATGGCTCCGGCGACACAATCGCAAAAGTAGCGTCCGGGGCCTACGACATGGGCCTTGCGGATACCAGCACAATGGTCCGCTTCAACGCCAATAATCCCGGCAATCAGCTGATTTGCGTTGCGATGGTACAGGATGCATCCGCCTCAGGCGTGGTGGGACTGCGGTCAAAAGGCATCGAAAAGCCGCAGGACCTTGCCGGAAAGCACATCTATGCCCCGGCAGCCGATGCCGGACGCATCCTGTTTCCCATTTTCGCCTCGCTCAATAATATCGACATCGACTCCATCCATTGGAATACGGTGACCAGCGACCTGCGGGACAGCATGCTGGCGCGGCGGGAGGCGGACGCGGTCACGTCAAATATCGTCACCACGGTCATGAACGTGCGCGCAATAGGACTTGCCGAATCCGAATTGGCGATTTTCTACTACGGCCGGCACGGCATTGATCTTTACGGAAGCTCCATCGTTACCACGCGCGCCTTTGCCGAAAAGAACCCGGAGGCGGTACGGAAATTCATTTCCGGGCTCGTACACGGGCTCA
>Ga0209526_10000653_pt1 | contig 22760 bp, 21 predicted proteins | sample JacPinW_OM2H0_M1_FD_188566 | JGI IMG/M metagenome (GOLD analysis project Ga0209526, IMG submission 188566) | Forest soil microbial communities from Algoma, Ontario, Canada - Jack Pine, Ontario site 1_JW_OM2H0_M1 (SPAdes) (version 2) | ecosystem: Environmental > Terrestrial > Soil > Boreal... | reverse complement strand
AAAAAATGGGGAGGAGCAATCGCCATGGCGAGTGAGGCTTCGGCCGTAGAACCTGGTAGTTCATCGGGCGGTCTGCTGGCGCAATTTCTGAAGAAGCCGTCGCAGGAACAGATCGTGCTGCTCATCACGATCGCGCTGCTCATCCTGTTCAGCCTGACCCTGCCGGGCTTCTCGAGCGTCGCCAATCTGTTGAACCTGGTGCGCAGCATCTCCATTCTCGGCATCCTCGGTCTCGGCATGGGCCTGATCGTGATCAGCCGCGGCATCGACCTCAGCGAGGTCGCCATCATGGCAGGTTCCTGGGCGGTCGGGCTGATCGAGATGCAGATGGGCATGCCGATCTTCTGGGCGTCGGTCCTGGCGCTCGCTGTCGCGCTGTCGATCGGCGCCATAAACGGCATTATGGTGGCGTTCGTCGAGGCGCCCGCGCTGTTCGTCACGCTGGCTGCCGGTTCGGTGATCTACGGCGGCGCCTTCTGGTTCGCGCCGGTCTGGGTAGTCTATGCGCCGACGAATGCGCATTCGCTGCTCTTTCTCGGCGCCGGGCATCTCTTTGGCGTGCCGATGCCGATCTTCGTCTTTGCGCTTTGCGCGCTGATTGTTCATCTCTTCCTGTCGCGCACCTCGACCGGCCGCTTCATCTACTCCCAGGGCGACAATCCGGAGGCAGCCAGGCTGACGGGAATTGCGCTCCGCCCGCAGATCGTCCTCGAATATATGATCGTGGCCTTCCTGGCCTGGATCGCCGGGCTGATCTGGGTCGGCACCACCGGCAGCATTCAGATGGCGGTGGTACAGGGCACCTATGTCTTCGACGTCATCCTCGTGGTCGTGCTCGGAGGCATCAGCCTGATCGGCGGCCGCGGCAGCGTGTTTAGCGTGGTGGTCGGCTGCGCCCTGATCGGCACCTTGCTCAATGCCTTCACCATCATGGACGTGAACAGCGAAGTGCAGAACATCATCCGCGGCGTGGTTCTGCTTGCCGCCATCATTCTGGACAATTGGCTGCATCCGCGGGACGAGGAGACCGCGCGGCAGGGCGATTGACGCACCCTGGGGTCAAGCAAGCCACCACTAATAACAAGAGGGAGGACGACGACAATGTTGCAGAAATCATTCCTGGCGAAGGCGGCCTTGACACTTGCCGGCTTCGCGCTGGTGGCGGGGGCGCCCTTTATCGCGATCGCGCAAGAGGAAGGTGGCACGAAGACGGCGCATGAGCTTCGAGTCGGCTACAATAAAGCTGTCGAAGGCAAGACCATCGCCTTCCTGCCGATCGCGCTCGGCGTGCCATTGCAGGACGAATGGGAGCGCGTGGTGCGGACCGAAGCGGCCTGGCGCGGCATGAAGTATGTGGTGCGCGACCCCAACAACAACCCGTCGGCAATGCAGCAGGCGCTGACCGCCCTGGTCAATGACAAGCCGGATGTGCTGATCGTGCAGAACCCGAGCGTCACGCTGCTGATGAAGGAGCTGAAGCGAGCCGAGGCCCAAGGCACCCATGTCATCCAGGTGAACATGTCCTCCAACTATAAGTCGGACGCCTTCGTCGGCGCCGACTGGTATGAGGTCGGCCGTCTGCTGGCCGAGGACGTCATCAAGGAATGTGGCGCCGGCAGCGGCAAGTCGGGCAAGGTCTCGATCGTGCAGGGCGAGCTCACCGCCGCCGCAAGCGTTGATCAGATCGGCGGCATCATGGACACCTTCAAGAAGGATCCTTCGATCAAGGTCGTCTCCAACCAGGCAGCGAACTGGGATGCCAATGCCGCGCTCAACATCACCTCGACAGTGATCCAGCAGAACCCCGACCTCTGCGCCAGCATCGGTTTTTGGGGCATCATGGAATCAGGAGCGTCCCAGGCGATCCGTAACGCGGGCAAGATCGATCAGGTAAAGGTTTATGCCTCGGGCGAGGGCTCGCAGCTCGATTGCGACCAGGTCAACCAGGGGAACTTCTACAAGTTCCTGAGCTACAAGGCGACCGAGCAGGGCCACGACCTGGTTTCCGCCGCCGTCACCTTGCTGGAAGACAACCAGAAGCCGGGTGGCAAGCACTATGCGTACTACACGCAGCCGATCTGGCTCGACAAGAGCAACGCCAGCGGCGGCAATTGCTTCGCCCTGCCGAAGACGGCAGCAACCTCGCCGGTGCCGATGGCGCCAACGACCGACAAGAAGTAGCAAGGTTGATCGCGACTCCCGCCGCGCGGCGGGAGTCGCCCACCGGGAGGCGGGAGCTGCTCGCTGAAGGGATCGCGTCGATGTCGGTCAACACCATGGGCGCCAGCTTCGGCACGCGGTTGCGCGCCAGCCTGTCGCCGCGGCTCTTGCTCTCGGAACTGCTGCTCAAGCAGTGGTTCGAGCCGGTGATCCCCTTCACCTTGATGATCTCGTTGCTGCTTTGGTTCGCCGCGACGATTCCCAACTATGCCGGACTGGAGAATTTTCTTTCGCTGATGCGGCTCTACGCCGAGTTCGGCTTCGTCGCCATCGGTATGGCGTTCTGCCTGATCACCGGCGGCATCGATCTCAGCGTCGGCGCCATGTTCGCGCTCTGCAATTTCACCGCCCTGTTCCTGCTCAACGTCGCCGAGCTGCCGGTTCCGCTGGTCATCCTCGGCACGATGGCGGTCGGCGCGACAGTCGGCGGCATCAACGGCCTGCTGATCGGCTATCTCAAGGCGCGCCCGTTTCTCACCACCCTGGTGACGCTGATCATCCTGCGCGCCTCGGTCAACATCCTGAACGAGAAATTCGCCACCGTCTTCGCCACCAACTCGGTCGACAGCGATACCTGGGACTTCCTCGGCGAAGGCTATGCGCTCGGCGTTCCCATCAATGCCGCGACGCTTATTGTCGTGCTGATCATCGGGCACATCTTTCTCAGCCGCTCGCGCTACGGCTGGCACCTGACCGCCATCGGCGCCAGCCGCAAGGCGGCGCGCCACGCCGGCATTCCGGTCGAGCGCATGCTGCTCTTCACCTATGCGCTGTCGGGCATGCTCTGCGCGATCGGCGGCGTCTTCTATGCCGCGCGCCAGAACAGCACGGATTCGACGACCGGCTACCTCTGGGAATTCCAGGCCCTGACCGCCGTCATCCTGGGCGGGGTCTCGCTTGCCGGCGGCAAGGGCACCATCTGGCGCGCCATGCTCGGCGGCATCATCACCTTCGTCCTCACCAACGGCCTGGTCCGCATGGGCATCCCGGGCTACATCACCTCGGGGATCATCGGCATCATCCTGCTCGCGGCCGTCGGCATCGACGTCAAGTGGGCCAAGAACCGCGGCAAGGCAATCCAGAAGATTTACGTCAACCCGGCGGCTGTGCCCCTCGTCGACTCGCCGTCGCTGGAGCGCGGCAGCAACACGCCCTTTGCCCAGAACGACCGCCTGATCAACGCTGAAGCCATCGGCCTCGACCAGGTGGAGGGTCCCGAGGACGTCATTCTCGATCGGCACGACCGGCTCTACGGCAGCACCCGCGACGGCAACATCATTCGTTTCTCCGGCCCGAACTTCGAGCAGCGCGATGTCTTCGCCCATATCGGCGGACGGCCGCTCGGCATGCAGTTCGACCAGGACGAGAACCTGATCGTCGCCGTTGCCGGCATGGGCGTCTACGGCATCAAGCCGGACGGCGCACTCTTCAAGGTGACCGACGAGACCAACCGCACCTGGTACAAGCTGAACGACGACAGCCGGTTGCGCATGGCGGACGATCTCGACATAGCGCCGGACGGCAAGATTTATTTCAGCGATTGCACCACGCGCTACGAGATGACGACCAATTCCCTCGACATCATGGAAGGGCGGCCGAACGGCCGTCTCGTCGTCTACGATCCCGCCACCAAGAAGACCTGGACGGTGATTAATCATTTCTACTTCCCGAACGGCATCTGCGTGTCGCATGACGGCAAGTCGGTGCTGATCGCCAGCACCTCGCTCTGCCAGGTCTTCCGCTACTGGCTGGAAGGGCCGCGCAAGGGGGAGCTAGAGGTCATCCTCGATAAGCTGCCCGGCAATTGCGACAACATCAACCGCGCCTCGGACGGCAACTACTGGCTGGCGCTGGTCGGCATCCGCACGCCGGTCTTCGATCTCGCCATGAAGAAGCCGGGCTTCCGGCTGCGCATGGTGAAGCAGGTGCCGACCGACGAATGGCTGGCGCCGGGGCTAAACCATGGCTGCGTGCTGAAATTCACCGAAAGCGGCGAGGTGCTGGAATCCTACTGGGACCCCACCGGCATCTCGCATTCGACCTTGACCTCGATGCGCGAGCACAAGGGCTATCTTTATCTCGGCGGGCTCGAGAACAACCGGATCGGTCGCATCAAGCTCGACAACGTGGACCCGACCTGGACCGGATATGAGGCCTATTGGGGCAACAAGCGACGGGACCGGGCATAGATCATGGGCGTCTTCACCTATTTCCTGCGTGATCTCGAGCAGATCCTGTTTCCCAACCGGGATCAGCATGCAATTCCGGCGATGGACGGCGGCTATACCCCGAACGATCGGTTGGACGCGCTCAGCCTGATCGGGGCGCCGATTCCAGGCGCCGACGATATCGCCGAAGGCGGCGACGGCGCGATCTATGTCTCCGCGGGCAAGCAGGTGCTGCGTCTGGCCGGTGCCGGCTACGAGGCGCGATCGGTCTTCGCCGAGTTCGACGGCGCGGCAGGTGGTCTGGCCTTTCACCCCGATGGGCGCCTGCTGGTCTGCGTCGCCGGCCGCGGCTTGGCCGCGGTCGACGCCAGCGGCCGGCAGTCCTGGCTCAATCAGGTCGAAGACCAGCCGCTGCAATGCCTCACCAGCGTTGCCGCCGCGGCCGACGGCAGCATCTTCATGACCGACGGCAGCAGTCGGCACGAGCGCGAGGATTGGGTTCGCGATCTCATGGAGAACAACCACCTCGGCCGTTTGGTCGCGTGCGGCGCAGGGCTCGACGGCGCGAAGAGCCTGTTGCGTGACCTGTATTATCCGCACGGGGTTGCCATTGCGGCCGACGGCAAGACGCTCTGGTTTACCGAAAGCTGGAAGCACCGGATCAGCCGCGCCGCCGTTTCCGGCCGCGACATCGCGGCGCCGCAAACGGTCATCGGCAACATGCCGGGATATCCGACGCGGCTCGGATATTGCGCGGGGGGCGGGTTCTGGCTCAGCGTCTTCGCCGTGCGCACGCATCTGGTCGAGTTCGTGCTGCGCGAGGACGATTTCCGCCAAGAGATGATGGAGACCATCCCGCCCGGCCTCTGGATCTCGCCCGCGCTCGCCACCAGCGGTCATTGCCACGAGCCGATGCAGTTCGGCTCGATCAAGGCGCTTGGGATCGAGAAGCCCTGGGCGCCGCCGCGCTCCTACGGGCTGCTGGTCCGCATCGATGAGGACGGCGAAGCGGTGGAAAGCCTCCATAGCCGGGTCGGCGGGCGGCATCACGGCGTCACCGCCGCGCGCGACACGGCGCAGGGCTTGGTGATCGTGTCGAGGGGCAGCGGTCGCGTGTTGCTGGATCGTTCGGGAGGTGGTGTATGAGCGAGACGCTGACAACGACGAGACCAACGACCGCCGCACCATCGGCCGCTGCGCAACCGGTGCTGCAGGTCGTCGGCGGCAACAAGATCTATGGCGGCGTGCACGCCATCGAAGCGATCAATTTCGACCTCTATGCCGGCGAAGTGCACGCTCTGGTCGGCGAGAATGGCGCCGGCAAATCGACCCTCTGCAAGGCCATTGCCGGCGCCATCAAGCTGACGTCGGGCGAGTATTACGTCGACGGCAAGCTGATCAATTTCGAGCGGCCGCGCGATGCGCTCGCTGCCGGCATCTGCATGGTCTATCAGGAGACCAGCCTGGTGCCGACCATGACCGCGGCGCAAAACATCGAGCTCGGCAACGAAAAGCTCATCACCAGCTTCAAGAAGCTGAACATCCAGGCGCAGCAGCTGCTGCAGTCGCTGAACTTCCACATCGATCCGGCGACGCCGATCGGATTGCTCGGCACCGCCAAGCGGCAGATGGTCGAGATCGCCCGCGCAGTCTACAACGACGCCCGCATCATTATCTTCGATGAGCCGACGGCGAGCCTGACGCCGGAAGAGATCGTCCACTTCTTCAACCTGGTCCGCGACCTGCGCGCCCGCGGCGTCGCCATCATCTACATCTCGCACGCGCTCGAGGAGAGCTTGCAGATTTCCGACCGCATCACGGTGCTGCGGGACGGCAAGCTGGTGATCACCGCCAAGACCGCGGAGATGACGCGGGAAAAGCTGGTGCGCCACATGGTCGGCCGCGACATCACGCAGACCCATTATGCGCACAAGGAAGGCCACGCCGAACGCCGGCGCCAGCGGCGCGAGAAGGTGCTCACGGTGGAAAACGTCACCATGGGAACCATGGTCAAGAACATGTCGTTCTCGGTCTATGCCGGCGAGGTCGTCGGCATCGCCGGCTTGATCGGCTCCGGCCGCACCGAGATCGCCAAGATCATCTTTGGCGCCTTGAAGCGGAACCTGATCAACGGCGGCACCATCAAGCTGCGCGGTCGGCCGATTCGCTACCGCGTGCCGAAAGAGGCGATCAACGACGGCATCACCTACATCACCGAGGACCGCAAACTGAACGGCTTCTTCGAGACCATGGTGGTCGACGACAACGTCTATATCGGCAAGCTCGCCACCAAGGCGGGCTGGCGCTTCCTTCTCTCCGGCCTGATGCGGAACAAGCTCGCCAGCTATTGGGTGCAGCGGCTGAAGATCAGCGCGCTGCAGCGCAAGGCGAAGATCGTCGAGCTCTCCGGCGGCAACCAGCAGAAGGTCGTCATCGCCAAGTCGCTGGTGCAAGATCCCTCGATCGTCATCTTCGACGAGCCGACGCGTGGCGTCGACGTCGGCACCATCCCGGAGATCCATGCGCAGATCCGGGCGCTGGCCGACGAGGGCAAGGCGGTGGTGGTGATCTCGTCCTACCTGCCGGAGGTGCTGAGCATCTCGGACCGCATCCTGGTGGCACGCCTAGGGCGCATCGTGGCCGAGTTCGACGCTGCCGCGGCGACCGAAGAAAAGATCATGTACGCCGCGATTCATTGAGGGGCCTGCGTATATTCCTTCCTAATTGCACCAAACCGTCATCGAAGTTGCGTTGCAAAGTGACGGAAAGCCATACGATTGTCGCCGCGAAGCAGGTCAAAAATATTCCGGTAACGTACATCGTCTATCCGGACGAAGCGCACGTGTTCCAGAAACCACCCAATAGACTTTCCTACATCACAATAGCCGAGGCGTTTTTTGCACGACATCTGGGGGATGCCTGCGAAGCCGTCGGTGACGACCTTGAAGGGTGCAGTCACGAGGTTCGCGCAGACGCCGATATCCTGACGGATTGGGGATGACCTGACACAGACAGGGATAGGTATGGTTGACGATGCCGCTCATGTCTACCTCCCTGAATATCGCGTTGAAAATGACGGATGAAGAAATTGCCAAGCTTTCGCCGCTGCGCCTTCCGATCGTTCAAAAGCTTCTTGCGATCGGATATGGGGCGGCGGAATTGCCGGCACTCGTCTGGCATTCGAAACGCTTCCACGAGGCATGCAGGGCCGCCGATGCGCCCGGCGAACTCGTCAAGATCAGCAGTGCCGACCACATTACCATTCTGGAACAACTGCGGCGGCCGGATGGAACGTTGCTCAAGCTGGCTCTGACGCTCGTGAAAGGAACATCTTGAACGAAGATACAACGGACGGAAGGCAACCCACTTCCCGTCGCCATCATAACGCGGGCGGATCCGTGATCATGACGCGGATCGGCGTCGGATTAAAACCGTTGCAAGGATTATTGATCTGCGGACAATTGGAGATGACGAAAATCACATCCATGTCCGCGGTGATGTCGACATAATTGCCCGGCGCGGAGATGCCATCGACCACCGTGAAATTTCCGGAGGGGTCGATCGGAACGTTCATGAAAAAATTCAGGTTCGCGACGATGTCGCGCTTGGTCAACCCATACTTCGACAGCTCGAGAATAAAATTCTCCCGGCAGGCATGCTGGTATTTCGTCGCCTCACCAAAGCGCACCGCATTGCTTTCGCAAGAGCAGCAGCCGGCCGAAGTATCGTGCCGGCCGCACGAATCCGCCGTAATCCTCGCCATCACGCGGCCCTTGTTCGAAACCAGCCGCGTGCCGAGGTCGATATAGGCCGAACCCTGAACGCGCAGCGTGTCCTGCGCGCTGTAACGCTCGGCCGGATCGTCAGCGCAATAAAGCAGCGCATCGACCGCCTGTTGACCTTCGCTGTCGATGATCCGCAGCGTCTGCCCGCGCTTTAACACACGCGACCAGGGCCGCTCCGCCGGTATGTCATAGGTGTACGCGGCGATGGAGTCGTTTCCCGGAGATTCGGTTACGAGACTGGTCATCCTGGCCTCTCCTTTAAGCGAATAGCCGGTCGGTGAACTCGAAGGCGCGGACGATTTCCGGCGATATGGTTCGGCAAGCGTCATCGGGTGCTGCAGGCGGCACGCGATGACGGACCAGCGTTACCGGCCCGGAGACCGCAGGGCGGACAGGATTGAGCGGATGCGCGCAATTCGACAACACCAGAATGACGTTCATTTCCACACGAAGATCGACAAAATCACCCGGCCGCTTGCGGTCCGCACGCCAGAGAAAGCGGCCGTTGGCATCGACCGAGACCGGCGCAAAAAACGAAACGCAGGGCGGGATGTCGCGCAGGCCAAGGCCGACCTTGGCGGCGGCTGCGAGAAAATTCTCATGCGTATTGCGCGATGCCACCCCGAACGCGGCGAGCGTGGACGCCGGGGTCGAACCGCCGACGATGGTATCGTGCGCGCCGCTGGTATCCTCGACCAGCGACACGAATACGCGCCCCATGTCCGACAGGATGACGCGCCCTTTTGCAATGGCGGCACTCCACTGCACTTTCACCGTGTCGGCGCAGTTGATGCGCTCAGAGGTGTCCTCCTCACGCCAGCCGATCATCGAGACGCTGGACGTGCCGGCTTGGTCGATAATCCGCAGCGCCTCGCCGCGGCGCAGCCGCATGGTCGTGTACCAATCGGCGGGGACTTGCTCGCTATGGATGACCGCCTCCTGCGCAATCGGCATCGAATTCAGGACGGTTGCCTCCGGCAGCCCTTTCGGCGTGGCTTCCTGTCCTGCTGCGCGAAGCTGCTCGTAGCGGCGGCGGTTTAATTCCGAGATCTCTCGTTTTGCTTCTGCCGAGATCATGTTCGGTGCTCCCTGAGTCTGATTGTTCTCGCTCACGCTTTGCCGGGCTCACGTGATGGTAAAATGCGCCTCGACGGGCCTTCCCGCTTTGCCGTTGATCGGCAGGATGTCCTGCGGACAGGCGGAAAACGCGATCACCAGATCCATCTCAGCCCGCAACCGAACATAGCCCCCGGGCACCGGCCGCGGCGGCGCCGCAAAACCGAGCGTGCCGTCCGGCAACCAGGGAATGTTCATGAACAAATTGAGCGGGCTCGGCACTTCCTCAGGCTTCAGGCCGAGCTCGGCCATGCCGGCAAAGAGATTATCGGTGCAATTATCGTGATAATCCTCGACGCCGAGGAACACGTAGCGGTAGCGGTCGCAGGCTGCGATCAGCGTGTCGTGGATTCCTCCTGACGTGTCTTCGATCAACGTCAGGATCGGGCGGCGCTTGTTGGTCCGCAAGATATCGCCGGGCCTCGGAACCATATGCAGGCTGTGGGCGCGCGTATGCTCGTTCGACATGAATTCGGTGAGATCGGCGCGGTTGAACGCCCAGGTGTCGACGACCTGCTCGCCATGGGTGTTGATGACCGTGACAATTTGCCCGGCCGAGACAAAAGCGGCCTTGCCGCGCCGCGCTGGAATTTCGATGGGAGAGAGAGTCATGTCAGCATCTCACGGCCTGAAAGCAATCATGTCGATCTCGACAATCCCGCCGCGCGCTAGCGCCGTTACGCCCACCGTGGTTCGGGCTGGACGCCTGCCGTCGGTAAAATAGCCCGAGAAGATTTCATTCATCTTCGCATAGTCGCGGTTGAAGTCGGTCAGGAAGATGCGGACGCAAACGACGTTGGCAAGCGTCATCCCGCATCCCCTGAGTACGCGGGCGAGATTATCCATCACCTTAAGCGTTTGGGCCTCGATGCCGGACGGTAGGGAAAGCGAATCGTCATCCGGATCGGTCGCGAGCTGTCCCGTCACGAAAACGAATGGCCCGCATTCGACGGCATGGCTGTATGGCGTAACCGGCTTTGGGGCATCGGGCAAAAGGTGGAATATCGGCTCCATGATGGACCTCCTGTGTTTTCTTCAGCGTCTGCCATTGGCGGTATCACCGGCGTAGCGCTGCAGAAATTGGCGCGCGCGTTCTGTCTCCGGATCGGAGAAAAACCGATCCGGCGATCCAGTCTCGACGACCCGCCCGCGATCAAGAAACAAAACCCGCGTTGCCGCGTCGCGCGCAAATCCCATTTCATGAGTCACGATCACCATGGTCATACCTTCGCGGGCGAGGTCGCGCATCACGACCAGCACTTCGCCGACCAGTTCCGGATCGAGCGCGCTGGTCGGTTCGTCGAACAGCAGTAAATCCGGACGCATGGCGAGCGCACGCGCGATGCCGACGCGCTGTTTTTGTCCGCCCGAGAGTTTTGCCGGAAATGCATCGCGCTTCTCGATAAGTCCGACCTTTGCGAGCAACGCCAGCGCCTCGTCGTGGACCTCAGCCTTCGGCCGCTTCTGGACCTGCACCGGCGCTTCCATCAGATTTTGCAGCACAGTGAGATGCGGCCACAATGCAAAATGCTGAAATACCATGCCGATGTGCGTTCTGATCTTCGACAGGTCGCGATCGCTCATGACGATGCCGGCGCCGTTGATGCCGACCCGTTCCCCATTCAGGTAGATTTGCCCGGCGTCGGGCCGTTCAAGCCAGTTGATACAGCGCAACAAGGTCGATTTGCCCGAACCCGACGGTCCGAGCACGCAGATCGTCTCGCCCTTGTCGACCTTAAAACTGACGTCAGAGAGCACTTCGACATCGCCGAACCGCTTCGACACCCCGGCTACATCGAGAACCTTGCTGGATTGCGCCATCGCCCGTCCTATCGCCGTGCTTCGGCAACGCGGCCGATCGAATTGACCCCGGCCTCGATCACAAGGCAGAGTCCCCAATACAGAAACACGGCCGTAATGAAGGCCGCGAACGGAACGTAATGCCGCGACTGGATCGAGCTCGCGGCATGCGTGAGCTCCGGCAGCGCGATGATGGTCAGGAAGGCGCTGTCCTTGATGATCTGGATCATCTGATTGCCAAGCACGGGACCCGCCGAGAGCAACAGCGGTGGCAGGATGATGCGGCGGAACAGCCGGAGCTCCGGAAAGCCGAAGGCCACGCCCGCCTCGATCGGTTCGCGCGGCTGCGCCGCCCACGCCCCGCGCAAGATCTCCGCCATGTAGGCGGCGTTATAGATCGTCAGCGCCGCGAGCCCCGAAGTCCAATTGTCCAGCCTGACGCCAAACGATGGGAAGCCGTAATAGACGATATAGGCAAACAGCAAGAACGGCACGCACCGCATGCCGTCGACGAAGACGCGCGCCACCCACGAAACAAGCCGTTGTTTGGACATCAGTGCGGGGGTCAGGATGCAGCCCAGCAAGAGCGCCGCGACGGCCGAGAGCGCGGACAGTATCGTGGTGTTGGCGAGACCGCTGAGCAGCAGCGCGCGCTCGCTCCAGACGATGCCGAAATCATGGATCATGCGGCGGCCTCGACGGCGAGCTGACGCCGCTCGATCCAGCGCTGCAGCGAGACCAGCGCAAAGACGATCGGCGCGTAAAGCGCGATCGCCACCAGAAACGGCGGCAACGGCTCATAGGTCTCGGAGCCAATTCTCACCGCCGCGCGGGTGATGTCGACGACGCCGACCACCGCAAGCACCGGCGTGACCTTGATCAGCAATGACATCTCATTGACGAGGCCGGGAAGGCTGACGCGCACGATCTGCGGCAAGACGATCCTGCGAAAGCGTTGCCCGGCGCGCATGCCGACCGATTGCGCCGCCTCGTACTGGTCCTTCGGAAAGCCCATCAGTGCCGACCGCCATACTTCGCAGTTGAAGGCCGACGTGTTCATCACCAGCGCAAGGATCGCGGCCGAGATCGGGTTGATCGGCACGCCGATGTTGGGAAGCGCGAAAAACAACAGCAACAGCAGCGTCACCAGCGGTGTCGCGCGCAGCACGCTGACATAGAGCACCACGATCCGGGCAACAAAGGGAACATTGGCCCAGCGGATCAACGCGAGGCCAAGTCCGATCGGAAGCCCGATCAGGATGCCGACAAGTGACAGCGACACTGTCACGACGGCGCCCCCGAAGATGGCCGCGATATCGCCAGCGCTCATGACAGATCATCTCTGTCGAACGAAGCTTTAAAATTCCGGCTCAAACATCACCGGCAGATCCGGGAATGATTCGCCAAACCATTTCTTTTGCAGCTCGGCAAACCGGCCGTTGGCCTTTTCCTTGGCGATGAACTCGTTCAGGAAGGCCACCAGCTCCTTATTGTCCTTTGCCACCGCCCAAGCCGGGAATGATTTTCCGGAGACCGCTTGGCCGAGTTCAAACACGGCGGGTTTTTCGGCCACCAGCGTCTTCAGATTGATGATGGTATTGACGACATAATCGACGCGGCCGAGCGCCAGATCCTGATAGGCCTCGGGATAGGAGGTGTATTCGACGATCTTGCCGAGCTTTCCGCCTTCCTTCTCCAGCATGCTGTTGAGTTCGGGAAGCCGGGCAAGCAGCGCGCTGCCGGCCTGAACGCCGACGATCTTTCCGTTGAGATCCTTGATCGAGGAAATCGACTTGTCGTCCTTGCGTTTGACGTAATAGTGCGTCGCATCCGCAATCGGGCTGGTGAAATCAAGCGACTTCTTGCGTTCCTTGGTGATGATCGCGGCGGTGATGGCCACATCATATTTGCCGGTAGAGACGCCGGCCAGGATGCCGGTCCAGGGCAGGATTTCCTGCTTGACCTCGAATGGCGCGAATTTGCGCAAATCTTCGATCAGCTCATTGTCAAAACCTGTGGGCTTGCCGTCCTTGACGAATTCGAAGGGACGGAAATCGTCCTCGGTCGCAACGATGAGGCCGCGCTTCTTGATTTCATCCATGCTCGCGGCCTTGGCGTTTCCGATCAGCATTGGCATGGCGAACAGCGCCGCCAGCGCGCCGAGCATCAGGCGTCTTGACAGGAAATTGGAGCGGGCGAACGAACACTTTGTCATAAAGACTCTCCCTTGGTGTGATGGCATGTCATGACCTGCAAACAGATTTGGGACGTCGCGCCTGCGGGGTCCTTTCAATCGAAACTGAATCCGTGTGAGCGCAGATAGGGCGGGAACGCAGCACCCTCGGCCTTGGCGGCCTGCCGCGCCTTGTCTTCCGACCAGCCGTAGAAGGATGCTTCACCAAATTCGGCGTTGGAACGCTGCTGTTCCCTGGGGATGGCGTGACGCGCATTCCGCCGCCGGTCGTAGTCGTCGATCGCTTCCGGAAGTGCTGCGTCATCATAGCTGTTGAGATGCGTCGTCGCGCGACGCGGCAATCGCAAACTGACATAGCCTTCCGTGCGCGGATAGCCGAGACATAGTCCGGCCACCGGAAACACCAGATCAGGCAAACCGAGAATGGTTGCGACCTTGTCGATCTCGTTGCGGATGACGCTAATGGGACAGACGCCCAGGCCGGCGGACTCCGCGCACAGGATCATGGTCTGCATCGCCAGGGCTGCATCTACCGTTGCGTTGAAGAAACCTTCCAGCGTGCCGTTTTTTACCGGCTTGGCGCGCAGTTCGCCGATGCGTTGCAACCGCCTCGCGTCTCCCAGGAAGACAAAGAAGACCGGCGACACGCCAATCCATGGCATGCTCGGGAACAGCGCGCCGATCGCCGCACGTTTTGCGGGATCGACCACCCGCAGGATCGATGCCTGCTGGAAATCGGATTTGGCCGATGTGCTCAAGGCTGCGGCGACGAGCAGATCGAGCAAGGCGTCGCTCGGGACCGTATCCGCGTACTGACGCACCGTCTTTCGCGACAGGACACGCCGGATGAAGTCGTTGTCTTCGAGATCGGTCGCCGATGGCCCGTCATCGCTAAACCGCCGCTCGATTGCGTCTGCATAGGCCGACATCAATGCGAACCCCGACCGGTTCTGCAAGCCGAGCGTGTCATCGGCGGGTTGTCGCACTCATTGCGGGTGTTTGGACATTTGAGACGTTCATTGCCAACTCCACTAAAGGTTCCAAACTTCGGAATTGGCATAGACCCGAGCGATGCCAATTCCTGGCCACTGAGGTCTCCCGGGATTTTATCCCGCCGTGCCCCGTACGGATTTCTCCCGCCCAGGCGGCGGCTCTTGGACCAGCCATCAAAGTGGATGCGGAACCCTAGCCACCAACTCAATGACTAAAGCTAGAGCAAAGGACATGCCAGACCATCCGGGCAGCACCGTCGATGGTTTTGTTATCCGACTTGGCGGTCATTCAATCCTGACGATCTGTCGAAGCGCCTAGGGATTGGGCGCAAAAAACGCCCTTTTGGCTTAAGCAGTATCGATCCGAAAAATGCGAAGTATACTTCGCAATGGCGCCTGTTCGCGACCGGTTCGCTCGTGGGCTCTTTGCAGCTGCCGTTTTTGAGGCACGCGTTGCACAGATTGTAATCGTCCGTCCGCCCGGCCGGTCCGTCGTTCAACCGGGAGCCGCCTTGGCTTCATCCTGGTCGGAGCTCGCCGCCACAATCCGCTGCATCATGGCAATGAACCGCTTTTGATCCGCCTTGCTTAGATCCGCCACGGTCTCAAGGTGCGCGGCGCGCGCCGCCTTTTCCATCCGCCGCAGCAGCGCCGCGCCCTTCTTGGTGAGCCGGCAAAGCTGCGAGCGGCGATCCTGGTGGTGGATCGAACGCTCGACAAACTTGCGTAGTTGCAAACGCTTAAGCGCACCGGTGGTGGTGGTGCGGTCGAGCGCGACATCGGCTGCGAGCGTCGTCTGGTCGGCGGTTCCGCGCTTCGCCAGAGCGGAGAGCAGGCTATACTGCAGCGGGGTGATCTCGAAAGCCGCGCACCGCTTCTGGAACAGGGCGACATGGATCTGATGCAGCCGCCGTATCAGGAAGCCGGGGCGCCGCTCGAGCGGCCAGGCGGCTTCGGCTTTTCGCGGACGTCTTCTGGCCATCCATCAATTCCCGGGCGCGGGCGATACGCCGCCGTTTGCATGAATTTGATGCTGTCTATGGCACGAATGTTGATGTAAGAAAATGCGAAGCATGCTTCGCAATTAACTCGCAGCGAAGGTAACTCGCGGCCAAAGCCCGCCAGCGATCGGGAGAGGAGATCGGCCATGTCTGTCAGCACCACATTTGATCTGCTTCTGCGCGGAGGTCGCGTCATCGATCCGGCCTCTGGCATCGATGGCATGAGGGACGTCGCCATCCGCAACGGCAAGGTCGCCGCGGTTCAGGCCGACATTTTGCCGACCAGCGCCAAGGAGATTATCGATCTCACGGGCCAGCTTGTGCTGCCGGGACTGATCGATACCCATGCCCATGTCTATCAATATGTAACCGGACGCTTCGGCGTGAACGCCGATATGGTGGGCGTCCAATCCGGGGTGACGACGCTGGTCGATCAGGGCGGCCCCTCCTGCATGACCTTGCCGGGATTCCGGCATTTCGTTGCCGAGAAGGCGCAGTCGCGAACCTATGCTTTTCTGTCGGCCTATCTCGTCGGCGGTCTGGAGGGGCACTACTACCCCGATCTCTACAGCCCCGAAGGCGTCGACATCGATGCCACCGTGAAAGCGGCGACCGCCAATCGCGATCTCGTTCGCGGCATCAAGGCCCATGCCGAGATCGGCGGCTTTGCGCGCTGGGGCATTCGCGTCATCGAGATGGCGGCCGAGATCGGGCGTCGCGCCGACCTTCCGGTCTATGTGCACTTCGGACAGCTTTGGGGCCTGCCGGAGAGCGGCACCAATGGTGAAGACGTCGACACGATCCTGACGCGGGTGATCCCGCTGCTTCGCGCCGGCGATGTGCTGGCCCACCCGTTCACGCGACATCCCGGCGGTTTTGTTAATCGCGAAGGCGAAGTGCACCCGGTGATCCAGGCCGCGCTCGATCGGGGGCTTCGGGTCGACGTCGGCCACGGCAGCCACTTCTCCTACCGTCTTGCACGCAAGGCCATTGCTGCCGGCATCATTCCGACTACGCTCGGCGCCGATATCCACGGCTACAACACCCATGTGCCGGCGCCGGCAGGCACCCCGGACGAGCATGCCGATGACGAAAACCATCCCTTCGCGAGCCAGGCAAAGTTCAGCCTGGTGCAGGCGATGAGTTCGATGATGGCGCTCGGCCTCACGCTGGAACAGGTGGTGCCGATGGTAACCTCGCACGCGGCTGACATGCTGGGTCTTTCAGGCACGATCGGAACGTTGCGCTCTGGCGTCGATGCCGACGTCACCGTGCTCGCCCAAAAACCCGGCCGCTACATCTTGCGCGATAACGAGAAGACGGAAGTGGTTGCGGACCACCTGTTGCAGCCGGTGTTTTGCTTGCGCGCGGGCGTGCGTCACAATGCCGTCGCGCCGATACTGCCGCAAGCCGTGGCAGCCTAGCCCCACGCAGCGATCTCGAGTGGAGACGGCGGTGAATGTCTCACGCTGAAAGCGAGCCTCCCTCACGCGCGATAGCCGATACCGGACAAGGGGTCGGCGCACGGCTATCGCGCAAGGAAGACGATCGCTTCATGCGCGGACGCGGCCAGTACGTGGCCGATATCCGGCTCGCAGGCCTGCAGGATGTCGCCTTCGTCCGCAGCCCGCTGGCCCATGCGCGGATCAGGGCCATCCACGTGCCGGAGCATTTTCGCGATGTCGTGTTCACGGCCGCCGATCTGACGGGAGTAAAACCGATCCGCGCCGTCTCCGGCCTGCCCGGCTTCAAGATATCGGAGCAGCCTGTTCTGGCGACCGGCAAAGCGCGTCACGTCGGAGAGCTCGTCGCCATGTGCGTGGCACCGACCCGGGCAGAGGCCGAGGATATCGCGGCCTCGGTGACGCTCGACCTCGAAGAGCTTCCGGCCGTCTACGATATGCTGAAAGCGCGGCAAGCCGGGACGGCGCTGGTCCACGAGCATTGGGGCGACAACGTCTTTCTCGAAAGCGCCTTCGAGGTCGATATCGCGCCGGCCTTCGACGCACCCATCAAGGTGACGCGCGAAATATCGACCGCGCGACAATGCATGTCCCCTCTCGAAGGGCGCGGCGTGGTCGCCAGCTTCGATCATCGCCTCGACCAGCTCACGCTCTATACCGGCGCGCAGATGCCGCACATCGTGCGCAACGGCCTGTCCGATTGTCTGGGCATGCAACAAGGCCAGATCCGCATCGTATCGCCAGATATCGGCGGAGGCTTTGGCCACAAGGGAATCCTGCTGCCGGAAGAAGTCTGCCTGGCCTGGCTTGCGATGCGCAAAGGCCACGCGGTGCGCTGGATCGAAGATCGGCGTGAGCATTTGACCGCGAGCGCCAATTGCCGCGAGCATCATTACAAGATCACGGTCTATGCCGATCGCGACGGCCGCTTGCGCGGGATCGACTGTGAGGCGACCGTCGATTCCGGCGCCTACTCGTCCTATCCGTTCTCCGCCTGCCTCGAGGCCGCGCAGGTGGCGAGCATCCTGCCCGGTCCCTACCGGATGCCGGCTTATCGTTGCAAAACCTTCTCGGTCGCGACCAACAAATGTCCGATCCTGCCCTATCGCGGCGTCGCCCGCACCGGCGTCTGTTTTGCGCTCGAAATCATGCTGGACGCGGTGGCCACAGAGTGCGGGATTGAACCGGGAGAAGTCCGGCTGCGTAATCTGGTGAAACCGGATGAAATGCCGTTCGACAACATCACAAAAAAACATTTCGACAGCGGCGACTATCCGCAAGCCATGCAGCGCGCGCTCGCGGCGATCGATGTCGCGGCGATCCGCGCCCGTCAGCGCGCGACAGAACCGGATGGGCGCCTGATCGGCGTCGGTCTCTCGATCTATTGCGAGCAGGCCGCGCACGGCACCTCGGTGTATGCCGGCTGGGGCATTCCGATGGTGCCCGGACACGAGCAGGCCAATGCGCGCATGACGCCGGATGGCGGGTTAGAGGTTCGGGTTGGCGTGCATTCGCACGGCCAGGGCCTCGAGACCACGCTGGCGCAAATCGCCTACGAAATCCTCGGCATCGACACCGCAAAAGTGCGCGTCGTGCATGGCGATACCGCGATCACGCCCTATTCGACGGGAACCTGGGGTTCGCGTTCGATGGTGATGGCCGGTGGGGCGGTTGCGACCGCTTGCACCGAGATCGGCGAGCGCGCCAAGCGCATCGGCGCCAAGCTTTTGCAGCTTGATCCGGCGATGGTGACATTGCGCGAGGGCCGTGTCTGCGGACCGAACAGCAGCATCGGCCTCACTGAGGTCGCCCACACCTGGTACCGGCGCCCGCAAGACCTGCCGGGCGATGTCGATCCGGCAGGGCTGGAGGTAACCAGCGGCTACAAGCCGCAGCGCGACAGCGGCACCTTCAGTTATGCGGCCCACGCCGTTACCGTCGCGGTCGACCCCGATCTCGGCGACGTCGAAATCCTCGACTATGTCATCGTCGAGGACGGCGGCGTGCTGGTCAATCCAATGATCGTCGACGGCCAGATCTTTGGCGGCCTTGCGCAGGGGATCGGCACGGCGCTCTACGAAGAAATGCCGTTCGATGCCGCTGGACAACCGCTTGCGACCACGCTTGCCGACTATCTGCTTCCCGGTCCGACCGAAGTTCCCGAGCCACGGCTCGATCACATGGAGACGCCCTCGCCCTACACCCTGTTCGGCGTCAAGGGCATCGGCGAAGGCGGCGCCATCGCGCCGCCGGCGGCCATTGCCAACGCGGTGAACGACGCGCTGCGTCCGCTCGGGGTTGAACTGCTGCATTCCCCGATTTCGCCGCGCCGTGTCGTTGAGGCCATTCTGGCGGCGCGCGAAGCGGAAAGATCAGCCGCATGAAGGCGGCAGCGTTCGCGTACGAACGTCCCTCCGATTTGAGCAAGGCGCTTGCCTTGACGGCCCGAACAAACGGCTCGAGCAAGATCATTGCCGGAGGCCAGTCGCTGGGCCCGATGCTCAATCTGCGGCTGGTCGAGCCGGATCTGATCATCGATATTGCGGGGCTTTCCGAGCTTAAGCAGGCGGACCACGACGGCGACGAGCTCGTCATCGGCGCCTGTATCACCCATAGCGATATCGAGGACGGCCGAATACCCGATGTCACCCGCGGCGCTATGCAGCGGGTTGCGGGCGGCATCGCCTATCGCGCGGTGCGAAATCGCGGCACGATCGCGGGATCGCTCTGTCACGCCGATCCCGCCGCGGATTGGGTTTCGACGCTGTCGGCGTTGGGTGCAAAGCTAACGCTGCGCAGCCTCGCAGGGGCTCGTGACGTCGCCACCGAAGACTTCGTGACCGGAGCGCTCGAAACCGCGCTAAAACCTGGCGAGATTGTCGAAGCCGTCCGCGTGCCGGTCATGACGCCGACGGCACGCTGGGGCTACGTCAAGGCCTGCCGCAAGCCGGGCGAATTCGCCCACGCGATCGCCGCCGTGCTGATCGATCCGGAGGCGGCGACGGCACGCGTGGTCGTCGGCGCCCTAGAAAGGGCCCCGATCGTTCTTGGCGATGCGGCTGAGCTATTTGGCGGACGGATCACCGGCGATTTCGAACGACAATTCGATGCACGGGTAGCGGACGCGATCCTGCTGAAGGCGGGCATCGCGAACGCCGCCGACCGGCACATCCATGCCGCGGTGCTGCGCCGTGCGATCAACGAGGCTGCCGCGTGACCATGATCGCGCTTATCGTGAACGCGCGCGACGTCAAGGCCTCCGTGGAGCCGCGTACCCATCTGGCCGATTTCCTGCGCGACAGTCTCAATCTGACGGGCACTCATCTTGGCTGCGAGCACGGCGTGTGCGGCGCGTGCACGCTGTTGCTCGACGATGTGCCGGCGCGTTCCTGCATTACTTACGCGGTTGCCTGCGATGGGGCGCGCGTTACCACCATCGAAGGCCTCGATGATGACGAAATCACCACCGAGCTCCGTGCGGCCTTTAAGGGCGAACATGCCCTGCAATGCGGGTATTGCACGCCGGGGATGCTGATCTCGGCGCGCGATCTCGTGCTTCGCCTGCCCGCCTCCGACGAACGCAGCGTGCGCGTCGGATTGAGCGGCAATCTCTGCCGCTGCACCGGATATGTCGGTATTGTACGGGCGGTCCGCGCCGTAATCGACGAAAGGCGCAAACGAGGGATAAAGCCGGTCCCCGGTGGGGGACGCAGCGCCCTCGGCCCGGTGGGATCCGGTAACGGCGCGACCGCTTCCACCTCAGATGTTGCAACCGCGCCGACGGCAAGGCCCGAGCCGCGGCATGAAGTCAACGACGCGATGGTCGTAGCGGACTTCACGCCCGAAAAGGTTTTTAAGGATCATTTCACGGTCGGTTATCCGCCCGAGCGGGTCTTCGACATGTTCGGCGATGTCGCACGCCTTGCCACCTGCCTCCCCGGCGCGTCGCTCACCGGCCCGCCGACCCCGGAGCGCGCGCAGGGCCTGATCCACGTCAAACTCGGTCCGATCTCAGCGAGTTTCCGTGGCGCCGCGCGGATCGAGCGCGACCCCAGGAATTTGTCCGGTCGGATCGTCGGCATGGGCAGCGATCAGCGCAGCCGGTCTTCCACGCAAGGCGAGATCCGCTACCAACTCGTGCCAACAGAGCAAGGCGCTGCGACGCGCGTCGAGCTCTCGATCGGCTACACCCTGCGGGGAATGCTGGCGCAGATCGCCCGTGAAGGATTGGTGCGCAATCTCGCATCCCGGCTGACCGCCGATTTTGCCCGCAACCTCGAACGCCAGCTTTCGGGCGCCGGTCCGCATGAAGCGTCCGCGCGACCCCAAAACCTGAATGCAGTCGCTCTGCTGATGGGCCTGTTGCGCGAACGTGCACGTAAGGCTCTTCAGCGTGTGTTGGGCCGATGACAAAGGTACACTGGTACGATTCTTGCTCAGTTCACGCCGGAAACGGGTCTTTTTCAGTAGGGGAAGCGTCATGACGGATTCCGAACTGCGTGCCGACATTCACAGCATAGAGCCTATTCCTGATGTCGACCGGGACTCGACCGGGCTGCAGCAGATGTGGATTTGGGCCGGAGCCAACATCGCGCCGGTCAATTGGGCACTCGGCGCGCTCGGCATCATTCTCAAGCTCGGCCTGTGGGAGACCATCGCGGTCATCGTCGTGGGCAACCTCGTCGGCTGCGCGATCTTTGCCGCCTTCACGGTGATGGGCCACAAGACCGGCGTCAATCAGATGGTGCTGAGCCGCTCGGCGTTCGGACGCCGCGGAGCCTATCTGCCGAGCCTATTGATGTTCCTGATGACGCTCGGCTGGATCGGGGTGAATACCTACTTCCCGGTCAAGATCGCGATGGCCATTCTCGCCCAGTTTGGCATCCCCGACAATTTGGTAACGACCTTCATCGTCATCACCGTCATCATGGTGCTGCAGGTCGGGATCGGCATCTACGGCTTCTACGCGATCCGCACCTTCGAGAAGTATACCGTGCCGGTAACCGTCGCCATCATGGTGCTGATGAGCGTGCTCGCCTGGAGCCGGCCGGGGGTGGTCAATTGGCACCTCGCCAGCACCCTTCCGCCCGGCGCTCATCTGGCGATGCTGACGCTATTGATGTCTGCGATCGGGGTCGGCTGGGGAATTTCCTGGGTGACGTGGGCGTCGGACTATTCCCGCTTCGTGCCCCGCAACGTCTCTTCCAAATCCGTCTTCTGGTATAGCTATATTGGAATGTTCGTGCCGACGGTGTGGCTCGCCATCCTCGGCGCGACCATCGCCAGCGTCACGCTCGATACCGACCCGGCCAAGATGGTCAGCGCCGTGTTCGGCGGCGTATCGAGCATCCTTGTGCTGCTATTGGTGCTGCACGGCCCGATCGCGACCAATATCCTGAACGTATATTCGGCGACGCTGGCGGCGCTTAGCATGGGCGTCCGCCTGTCACGGACCGCGCTGGCGCTGATCGTGGGTATCGCCGGCTATCTCGTCACGATCTACTTCATCTTCGCGCCTTCGTTCGCCAAGGCATTCGACAACTGGATGATCAGCCTGTTGCTGTGGATGAGTCCTTGGGCAGGCATCGTGATGGCCGACTTCTTCATCAAGCGACAGGGCCAAATCGATGTCGCCGAACTCTACCGGTCCCCGGAAACCAGCGCCTATGGCGACATCAATTGGGGCGGGATCATCGCGTTTCTGGCCGGCCTCGCCGCCGGCTGGTCGTTTCAGGACGGCCTCGTTCCAGCGCTTCAGGGTCCGCTCTCCGGGCTTTTGGGCGGGGCGGACCTCAGCTGGTTGTTCGGGATCGTCGTCGCTGGCGCCGTGTATCTGGTTCTCAGCCGGCGCGCTGTCAGCGCGCCCTCGATTGTTACAACAGGTTGAGTGACGCGCTGGAACGCCTTTGCCATAGTCGCGCGCCGTCGCATAAGAGTCGTTGTGTCCTGAGACGTTCCGAAGACGCAAGGACGGCGAGGAATGGGCCCTCGAAATGGAGCGCAACATCGACCGGAACGGCT
>Ga0209526_10000652_pt1 | contig 22770 bp, 22 predicted proteins | sample JacPinW_OM2H0_M1_FD_188566 | JGI IMG/M metagenome (GOLD analysis project Ga0209526, IMG submission 188566) | Forest soil microbial communities from Algoma, Ontario, Canada - Jack Pine, Ontario site 1_JW_OM2H0_M1 (SPAdes) (version 2) | ecosystem: Environmental > Terrestrial > Soil > Boreal... | reverse complement strand
AAACCCATACCCTCCCATGCTCACCGGGAAATCCAGTTCTGCTCCGTAGAAAAATCCGCCCGGAAACTGAATGCTGTGCACCTTCAGCCGTTCGAACGCCCGCCGGTCTCGCAATTGCACGTTGCTGTAAACCAATGGCACCTTCACGTTGTAGGCTAATCCCTGTTTCTGCTTATCCGGCATTGTGGGGCAAAGATATGGAATCACCATGTTCCAGCAAGCCAGCACGCACGCGCCGCCCTGCACCACCCGCGCTTTTCCGCCGCGTACGTAGGTTACATCCACAGCTTTAGCGCTAGCCGGATCGCCGACATTCGTCACCCGCACGGCCGTCGAACTCAACCGTATCCGCACCGGCGATTTCTCGTCATCCAGCTTCGCGTAATCGAATTTCGCCAACACGACATCCTCCATCGTATGGCCCTGCGCAATTCCCGGGATCAGGGCGCGCACCAGCAACCGTGCGATCGACGCGTTCCCGTCGGGAAAGTGATAAATATATTTCGAATAATCCTGTCGAGTCACTTCCAGCCCCACCCCTGGAATTTCTCTGGGATTCACGCCAACGCTGGCGAAACCGGGGAGATAGCCCAATCCCGCGACGTCTCCAGCCGGGATCGCGTCGATGCCCACGCCATACAGTCCGTACAGCGAAGTCTGAAAAAATCCCGCCGCATCTGCGCCCACCTTCGCATTGTTCAGCAAATATTCGCGATAACTCGTCTTCGCCAGATAAGCCTTTTTCTCATCTGTGCTCATGCCCGCAAGATAGTCCTTCTTCTCAGTGAACAATCGCAGCAAATCCCTTTGCGCTGCCTCGGACAAAGGAGTTTTGCCGAGGAATTCCGCGCTCGGCGCGCTCCCAAAGCCTGCCACCAAACGGTCTTCGCCAAACGTCTCCTTATCGAAAAAGATCGCCCGCTCCATCTTGCGCCGCGAATAGTAGCGCTGGTCGTAATACTTCTCAAAGCGATCGGGTACGATCCCCAATTCTTTTAATAGCTCCTTCCCTTCCGCACTGTACAACTTCGGCCCCGCGATCGACTGCGTCCCGCCATAACCAATCAGTTTTCGGCTTCCACTCTCAAATTCATTGCGCTTCGCGTGCCCGCCGAAATCATCGTGATTATCCAGAAGCAAAATCTTCGCGGATGGTCCAACATGTTTCCGGTAAAAATATGCCGCCGCAAGGCCGCTGATGCCACCACCGACCACGATGAGATCGTAGGTCTCCGCATCCTTCTCCGTATTCGCCCAGGTCTTTCCATCGCGCATGCCATGCGCCACTTCCCACGACCCATCATGGCTCCCGCGCAGGCCTGTCTTGTTCGGCGGATAGTAGCCGGGAGCCTTTTCCGGTGCCGTGCTATCCTCGCCATCGCGGAGAAATCCTTCCCAAATCGAGTCCGGCAGTGTAAACGTCGCGCCAATCGCGAGGCTCATTCCATTCAGAAAATCGCGGCGCTTGATCCGCCGCTTCATGCCCAGTCCCCTATCCCTTTTGTCTTCCCTCAAGCGAATTCTCCCGGGTCTTAGCCTCGTAACATAGGATCAAAAACGATGCAGAACGCAAAAAGCTTAGCCCAAACACGCCGCCGAGAAAAGCATCGCCGACCTCTGGCCCGGGCGGCCGATGATTCACAGCTCCTGTGAAAACGGGCGGGCATGACTTCAGCCGTGCCGTATGTGCTTGCGATGCAATTGGGTTTTAGACCTTGAAGGCTCGGAAAATTCCCTTGTTACGTATCGAACCGATTCTTAGAAGCTAAAGGTCAGCTGCAGATCAACGCGCCGGTTGGACGTCGGGTCGCTGAAAGGTCTCCCGGCAAGCGCATTAGGTTCTCCAAAAACTCCCGGAGGGGCGCTCAGGTTGCCGATGGGATTACCCGTGTTCACATTATTAAAAATATTCCGTCCAACAATACCTAGCGTCAGCGAGTAGCGCCGATTCGTCGACGCATCCATCCCCCGGCCGACCGAACCTCTCCCGCCACCGGGTCCACCCGGGACCCGGCCAAACGTGCCACCGGCCATCGGCCCGCCGGCACCCGCCCCCGCCGCATTTTCGATCACCGGACCAAATCCGAACGTCTTGCTCAACCGCAGATTCATGGTGAACCGTCCCGCCCCTTCCCCGAAGTTGATCGGAATCGGGGTACTGGTCGGCGAATTTGCGACGTCGAAGCAGCCATACTTTGTCTGAATGCCTGGCGGGCAACTTCCGAATGAAGGACGCACATTGTAGATTGCATCCAGGTAAGGGTCCTTCCCGGTCGTGATATTGAACGGCGGACCCGACGAAACAATCACGAATGGGCTCAGGCGAAAGGCCTTCGGCAACGCGATCGATCCACCCACGAACAACCTGTGCCGCACATCAAAAACGGCGCGCCCATAATCCTGCTGCAGGTCAAATGGATTCGAAGGAAAGCTATTCGCGGTCGAAGTGTCGCTATTCGCATAGTTCAGCGTGTAGTATCCGAATAAAGTGAGCTTCGTACTCGCTCGAATACTTCCATTAACAATTAGTTGATTCTGCTTAAACGTGCCTTCGGACTGATATTGGTAGATATTTTCGTTTATTCCATTCGGCCTCGCACCGGTTGCCGGGTCAAACGGATTGAGATTGTTGGTGTAAAACTGATGGATGCCTCTCGAGTTCAGATAGGTCACTGCAATGTTCGCCGTCTTCGTCAGTTGCCTCTCCAACGTCACCCCCGTTTGCACCGTATAGGGTGCGTGCAAATTACTGTTCGACTGGTAGAGCACCGGAGCCGTTCCGGACGAGGGCAGCTGGCTCACCGGCGGAATGTCGTTCAAATAAAAATTCGGATCCGTCACCTGGTACCGGACCTGGCTCGTCGCCAGATCCAGGCTGGCCTGCCGTTGCTGTTGCAGCACCAGCCCATACGTAAACCGGTCGTAAAAAATTCCAAATCCTCCGCGCAAAATAGTCTTCGGAGGTTTCTTTGCGCTTCCTCCAATCCCCCAAGCAAATCCGATCCGCGGCGCCAGGCTCACTTTATTGCTGAAATTATTCTGCGTTTCGAACCGCAAACCATAACTCACGGTCACGTTCTGGAGAACCTTCCAGTCGTCTTGCACAAACAACCCGGCATCCACAAGTGTCACACTCGCCGAAGCCTTTCCGGCCGTCTCCGAGAAAAACGCCGGACCCACACCAAATTGCTGCCGGATCTGCGCGATGGACAAGCCATTCGCCAATTGCCGTAACGTGGTCTGGTAGTCGCTGATCGAATTGAACGTAAACTGTCCGTTGTAGTTGCTGTTCGTTGTATTGTCGTCTTTGGTCGCACGCAAACGGCCGCCGAATTTCCAGGCGTGCTTGCCAATATTCCAATACGTGGTGTTCTGGAGTTCATAACGGTTTTGCGAGTCGGTCGTGCCGCCACCGCCGCTTCCATTTCCTGTGAACGCGGCGCCAACCGAGACCGTCGGATTGCTGTGCAACGGTGTAGTATTCGTATTTTCGTGAATGTATTGAAAGCGGATCTCATTGATTACGTGCGCCCCAATGATCTGCGTGTCCGTCAGTTGAAGCGTGTGCTCGGTCGAAAGTTGGTTATTCGCAAGCTCCGCGAGGTTGAACTGTCCTACGCCATTGTTCTGTTGGTTGTCGCGGAAATATTGGTAACGCGCCGTCAGCGTATTGTTCGGAGAAAGCTGGTAATCGATCCGGCTGCTCAGGTTGGTCCGAGTTTGCGGATTGGCAATAGCTGCGCTAAAAGGAACGATGTTGAAGTTGGAATCCAGAATTGTTGCGCTCACCACCGAAAGATCCTGAATATTGCGCCTCTCCACATTGAAAAAAAAGGATGCCTTCTTGCTCAACGGGCCGCCAATGTTTCCGCTGTATTGCTCGGAGTGGTAGCCCGGCAAGGCTGCCCCGTTCTGTGGAATCTCAAACGGGTTTCGCGAATTAAACGTCGACGAATTTCCCAGCAGCGAAAATTGGCCGTGCAGTTTGTCGGTTCCCGGCTTGGTGAAAATCTCGATGCGCCCGTATCCTAACTTGTCGTATTCGGAGGAAAAGGGATTCTGGTTAATCCGAATTTCCCGTATCGATGCCTTTGGCGGAAGCTGCCCGGCCGTAAATCCGTCAATGTAAATTTGCCCGCCGTTCGGACCCGCAGACGGCCCGGCCAGCGCCTGCAGTTCTGACTGCAACTCGTCCGGATCGTCCGAAAGCGCGTCCAGGTCCTTTCCCTGCAGCACAATCGTATTTGCGTTGTTCGCGGGATTTACATCCAACTGCGAGGTGGTCTCGTTCACCAATACTTTTTCCTGCTGGATCTCCAGGACCAAGGAAATGTTCACCGGAGTCGTCTTTCCGGCAGTCACACCCACGTCGCTCTTTGTAAACAGGGCAAATCCCTTGGCAACCACTTTCAATCCATAATTCCCCGGGGCTAAATTTTTGAACTCAAAATAGCCGTCTTTCCCCGTTGTCGTGTCCATCGATCCACCCGACGGCGTGGTCAACAACACCGTCGCCCCAACCAGCGTTCCTCCCGATGGATCGGTCACCTGGCCACGAATCCCTCCCATTGATGTCTGTGCCCGCATAATTCCGCTCATGAGCAATACAACGAGCAGTAACAAATACACTCTGCGGATAAATAGTTTCCCCAAATTGGTTATCGCTCTCTTTCTTTCCTTGTATTCAATTCATTTGGACGCTGCGAGCGCGTCAAGGTTTCCTATCAAGGCGTTCCTGCCTCCCCACCGCCGTTGCTCAAGCTCCATGGCGTCAGGATCGAGGCAGCTTGCCCCTGTGGTGAAGCTTGCAAAATAGGTTCCACTCCCCCAAGCAGCGTAATTAAAGTGGGAGGGCCGCCGTTTTTTCCTTCGGTAGCGACAATCATTACCGCATCACCCTTTTGAAAATCCGCAAGCGTGCTTATCGGCAACCGGCTCAACATCTGCTGCACATCAGCACCGCCTCCAGGATTCCCGCCATTCATTCCGCCGCCCGCTCCACCCGCACCACTTCGCGTTGGTCCTGGCGCGGAGCGACCGGCAGGCAACGCAGTTTGCGAGGCTCCTCCGGAGCTCGCATCTTCTCCCGCTCCCTTCAACCGCATTGCCATTCTCTGCGCAATTGCCGGAGGAAGTTTTCGCAATTGTGATTCCGAACTAATAGCGACCTCCACATTTTTCTTCGCCGCAAGATCATTCACGGTCAGCTTGCCGGACGCGGCGTCCATGTTGACGATTGTGCCTGCGATATTGCGAAACGCTCCGGTCACCAGCTCATCCGCAGCGAACTCCGAACCGTCCGCACTCCGCGTGCCTCTCGCGCGAAGTTGGTCTCCCGCGCGAATATCCGCCACCGTGCTCGTCTTTGCCTCGTCGAATTTCACAGATCCCGGCCCGTACCGTCGAACGATCGTGCCCTTGGAGGTGTGGACCTCTACGTCCTTATTCCCGGCTGCCGTCATCGTGCTAATTGTGACTGTGCCGCTTCCCGCATCCGCACTCTTCACCAACCCGCCAACCCCGCGCCTTTGCCAGTCTTCGGTTTCCTTCGCTCTTTTTTGCGCGATATCTCCCTGTTTCATCACAATGACGGCAGAGGCCGCAAAAGTTTGCGCCGTATCGCCGGGCTTGCCTCGAACTAGGATGCGGTCCCCGGGCTGCAAATCCGAAATTGGGATGGCTGCCGCCTCTTTCAAATCCTTTGAGCCTGGCGGCACGCGAAAAATCCTGGTGTCCCCGGTCAGCAGCACTCTGATCTCCCCCCCGCTGTCCGCGCTCAGCGTCAATGAGTCTGCGGAAATATCCTTAATGGTTCCAACAGTCGGAGGGCTCTTCGCCGGGGCCGTCATCTGCGCGTGAGTCCGCGCGCCGAACTCTGGAGAAACCGCAATGCTCGCCAGGGCAACGAACAGCAATCCCAAAATTGTGCACCCCCTCGTCCTTGTGCTGTTCATTCCTGTATTCCCTTTCGCCGCTGCCGAGGCCCCGTGGGTCACAAGGATGGGATGCTCTCGGAAACCCGGAAGTCCGTCATTCTACGCGGGAGCACAAACCCTGTGTGTCTTAGACGTACCCAGCACCCCTCCACGTTTCCTGTAGATGCGAAGGCCATTGCGGCAACCCCAGCAGCATCACGATGCTACATGGTGCAATTCAAGTGCCAGGAGCGAGGCGCAAGGAACTTCCAACACCCTCAATCCGAACTGCCGTTACAATTTCGGTCGAAAGATGCAGAAACTCCGCTGGGTCCCTGCGCTTTAGGCCATCAATTCCTTAAGACTCAACGGAAGCGATTGGAGCCAAACCCCCAATTTCGCCGACAGTCTGGCTATAATGGGCGTCCCGGCACCCTGTTCGTTGTTACATCTACTTTGGAGAACTCGGATAATTCGGAAGATTTTGATTGTACGGTCCGTGAGCGATTCGGGAGCAGGAGCAGATGAGCTACGTAGAATCGAACTTGGTTCCTGGTGAAAGCGTGATTTACAAGACTCGGCTCCATTGGATCGTCATGCTGTGGCACATGGTACTGGGATGCCTACTGTTCGGTTTGCCCGGAGCGCTTCTGCTTTATTACGCACTCAACCAGACCGCCATTGACAGCAAGACTTTGCACATCATGGAAGGCGGGAGTGTTGCTTTGCTCGTTTGTGGCCTCATCGTGATTCTAATGGGCATGGTGCGGCGGAACGCAACAGAGATGGCGGTGACCAACCGGCGGGTGGTGATCAAGACCGGCCTGGCCAGCCGGAAGACCATCGAAATGCTGCTAAACAAAGTAGAGAGCATCGAAGTCAGCGAGACGGCTTTCGGCAGGATGCTGGGTTATGGAACGATCGTGGTGATCGGCACGGGCGGGACTCCCGAGCCATTTCACAAAGTTGCGCATCCCCTCGAATTTCGCAGCCAGGTGCAGCAACAGATCGAGAAGCTGCACTAAGAAAAGGCAGCGCCCTGTCGGACGAATCCACTGCCCTGCATCCCGGCTCCATGCGCTGTATAATTCCCCTCTGCCCTGGGTTTTTCTCTTTTCCCCGGAATAGCTTCCCACCATTCACAATTTTGGCGGAGGCGTGTGGGAGGTCGAAGGTGCAAAATCTGACTCCTGCACTTCAGTTCAGAACATTTCGCGACGACAATCTTTGTCGGATGGTGTACAAATTAAGGTAGGTCGAGAGGTGTTCTTTCCGACAGTTTAGAAAAATGCAAACCATTTAAAAACCAGATGGCAACTACATCCAACAGAGCCGAAAGATGGGGCGATCATATTTTTGGGGCCACCGCGGTTCTGAATGACCACTTAATCGCTCGCCATTTGATCTTTTCTCTCTTAACAGTCCTATTTTATATCCTTCTAAATCGTCCCGAAATCATTTTGGTGTCGCCTGAGCTGGGATTTACGGCCTGGTACCCGGCCGCTGGCCTCATTTTGGCCGTAATGCTGTGTATTAGTCCTCGATATTTTCCTTTGCTGGCCTTTGCCGATGCGCTGGCCGGTGCTGCGGTTTACCACCTACCCTTGCTTTCCTGGGGCGAGACAGTCGCTCCGATTACCATCGCTGGATCATATGCGGGAGCAGCCTATCTTCTTCGCGGTCCACTAAGAATCGATCCGGCGTTGCGCCATCGTCGGGACGTTGTGCGGTACTTATTTGTGACCATGGCTGCGGCTGTGCCAGCGACTCTTGTAGGGGTGGTATGCCTCGTCAAGGACCACACGATTTCCTGGAGTGAGTTTTGGCACTCGGCTTTTCAATGGTATATGGGGGATGTCATTGGTTTAGTAGGCTTTGCGCCTTTTCTCCTGATACACGTATTTCCTTGGGTTCGAAATCAGTTGTCGGTGTTTCGTGGAGAGGAGAGGCAAACCTCCCGGCTGCGGGCAGGAGAAACCACAAAGAGACATTTTAAAGAGATCCTAGAAGCAGTGGGGCAGATTGCCGCAGTTCTCTTCGCTCTGTGGATCATGTTTGGACGGACATTTGGGTCCAAAGAATTCTATTTTCTATCCTTTGTGCCTATTATCTGGATCGCAATGCGGCGTGGCATCCAGCGGGTAGCGAGCGCACTGTTGGTTTTCAATTTTGGAATTGTTCTTGCCTTGCGACTTTTTCCCGCACCCTCCAACTTACAGCTTAAGGTTGGTCTTCTCATGCTTGCTGTCTCTGGGACCGGGTTGCTCGTTGGGTCAGAAGTGACCGAGAGACAACGGCTGGCTCGACAGTTGAGCGAGCGCACTGACTTTCTCAATTCACTCATCGAGCACAATCCTCTAGCAATCGCAATTCAGGATATCGAAGGAAGAGTGCGGTTCTGTAATGACGCGTTCACCGAGTTGTTCCTTTATAGCCGCGAGGAAGTCGTCGGAAAGGCCCTCGATCCATTGATCTGTTTGCCAGAGCGCTCCACTCGGCAAGAAGAACTGGCCGTTGCTCTAAGTTTGGGACAACCCAACCGGCGAATAGTCCAGAGGAGTCGCAAAGATAAAAAGATTCTGGATGTGGAATTGCACGAAGTTGCCTTCGATCTGGGAAACTGGCCCTCGGCGTCTTACGCCATTTATAGAGATATCTCGGAGCAGGTAAAATCGGCGGCAGAAGCGAGAAAACATGAGGAGTCACTGAACAAGCTTATATCTGAGTTGCAGACACAAACCATGCAAATGTCGTTACTCAATAACATGGGAGACATGTTGCAGTGCTGCGAGAATCTGGAAGAGGCGTTTACCGTTGTCGCTCAATCCGCAAGACAGATACTTTCTCTGTCCACGAGAGGCGCCCTTTTTGTCCTCAAAGCTTCTAAAAATGTACTCGAGGTTGCAGCATCGTGGGGAGAGCCGTTTGCTCCGGAGTTTCGAGTCCCGCCAGGCGAGTGTTGGGCATTACGGCGCGGACAATCTCATTGGAGTGAATACCCGAGGGACGAAGTGATCTGCGCGCACATAAAGAATCCCGTGCCGGCGAGTTACCTGTGCGTCCCCCTGGTGGCCCAGGCCGAGACTCTGGGAATTTTTCACGTGCAGTATGATCACAGCGAAACTGCCAAGGAGACCGAAGCTTTTGAATCCTTGAAAGGAACGCAGCAACGGCTATCCGTTGCCATTGCAGGACAGGCGGGCTTGTCGTTGGCTAGCCTGAGATTGCGCGAAACGCTTCGTGAGCAATCCATTCGTGATTCTCTCACTGGTTTATTCAACCGCCGATTCATGCAGGAATCTCTTAATCGCGAATTGCTACGAGCCAAACGAAAAACGCGCCCGCTAGCGTTAGTATTCCTGGATCTTGATCACTTCAAGCGTTTTAACGACACGTTTGGACATGACGCGGGCGACAAAGTTCTCTGCTCACTGGCTGAGGCCCTTCGGGGGCACTACCGAGCGGATGACGTAGTCTGCCGCTTTGGCGGAGAGGAATTTGCGATTATTCTCCCGGAATCAACCGCACAAGAGGCAGCCAAGCGATCTGAGGCTTTGCGCGACGCAGTCAAGCAACTCAGAGTCCCATACGAAGGAAGGATCCTCGATGGAATTACGCTTTCCATGGGAATTGCAGCGTTCCCGGAACACGCCTCCAACGAAGAGGATTTACTGCGCTTGGCGGACTCAGCCCTTTATCAATCAAAATCCAAAGGGCGAGACCGGATAACCATAGCCACCAGGTCCGGGGATTAAGATTACTTGCCCTCCCCTTTGGTTGCGGATGGCCCGAAACCGTCCACACGCAAGTGACATTTCTCTTAGAGTCGCCAATGCTACGGTTCCACTGATGTAAAGCATATCCGCCCAACAAGGAGCGTGTATGGTTCCGTCTTCTCTACCAGAGCCTTTACTTGGCGTTGTGAGAGTTTCAGATTCAGGCTCGCAACACCTGGCAACTTGATTCTGTTGGTTCGCCGCGAGAAGCATTGATGAAAACGCAAAGAACAAAACAAAGCGAAGAAGCAAAGAAGCTGGGGACTCTGGAGTGGCGAAAAAAGGGCTTGACATATTCCTATATGGGAATGTATGGTCGGGACATGGCGAGGGCGGCAACAACTTCGGACGCGTTCAATGCGGTGGCGGAGCCCCGGCGCCGGGCGATTCTGAGCTTCATCGCGCTCCAGGAACGGCCGGTTGGGGAGATCGTGGACTCGCTGGGGATGGAGCAACCGTCCGTGTCGAAGCACCTGCGCGTATTGCTGGAGGTAGGTCTCGTTAACGTGCGGCGCGACGGGCGGCGGATGCTCTATCGAACCAACGCGGAGGCCATTCGGCCGCTTCATGAGTGGACGGAAACGTTCGAACGATTCTGGCGTCATCAATTAAGCCGAGTGAAGCAACGTGCCGAGCGGAAGAGCGATGCTTCAAACGTGGGCGCGCCGGATTTCATTCCAAGGAGGAAAGATGATTTCGACGGGAATAAGAATTGAAGATATGACGTTGAATGTTACAGAAGAAATCCATGTACGCGCGCCGTTGGAGGCCACCTTCGCCGCATTGCTCGAGCAACTCGGACCCTTCAACGCAGTGGCGGACGACAAACCCATGCCCATGAAGATCGAGGCATGGCCGGGAGGCCGGTGGTACCGAGATTTGGGTGACGGGAACGGCCACTTCTGGGGAGTGGTGCAGGCCATTAAGCGACCGACACTTCTGGAAATCACCGGCCCCTTGTTCATGTCCTATCCGGTCGTTTCGAATGTGCAGTACCGCTTGAGCCAGGTGGATGGCGGGACGCTGATTCAGTTTCGGCACGCGGCAATGGGATTGATACAGGATGACCACCGAAAGGGCGTTACGACCGGGTGGGGGTATATGAACGGTGGTGTGAAGAAGCGGGCGGAAGCAGCGCGCTCGCGGTGAACGACGCGGCGGACGTCGTCCCTGCGACGGAGGAACTTATGTGTCTATTTTGGCATCGGCAGCACGGCGCTGCTGGCCGGCAGCGTTTTCTCCAGCGGATTAGCCTCGGCGGTGTTGAACAAGCTGCGTTCCAGGAGCAATACGAAAGGAGCGGTTATGAAACTTGCGGATACCATTTTGATGGAGCTTGATCAGGAAGCAAAAACGACGAGGCGCGTCTTGGATCGGATTCCGGACGACAAGCTCTCCTGGAAACCCCACCCGAAAGCCTTTTCCTTGGGCCAGTTGGCCCTGCAGGCGGCTGCCAGCTAGAGCGGAAGCAATTCCCGGATCATCTGTTTTCCCGAGAGTGGAGATCAAGAGAGGAGAAATGGATATGGCAACAAGAGCAATGGAACAGCCCAAGGTTATCTCGCCGGTCGAATGGCTTGCCGCGCGCAAGGAGTTGTTGAAAAAGGAGAAGGAATTCACGCGTTTGCGCGATGAATTGAGCCGGCAGCGCCGGGAGCTGCCTTGGGAAAAGGTACAGAAATCGTACACCTTTGATGGGCCCCAAGGTAACGAGACGCTGGGCGATCTTTTCGGAGGCCGAAGCCAGCTGATCGTGTATCACTTCATGCTCGGACCCGAATGGAAGGAAGGCTGCCCGAGCTGCTCGTTCATCTCCGACCACATTGACGGCAGCGTGCCGCACTTGGCGGCAAGAGACGTGCGCCTGGCGGTGGTTTCGCGGGCGCCGCTGGCGGAGATTGAAGCCTTCAAGAAGCGCATGGGCTGGCGGTTCCACTGGGTGTCATCGAATGCCACCGACTTCAATTACGACTATCACGTCTCCATGTCCAAGGAAGAACTGGGGAAAGGTGAAGTGTATTATAACTACGGAATGCAGAAGTTCCCCAGCGAGGAACGGCCCGGCACAAGCGTTTTTTACAAGGATGCCGCCGGAAACATCTTCCACACCTATTCAACCTACGGTCGCGGATTGGACATCCTGATTGGCGCCTACAACTGGCTGGACATCGCGCCAAAAGGAAGAGACGAAGAGGGCTTGGCCCATACGATGGCCTGGGTGCGGCACCACGACAAATATGGCGAAGGTTACCAGGTGGACGCCAAGGCGGACTACATACAGCCCGCCAAGACCTCCGGCACTGCCGGCGATTGCTGCGAACATCATTAACCGCCATTCTTCTTGGCAGCTTCGAAGGGCCAGCGTGCCAATTTGGCGGCGGCGCGAAAGCGTCTGTTTTGGGAGCTCCCGCGCGATTGCATCGAACGAGACGTCCTGCGACTGCATTCACGTTTGCGGATTCGGCACGCTGACATGTGCACGACGCTACGCATTTACACGCGAGCGATTCCGGCCACTCAGCGAGACGCGATGGAACGAATCGGTCACTCAATCAGTGCAGTTGTGCCGATTGGTACAAAGGTATCCGCTTAACTTTTTCTTTTCAGTAAGTTGGCGGAGGCGTGTGGAAGTCGAATCGAAACCGCTTATTGATAACGCGCAACTTATTGATTTTGTTAGGGGACAAAGGGACAGAATGGACAAAAGGGATGGTCTCGGTACAATTTGGTACAAAATCTCGGGGTGATTTCTGGAGCGAACATGGAACTATCAGAGCAAACGAAGCGCCGCTATGCAGACATTCTTCAAACCCAAGAAACGGATGCCCGAGCACACCGACCGGATTGCGTCACTGTCTGATGACCGGATAGTCGCCCTGGATGCGCAGCACACTCAGCGCAGGGTCGAAGGAATTCGGATGAAGTTTGAACAGATGCGGAAACGGGCAGAAATTAGAAATTAGGCGCACTAGGTCGGCTAGACAATTTCTGTCGGAATTCCTTTGCTTGATACAATAACCTGGAATGTCTGCGCATTTTCTTTTGTGAACCCCGACCAGGCCGCTGTTTCATCCACGTGGAATTGTGGATTAATTTGAAACTGTTCTGGGTGGCGAGCTACCTCGTCCCAATTGGGATTGCCTTGGAAAACTATCCCGCCTTTTGTAACATTAATCCCCGTGAGCCATAAGCCGTTGAATTCGCCTTCAACACCGCGAAGCCTGAAACCTTTGAAGCTAATAAAGCACCCCTGCTGTTAGTTGTTGATTCGGTTTTGGGTTGGAAATGGTCGAGAATACGTTCCCCTGTCAATAACGTCGTCAACTCGAACGGTCTTCAATATTTTACGCTTTCCGCCAGACTTCTTTGCTGCTTTCACAGGTCGCCGTTTCGCCGAAGCCTTTTTCTTCATTGCAGTTCTCCCTACGGATGCGCTTGGATGTATTCGCAAACATCCTTGACGAGGTTCGAAACTTTTACCTTTGCGTGTGAGACAAACACAACATCGCCGTTCTTCTTGTATAGCGTTGAACTGCCCTCATTAGGCTTTAGAACGTAATCCGCTCCGTCTCGGTCGCTAGTCACGGTGACAGCCGGACAACTCTTTATGAACTTGTTGGTCGCCTCCAGCGAGATGTTCCGGCCAACTGCGGCAGCGCTGCCATAGGTGTTACCGTATGCGTCGCTGTGTGCGGAACCGACTGCACCGCTGATGACGTAATCTGCGATGAAAATTCCTTTTGTCACGGGTTTATCGGCATCGGTTTTCGGAGTCGGGGTTTGGGCCGCCGTGGAAACAGCTACAGCTAGAACCATTATCCAAAGCATTTTCATACGCAGGCTCCACTTCGAGTTACCGAGTCATATCATATTTGGCTGCTAACCAGCATCTTTACTTATCGTTCTTCCCATCTAATCCCCACCATTATAAATGTTGGTAACCTTCCCGAACTTATCGATGGCTTGAAGCCCCTTCCGGCTGACGACATAAATCGCCTTGCCGAGCGCCTTTCGCGCAATTCTGATTTCATGATGTCCTTGGAAAATTCTCGAATCATCTGTCCCGCAGGAGTGATTTTTCCGGTGTAACGGGTCTCGTCGCGCATTGTCTTATTCCTTAATTTACGTGTGTCGGTTCTTGCTAGAACACGGCAAAACATTCTGCGTTTTATTCCCAGCTGAATCTAGAGACACGTTCTGGCGATGTCCGGCTTTGTCCTTTTGTTTCTCTTGCTTGTAATTGGCCATGTTGCCCTTCCTGATGCACCGCCGTCGCCTCATAAAATCTGGTTTAGGAGCTTGCAGGATTCACCTCTTACTGTTACTGTTTTCGGCGAATTGCGGATAGTTTGTCTCCCTTGACATGGCAAATGCAGTATTGCACCCCAATAAATCCGGTTTAAATCTAAAGAAGAGGCATAGAATGAAAATGAAAAGAGCAGTAGCGGTTGCATTGTCTGTTCTGTTTTTAGTGTTGGCAGTGGTGGGTTTTGAGAGCACGTTCGCGGCAAAGCCCTTGTTGGCGAAGAACCCACAAGTTGTGGTCCGTTTCGATTGTGATTCAACTTCCTCCGCCGTTGGTCCCCTTGACGGTAGTGTGGGAGCTCCCACGTTGCCGCTCTCTACCCCTTGTCCACAGGCTATAGCAGATTTCCTAAACACAGGGTTCAAACTGGCGTCAGCGGAGGAGTCTTCTGTCACTTTTCTGCCTGGCGAGACCTATACGCTGATAGCGGTTGAGGGAGTGGAGGAGTCAAAGCCTGCGCATGATGTTCTACGCTTGGTTTGCCAGGGAAGCACCTTGGGTTTCCACGATGGTAGTGCAGGAGCCCCTGTAGTAACAGCCACTACTTGTTCTCAAGCGTTGGCAGATGCCGTGAATCACCGGTTCAAATTACCGTCCACAGAGGGCTTAATCATAGGGTTCTCTACAGCCTACACTTTAGTCCGGACACACGGCGAATAGCCAAGGTTGATGAACTCGCAATAGGACTACTCCAGCTCCGCGCGGCCCTAGCGGATGTTTTGGTTCTTTGTTGTTTCGCTGTTAGCCGTAATAGGCGGTGCTCTTGCGACGCTGTCTTCCTCCGTGACTGTACTTTTTTGTGCCTCTGTGGCTTTCTTCGCTGTCATTGACTGCTAGAGTTGCGTCATTCAAACAGATGCTTTACGGTTTCGTATGCAGCCGTTGCACCAGCGGTACCCAGCGCGCCTTTTATGACAGGCCCGAGAATTTTCCAATTTCTATCAACCTTTTCGTTATGCAGCGCGTTCTCGATGGAAGTCTGACCCTTCTTTAGTTCGGCTTGTGCCTCTTCTTTTGCGGCTAGAGGTTCATCGACGACACGGTCCCCGAGTTTGCGTTGCATGTGTGAACGCAGTTCAAGATTAGGTTGCAGTGTCTTGTCCAGCTCAACCGTCTCAGGAATATCGCCATGAATTTTGTTCCCGATAGCGCGATAAACCCTTGCTCTAGTAGCATTCTGTACTTCGGTTGGCGTCGACGGGTTCTTCTGAATATCATCCCAATCAATTTGTTTGCCCAACTGTCTGCGGTACGCGAGTACCTCAGCGGGGTCGTTAGAGTTCAACGCCTTGTCGGCGTCGATCATTACTGCATCAACGTCTTTGCTGAATTTCTCACCCTTGATCCCAGTATCAATACCTTGTGCGACGGCGTCCTCCCCGAGACGATGTATGAGTCCTTGTTCCGAGAGCATACGCGCGGAGGCGTCTGCCATTTGAATTCGTTGGTCCATTTCTTCTTTAGTGCGAACTTGGCGATTTTGAGCAGTGCTTGCGCAGCCCCCGGCGAAGAAACCACCAATGCCGCGCTGAACTTGTGCGGACAGACAGAACCGATGGGAGCATAGGCCGAAAGACCAAACAGATAGAGAGATAGGCGCGACAGGAAGCAAAGACCGGAAGATGCGAAGCATGGAAGTGCGGGAAGATAGCAGTGAGGCAGGGAGAGTAGGTAGGACCCGGAGGTCGAGAGCAGGAGAGATTTGAGGCGGAAATGTGGCAGAGACCGAAGCGATATTGCAGCGGAAAACCGTTATCCGCCTGGGCGCGAAAAGTATTGCAGGTTTAGGAAGCGATTGTGTGACCACATCTCGTTTCAATTTATTTTCGTTTAGCGTGAATTTTATCGAGACTTTTCGAAAGAATAGTGTTGCGCAGGATGAAGTTTTTCTTCGCTCGCTAAGTTCTCTATTTTCAATCGACTCAATTTAGGTTTACCTTGCAAACTTTGCCCGTGTCTCCCAGTGCGTGAAAGTCCCGAGTGTTACGCGTCGCCGGACACCACTCCTCTTTGTGCGGAAAACGGAGAGCGCAGCCCGTGGGCTAGGTCAACCCGCAATTTGCTTTTCGATTTGCTTCATGAATTCCTGAACATCGAATGGGAGTTCATTGTAGACAATCCCTACTTGCATTCTCTTCATGGGGAATGTGGCAGCGACCTTGAACGCCGCGTCGTCGAGAAGTCCATCGTGTATCCATGGCGCGAGCATTCCTAGCATTTGCAACAAATGGAGTTGCGAGACCCGCGTGTAGACCGCGCCGACATCTGCTCCCTGGCTGCAAGCACTCTTATAGCTGTCGGCGGAGATTGCAATCTGTTGACCAGGGGGATGTGCAGGCACCCCATTCTGCATGGCCCAAATACTTCGAAAGTCAGCGGGGTCAACAGAGGGAACCGGGCCATCTCCTGCAGGACTATCACCGAAAGGATTGAAATTGGTCGCGATAAGCATCTCCGTTACAAGTCCGGTAGGATACCACCTAAGTAAAACTGGGGTAACTGCTGATTAGTTGCTGACGTAAAGAAAGTTTCGAGCCGAAGGTCTGAGTGTCCAGAAAACGGAGAGCCAGGCGATTCGAGATCGTCAGGAAGAATCCGTTTAACGGCTCGGGCACTGGATAGCAAAGTTCTACTTGGTGCTCACAACGGGGGTCCATTGCGCTGACGCTACCTTCCACTTACCAGAGCTTTTTACGAAGACCACGGTCGTCCCCTCCTTCGAGTTCTCCTTTGCTGATTTGCTCGCAAGAATGCCAGTGAGGATAGCCGTATCCCCGAACCGCCGCACGGATACCTCGCTCAAGGTGCGCTCAGTTTGCGGGTCGCCCTTTATCTGCTTCCCCGCTCTTCAGTACAGTTGTGCCGATTGGTACAAAAGCATCCGCTTAACTTTTTATTTTCAATAAGTTGGCGGAGGCGTGTGGAAGTCGCAACGGGTAGTGACAATATAAGTCCCGCATTTCGGCGGCGTTGCAACACACGTACAAGTCAATCGGAACAAACGGAACAAACTTTCCGAGAACCAAACAGACTGAACTCGGGCCCATCTGCCCTCTGTTTACTTGACAATTATCAGAGAGTGGTCCGGTTCCTGTTTTGACAATAGGAGCCTCCGGGCCGCGCGATTTTTTATATTTGAAGCGAAAAAAAACTCCTGACTTCGTCAGTGCTAATTTTTGTCACTTTGCCAAAATGTGAGCCTCCAATTTCAATTTTTTCTCGTAACGCGATGCACTCGCTGGAGTTGTCGGCGAATATTTTCGGGTTAGCGAACTGGTTACCCACTGCGCCGCCACCCGCCAATCATTAATCTTGAATCTCGCCTTGAACCTCGTAATTATGTTAACCTAGTTAACGAGCGGTGATGTCGTGCAAAAAATCGCTACTTCAAGCAACATTAAACCCAAAAGAAAATCCACGCAGAAAATCGCTTTCGATGCCCAAGCTTTTCTCGATTCGGTCGGCGTGGCGAGAAAAGTCATAGATTTTAGGAAAGCGGAGGTCGTCTACTCTCAAGGTGATGCCGCTAAAAGCATAATGTACTTACGAGCAGGCGGTGTGAAGCTCTCTGTCGTTAATGAAGTCGGCAAAGAGGCGGTCGTCGCTATTCTCGAACCGGGCGACTTCTTTGGTGAAGGCTGTCTGGCAGGTCAGCCCGTTCGCATGGGGACGGCCACCGCGATTACGCCTACCGCCGTGCTTGAGATTGAGAAGAGTGAAATGTTCAAAGTGCTTCATGCGCAGCATGCCTTCTCCGACCGATTCCTCACTTTCATGCTGGCACGGAATATTCGAATCGAGCAGGATTTAATCGATCAGCTATTCAACTCGAGCGAGAAGCGGCTCGCCCGGACTCTTCTATTGCTTGCCCGTTATGGTAAAGAAGACCAGCCCCAGGGAGTGCTCCCCAAAATGTCGCAAGAAACGCTGGCGGAGATGATTGGCACAACGCGTTCGCGAGTCAATTTTTTCATGAACAAATTCAGGAAGCTGGGTTTCATTCATTACAATGGCGGACTTCAGATCAACACTTCTCTCTTGACCGTCGTCCTGCACGAGTAAGCACCAACTTTCGCGCTTATCGGAAAGCGGCATACTTTCAGATCAGTGTTGGTGACACGATTCCCACCTACTAAGGGGGGTCGATGCCTGATAAACGCGCGGATATATTCCTCACAAAAGCTCACCGAGGCAGATAACGAGTGGCTGGTGGCGATCAAACGGGCTGCTGAACAGAGACCGTAGCTGTCGGCGCTTTTCGTTTTTGTGACTGTCGCTTGCTCCTACGAAACGCGAATCCCGGTACTACTAAACTTTTTATCTTGAAATCACCTTATCGCACGCAGATACTCGCTGCCCAACCCAAAGCGACCACGGAACGCAGGAGTCGTTATGACACGGTATGATATTTTCCGGATTGAGGCGGACGGTAGAATGTTTTTGCTTGGAACTGCGGAAGACCTTGAACAGGCAAAGTCCCGAGTCAAAGTTCTAGCGCTCAATTCAAAACGTGAGTTCTGGGCTGTAGATGAAATGACGGGGAGAAGATCGTTTTGAAGCCTGAACAAGTTGACCAAACCGCTGGATAAGATATCTCCGGCATAGCGAGATAGCGAGATTCTAAAATCGCGTCATGCTATAAAATCGTGCAGGAGCCTCAATGCCAGCGTTCTTTGTTCACATCGCTGAGGTACTCGTCGTGGCTGACCACTTCAATCCGGTCGCTGTGCTTGCAAAGCGCGGGGAATTCTTCTGGCGTCAAGGTTCCGGCTAATTCCGTAATCCGCTTTCTAATTTCCTCATGGTCTTTTTCGAACGCTTCGTAGTTTTTCGCTTGTCGGCGCAACAACTCTCGAAGTGTGCTGGCTTTTTCTGCCGGGATATTAATTTGTCTCATAGGCACCTGACTTCGTTCTAGGCGGCCTAGTACGAGACCTGAATTTAGATGCATGTGTGACGCTTGTCCAATGAATTGTTCACGGCGATAGGAAGGTCCAGTGCACTGCTCGTGGGGGAAATTCTTTCGGTCAATTACCACGCTCGCGTGGTGACTAAGGGGCGGCCTGCTCTGTTGGCAGGGTGACAAGTACTGGCACGATGAACTCTTGCAACGCAGTAAGAGCGTCATGACACAGTTCAATAAGATTCTTGGGTTTCCCGCAAACTGCCAGCCAGCCGCACGTCTAATGATTGTCCCTTCGCCGTGGCGCGATTTGTTCAACGAGAGGGTATACCTCTCTCCAAGCCGGGGCTGAAGCAGAAGCCAAACGCCAGGAGCGCCAGAGAAATCGGCAAGAACGGCTCACCGAGGCTGTCCGATAAGTGTACAGAAGGAGAACACCATCCAAAGCATCCGAGGGAGGAACGAATAGAAAGGGGGCGACAGATGCCCCGCTCTGCTTAACGTGCGCCTTCCGAAAGGACTAATCCAGTTCCTCGTGAGCCCAGACGCGCTCGGCGTCGCTAGTGGTCGCGAATCCAGGATCTGTTACAACAGTGTGGATGTGATTGCCGGATTGGCTTACTAGGATCGCCAAGTGGAGTGTCGGTTGGCCTGTGCTAATCAGGGTCATGGTTCCTGTGCAATCCGAGTTCACTGTATAGAAACCCGTGCTGGGACTCCAGATCAGAGGAATGTTGCCATTTATCGCGACTGCGGCCACCTGGGTCAGCTTGCCGTCGTCGTCGAACGTCGTTTTGGCAATGCCATCAACGAGGAGCGGCTCCCCGGCCGTCAAAATTTGGCCGTGAATCGTAAAAGCGTAGGTTCCCTTGATGGTGGAATCTGTACACTCCCTGGCATGGGCCGTTACCGCTGACGACGCGGCCAAAGCAATCAACAGTAGAATAAGAGAGATGCGGAATTTCATGTTGCCTCCAAAGTTTGTGGGGGTGGCGTTCAGCCCCACCCGGATTCGAGCCCGTGAGAGAAACGACGAGATCGTTGGTACCATCCGGCTCGCCCCAAAATCCTGCCAATATCGCGTCCTGAGGAAACCGTGAGAAGCAATGATAGTAATTGCGAGGAAGCAGAATGGTAATCTAGGCGAAATGTGCGCTCAGAGATGGTTTATGTCAAGATTAAATAGTAATGACAGCACCCAAGCGACGTAAGGCTGTCGAATGTAATTTTGACAACCCACATAGACCAACCAATCTCACGTGCGAGCTGTCGCCCACGCGGAACTCGGATCCGGTTTTCCCGGCAGTGAGTTGCTAACTTCCGATTTAGTCGTGTGGTCTCAACAGGTCGATGCAACACCATCTAATATAAATCTTCTGTTCAGAGGTGGTGTCTATGGCCCAAGGGAAACGCGCTGGGCTGTCAAAAGCGCAGCGCGTTTTCTTCATCTGCACCTAGGTCGCAATGTTACTCAAGAGGATGTTCGATTCCACCCCTGCCGGAACGGTGCGAGAGCCGGGCTATATTTTCCCGTCGGGGTCAAGTTATCCCTGTATTGCTTTGGCCAGAACGCGAGGGGAATCTGACTATATGTTGGATTGCCTACAGTCGCCAATGGACCGTGCGCTAGGACCGCGGCGGGCAGCGAAGGGCATTCTCATCGTTGATGATAGCGAAAGCGTGCGCCTCGCCATCCGCATTGTTATAGAGACCAGTACGAAATTTCGGGTTTGTGGCGAAGCCACGGATGGCGTCGAAGCAGTTGGGAAAGCGACGGAACTGAATCCCGACTTGGTAATCATGGACCTGGCCATGCCACAGATGAACGGCGTTGTAGCGGCGAACCTGTTGAAGAAGCAAATACCCGAAATTCCTATAGTTCTGTTCACGATTTACGCTGACGAACTAAGAAATTCACTGCCAACTGCGTTAGGCGTCACGATGGTTCTGTCAAAGACCGATGGATTTGTTCCATTGGTTGATTGCCTCAATGGGCTGCTCGGCTCTGCTTGATTGTTTTTTCGGGCCGCCGCCCCGCCCTTCTCATTTGTGCTATAAAATCTGAATGAAAATCTCTGCGCATTGGCTGCTATTCGAATATAAAGATCGTCAACTTGTTGGGCTGTCAAAGCCATTCAAAACGAGGGAAGAAGCGGAGAAGGCGCGACTAAAATATCCCTCCCGAAAAAGTAAAAGGATTGGCGTCGGCTTGGTGCGAACCTCGGCGTGACGGTATTGTTTCGAATCAGATACAGTTAGACTCGCGCAGGAAAGAGAGGCCAGATGACTACTCCATCTGAAATATCTGAAAGGCTCGACAAACTCGAACGCTCAAACCGACGATTGAAAGGCTTGCTGTCAGTCGTCCTTTGTTGTCTCGGCGTCTGTGGATTATGGGCGCGGCAATACCCAAAGTAGTAGAGGCCGAAAAATTCATTCTTCGAGACGCTTCCGGCACCGAGCGCGGAGAGATGTTCGCGACCGAAGCCGCCCGAGGCATAGTATTTTTCAACAAAAATGGCGAGCGTGGCGTCGCTTTGGTCGTAAGCGACCAGATGAACGCGTTAATGATTTCGGACCGGGAACGGAAATCTTCGACAGACGATGACCACCGAGATGGACAAGCCGGACGCAGCGAGTGCGATGAAGGGCGTTGGATACGACCAAGGCAGCAAAAAATAGAGCATCTATCTAATGATGGCCGAGATGTGGGATGGCGAAGTTATTGTTTGTACAAATCCCATAGCAGCTTCACCGTATTCGGCCCATGCCCTTGATAGTGGTTGTTCGCGTACGCGTAGATTTTCAAGTCCTGTGTGCGTTTCCGTATCATCCCGAATAGGTCTACCCAATGGTGCAAGTCGTCCGTCCGGTCGATGATGAATCTATACGCTCATCAATAGGTGGACGGCGACACCAAAACGTGCATCGGGCAGCTTGTCAACTCGAACAACTTCGGCCAAGTATTCGCAGGCCGTCGGGTCCTGAGCGAAAGTAAACGGCAACGTAATGAACAGCCGCATTCCTGTGTAGTAGTCAGGACGATTGGTATGAAAATAAATGCCTTGTTTAGATACATTTTTGCTGACCGGAAGCTCTTCAAAGTGCTCGACGCCGGGGTCGGATGGCCGGACACGCAACATCCTAGAAATCTTGGCTCTATTGTTGAGCCGCTTCTCCATTTGCGGGGTTTTCGACATGGTTCATTTCATGATCAAGGCGGCGGGTGGAAACGTCAACGCGATGCGGCTAATCTGCTAGTGAAGGATTGGTGATTTTCTTAATCTGTTTGGCGCTCTTATCGACGAGGTCGCCCATGCTGGCGGCGAGATCGAGACGCGATTAGGGCTTATCGGGAGTTAAACCGAAATTGTGACCAAAAACCATGTCTGGCGGCCTTGGCTTCGGCGCTCACCGAAGAGGGAACTGGGGGCAACTGGGGGTACTAAAACTCACAATCCGACCTCCAAACGATTCACTTGTGATTAACCATTTGACAAGTAAATCTAATAATTGTAGTAGGTGCTCGGATGAGTCGGCCCTGAGAGTCGAAAGTAGAAACCCCAATGTATAGCCGCCCGTGCCTCCACATAGTTCATCTTCATTTCCTCTTCACAGTCACAGCTCAACGCTAAGCATGGAGCGGACAGACATTCAGGCCAAACTCTGTCGGAGTAGGGATCACGATTGCTCGTGACCCCCTCCACGGATCCGGACGAGCGGCACTACCGCATCCGGCTCTTGCCTTAGGTAATGACGCCCATGCGGCGCAGGGGATAGGGATGACAGATGGTAGGCAGAGGCAGCCAGCGAGTGATGAGGCGCCGCATGCGATCCCAAAGGACGCGGCCATTCTGGCTGCGTCGCGAC
>Ga0209526_10000651_pt1 | contig 22778 bp, 26 predicted proteins | sample JacPinW_OM2H0_M1_FD_188566 | JGI IMG/M metagenome (GOLD analysis project Ga0209526, IMG submission 188566) | Forest soil microbial communities from Algoma, Ontario, Canada - Jack Pine, Ontario site 1_JW_OM2H0_M1 (SPAdes) (version 2) | ecosystem: Environmental > Terrestrial > Soil > Boreal... | reverse complement strand
CTAAATCTCTGCTTGCGCCGTTGGCGAAATGTCATTAATTAAGCCTCCTTTTGGCGCCGGAATCCCCCTCCAAGGCGCCTTTTCAATTATGTCCAAAGCAAAGAAAAAGAAGGCTGCTGCCAAAAAGCCGGCCGCGCGCAAGGCGTCGAAGCCGGCCCGCAAGGCTTCTGCCAAAAAGACGACGACAAAGTCCGCTCCGAAGAAATCGTCGTCACCAAAACTTTCCAAAATTTCTCGCAAACGCGGAACAGCCACAGCCGACCCGACGGCCCTGCTGGGAAATAATAATAAGGAACGCAAACTCGATTCGTTCACTCGCAGCCAAAAAGAGAAACTGCTGCAGCTGCGCGATGCCATGGTCGATTCCATGGCCGGCGTGGCGCAGGACACACTTCGCTCGCGCGCCGAAGGCAGTGAAGCTTCCGCGTTCGGCATGCACCAGGCCGATGCGGGCTCCGACGCATACGATCGCGATTTTGCGCTCAGCTTGCTCTCGCAAGAGCAGGACGCGCTTTACGAAATCGATCAGGCGCTCAAGCGCATCGAGCTCGGCACGTACGGAATCTGCGAGATGTCCGGCAAACATATTCCACGTGCGCGCCTCGAAGCGATTCCGTTCGCACGTTTCACAGTTGAGTGTCAATCGCAGCTGGAGAAGCAGAACAAGATGTCGCGCGTTCGCCAATCCGTTACTTCGCTCTTCGGATTGACCGATGAAGAGGGCGGCGATGGCGAAGGCGAAGAAGAAAAGCCCGAGGCAGAAACGAAGGAGCGAGAGTAATCGCGATGGCCCAGGAAATTATCACACTTGAATGCACCGAGGCGAAAGCGCTCGGCAAGCCGGTCTCGCGTTACATGTCTTCGCGGAACAAGAAGAGTCCGCGCACGCCGAACCGCCTGGAAAAGAAAAAGTATAATCCATTTCTCAAGCGGCATACCCTCCACCGCGAAACCAAATAATCTTCGATGCAACCAAAGACCGCCAAACGCCGTTCCGCTTTTCGCCGCGCCAACCGCGCCATGCCCCGGCGCAGGATCGACATCTCCATTGAAGCGATCGATTACAAAAATCCCGATCTCCTGAAAAAATTCGTAACCGAGAGCGGCAAAATTCTCCCCCGCCGCGTCACCGGCATGCCCGCGCACATGCACCGCAAGATCACCCGCGAAATCAAGCGCAGCCGCTCGGTCCTCTTGATGAAGTAGTTGTAGAGGCGCTTGTGCCAAGCGCCTGTTTATTGGTCGTTGAGCGTTTTCTGCGTCTACGCTTTCCGCGTTCGCTCCGCTTCCTCGATCAGTTTCCAGAACTCGCGCGTCTTTCCAAGCGCCTGATCCTCCGCCATCGGCAGTTTGCTGCGGAACAGGAAATCGCGAAACGTGTTCTTGTGCAGGACGCGGTGGACTTTGATCCCTTCGTCGGTCTTGGCGAAATAGATGCGGTAATCTTTCGCGCGGTAGCGATATAACTTTTTGCCGCCGCGCTCGATCACACCGAAACGTTTCGTGTCGAGATGATCGAGGTCCTCGGGCAAAATCTTAAATTCAGCGAGAAGTTCGAGCTGTAATTTTTTTGGCAAGGCGGCCATCTCCGCCGCGCTCAGGTCGTTGAAAATGATCTGGAACATTTCCTTATTTCAAACGTAAACGCGCCGGACACGAGTGCCAACGCGCGTGATGATCTCCCAGGTGATCGTCTCGGCCCGTTCCGCTAATTCCTCACATGAAATTTCGGCGTCGCCCTGGCGTCCCATCAGAACGACTTCCTCGCCAACATCGACACCTTCGATCTCGGACACGTCGATCATGATCAAGTCCATCGTCACGCGTCCAAGCAACGGGCAGCGCCGGCCCCGCACCAAAACCGCTGCCTCCCGATTGGAAAGATGTCGCGGGTAACCGTCGGCATAACCCGCTGACAGCGTCGCGATGCGCATCGGTCGCGGAGTGATGAATGTGCGGCCGTAACTTATCGAACTGCCTTCCGGCATTTCACGAATAAGCGCGATTCGCGTTTTCCACGTCATGACCGGTCGCAAAAGTTTCTGAAATTCCGGCAGCGGCGAAATGCCGTAAAGAATGATGCCGGCCCGCACGATCTCATGCACTTCCTTGGCGAACGCGAGCAGGCCCGCGCTTTGCAATACGTGCACTTTGTAATCGCCGGGAACTTCGGCCCGCAGTTGTTTCACGATTTTGCTAAATCGTTCAAGTTCATCGCGAGTGTAGTCCGCGTCTTCGTTGGAAACGGGCATGTGGGTTGAGACGCTGTGAACAAAGATCTTGGGCAACGCGGCAATGCTTTTGAAAACGCCGACGGCATCTTTTTCCAGAACGCCCATGCGTCCCATGCCGGTATCGACCTTGAAATTGATCGGAACCAACGCCTCCGCCGCGGCGTGATCGAAGGCCTGCGCTTCCTCGAATGTGGAAACGGTGGGGATGAATCCGCTCTCGACGATTATCAATCTTTCTTCCGGGATAGCGGGACCAAGAATAATGATTGGATGCGGCAGCGTTTTTCGCAGCGTGATCGCTTCCTCGAGATTGGCCACGCCGAACAACTGCGCATCGTTTGCCAACGTCTGCGCCACGCCGACCATGCCGTGGCCATAAGCGTTTGCCTTGACGACCGCGAGCATCTCAGCCGAACCGATGCGCTCGCGCACGAGCTTCGCGTTGTGCCGCAGCGCGCTGCGATCGATCTCAGCCCAACAGCGGTAAACTTCCTTCATCTTTTCGGCACGGTGATGTGCGGCTCGCGCAAATAAATGGGCTCCAACGGAGGCATCGAGAAATTTCGGTTTGAATCGCGAGCCAGTCGAGCAAGCACGAGCGCAGACGGATAACGAATGATCGCACGTTCAAACTGAGGAAGTTTTTCCGAAGCAAAGATCGACATGTTCGTCTCCAATTTGTCGATCTTATGTCGCAATTCAATTTCGCTGTGCAAGTCTGGACCTTCGACGAGTTCGTTCGCACGGATGCGGGCGAAAAAGAACGATTGCCGGCGCGCGTCGCCGATCACGCAATATTCGTCACCTTCGATCCCGCAGATCGATGGGTATCCGACGAGTTGCGCGTTTGACGCCACTTGCAAACCAATCGCCGCCGAGATAGCGATTCGAACTCCGGCGTAGGAACCGGGGCCAAGGCCGACGATGATTTTCTCCGGCAGGCCAAATTGCTTTCGCACATCCCCGAGATTTTCGAAAAACGGTCCGGAATCTTTTCGATCGTTCGGCCACTCCCGGACAAGATCGACATCGTCGTTCAGCCAGGCCAGGCTTCCGTGCGCGGTGGAAAGCTCGAGCGCGAGGATTTTCATTTTGTCGTAAGCACGCGCCCGTTTTCCGATTTCGTTTCAAACGAAATCCACTGCGCCTGCTTTGGAATTAACTCCGGAAATTTGTCGGCCCATTCGATCACCGAAACGCCGTCGCCAAAAAAGTATTCGTCGAGGCCAAGACGCTCGGCGGATTGTCGATCTTCGATGCGAAAAAAATCGAAATGATAAATCGGGAGGCGGCCGCCGGAATATTCGTGAACGAGGGTGAAGGTGGGACTGGTGACTTCGCCGGCGGCACCGAGTCCGGCGGCGATGCCTTTAACAAATTGAGTTTTGCCGGAGCCAAGATCTCCTTTTAGCGCAAGGATGCTTCCGGCCTTCGATTTCTCGGCAAATTCGCGGCCCAAGCTTTCTGTTTCAGCAGGACTATTGGAAGTGAACGAAGCCACTTGGGAAAGGATGAGGGATGAAGGAGGAAGGAGGAAGGAAAGAGCCGATGCGCGTGAGCGGCAGCTTGGGAAACTTTTTCTGCCAGGCTTTTTGCAAATGATTGCGGTCGCGCGGCGAAATGGCAAAGAGAAGTTCGTAGTCTTCGCCGTCGGAAATAGCGTTGTCGATCTTGGCGCCGGGACTGAGTGGCAGACTCTTCATGTCGATCTTGAAACCGGCTTTGCTTGCGTGCGCGAGTCGTGGGAGATCGGCACCGAGGCCATCGCTCAAATCGATCATCGCGTGAATGGCGAAATTTTTCGTCAGCCAGCGCGATTCTTTAATGCGCGCGACAAACCGCAAATGCTTGCCGCGTTGCGATCCGCCGAGTCGGCCGGTTACGAAAAGATCGTCCCGTGCTTTTCCGCCGCGGCGCGAAACCCAGCGCGCCTTTTCCACGAAGCCGGAAACACTTACTGAAATCGCGGCGGGTCCGCGGGTGTTGCTCGTCTCGCCACCGACAATGCTGACGTCAAACTGCGCCGCCGCTTTGTTCAGACCGCGATAAAGTTTTTTGACCCAGGTTGTCGATCTTGCCGCAGGCACGATAAGTGTGATTAAAGCGAACTGCGGAACGCCCGACATCGCGGCAAAATCGCTGAGCGGTCGCATCATCGCTTTCCAACCGACCGCAGCGGGATCAGCGGTCGAGCTAAAATGAATCTTCTCCACGACGCAATCGGTCTTGAGCAGCAGGAGATTTTTGCCGCGCGGCGGTGGGACGACCGCGCAATCGTCGCCGGCAGCAGCGATCACGTCCTTCCGGATCGACAAGGAAGGGAGCAGGCGCGTCAGCAATCGATCCTCGCCGAGCTCACGTAGTTTCATTGCTGCAGGATTTGCGGGAAGGCGAGGACGATGAGTGTCATGGCGTTAAAGAGCGAATGCATCGTCATGGAGACCAGGATTGAGCCGCTCCATTCGTAGGCAATAGTGAAACAGCAGCCGAGGACGAAAAGTGCGGCGAAAGAAGGAAGATGCCCGTGGACGGCGGCGAACAGGAGCGAATTGGCGACCAGTCCGAAGAGATAGCCGAAATAACGTTTGAGCACGCCGTAGAGAAAGAAACGAAACATGAATTCCTCCGCGGTCGGCGCGATGACTACGGCAAAGATGATGATCACGACCCGCTGCTGGATGGTCTGCGAGGAATTGAAGAGCTCGACGATGCCTTGCTTGCTGGAACCGCCCCCGAAAAATTGCTGCACAATAACGTCGGCCAGCGAAATCAAAGGGTAAGCGAAAAAAAGCAGGACTGTTCCAGTCGCGATCGCTCGTGGAGCGCCAAATTTGGAGATCCCGGCGAGAGTTTCGACGTTTCGACCGCGCAGGGTCAAAAACGCTGCGATAAAGACGACGACTCCAACCGTTGTCAGCACACCGACAACTAGGCTACGGCCATTCAGTTCGACGGATGGATGCGAAATGGAGGCGAAGACATTGAACAGAAGCAGCAAAGTGAGCAAGCCGGCCAGGATTGCTTCCGGCAAACCGAATGTCTTTTGCGGCGGGGCTGTTTCGGAACCTGGGTTGATCAGCGCGTCGGACGATGTCGATCTTCGCGCGTTAATTTGGCGAACCAGCGCGACGTAAATGAATGCGCCGGCGACAAACCAAAGTGCGTAGATGATTCCGAACGCCGTGATCAGGCTCGCGGACAACATGGACCGCGCGCCTACGGAGCGTAAAAGCTCGGCAGGAGATAGGCGTGCCCGCTTTCCAGCTGCGGCACAAGCTGTTTCGGCAGCTCGAGTTGAATTTTGGATTCGCCCACTTGGCCGAACGCGCGGAAAAAGCGGCTGAGACTAAACGGCGGGCCGTACTTCACGATCGACGCGCCCGGCGTGTTGCCTAGTTCGCGCGCCTTGGCATAAGCGTCCTCTATTTGGCCAACGCCATCGATCAGCTTATTCTCGAGCGCCTCTTTGCCCGAGAGAATGCGACCGTCCGCAATAGTGTTGCGCAAAATGTCCGTCGGCAGATGGCGTTCGTTCGACACAACGCCGAGAAACTTATCGTAGACCTTCATGACAAAACTCTGCACCAGCTCGCGCTCCTCCGGGGTCATGGGTCGTGCGCCGTTGAGCATGTCCTTGAATTTTCCGCTTTTGAAGACAACCGAGGCGAGGCCGACTTTGTTAAACAATTGCTCGTAGTTAAGCGTTTGAATGATCACACCGATGCTGCCGGTGATGGTCGTTTCGTTGGCCATCAGGTATTGGCCGCCACACGAAATGTAATAGCCCCCCGAGGCCGCGAGCGTGTCCATGTAGACCACGACCGGCTTCTTCGCGCGCGTCTTGATCACTGCGTTATAAATTTCGTCAGAAGAAGTCACTTCGCCGCCGGGCGAATCGATTTCCAGAATGACCGCTTTGACCCGCCGATCGTCGCGCGCTTGTTGCAGTGCCGCGCGCAGGTCGTCCACCATCGATTCGCTCACGGTGCCGGGAATGCTCGAGCTGATCAAACCGCGCATCATAATGACGGCGATCTTGTCATTGCTACCGTGCGAGGCGCGTTCCACCAGCACTTCGCGAAAACGCAGCGGCAATTCCTCTTCGCGAGTCATGCCGCCCATCCGGCGAAACACCGCCATCATCAAGACAAAATTGGCGAAGACACTGATGCACAGCGCCACGAACAAAAAAATGCTGAGACACCCAACTTTCTGGTCGGCCATACCGGTTGCAAGCTGCCGGAGAACCGCCAGGCGCACAAGTGCTTTCCGGCCCAGTTGAAGAGGCCGCTGTTCCAGAGGCCGAGCCTGTTGCGATCACGCCAAAAGTGATTGCCTCTACAGAAGAAACGCTGGCGTAGAAGCTGCTAATTTCCAAAGGCCACTCCTATGAATAGCAGCGGTCATTTACCGGTCAGCGAAAAAGCGGCCCGGCGAAAAACGAAAGCTCAGCGCAAAACCCGCGGTCGCGGCCGGAGCAATAGCACTGCTCCAGCTGAGAAGGTACCGGCCGCAATCGGCAGCCTCACGCGCACCAAAGCGCTGTTGCTGGCGGCATTGCGTGTCTGGGAATTAAAACATCGCATCGGCGAGTAATCGACCCGCCGTCGCCTCGCGATTGCGATTGTCGAGCTCTCTTCATTCGCGCAGTCCTTTTTGATCCCCGACGAAACGCGGTATATATCCACTCGCGTTGCGCCCGTAGCTCAGCCGGATAGAGCAACGGATTTCTAATCCGTCGGTCGGGTGTTCGAGTCACCCCGGGCGCGCTTTTTGAATTTCTGCTCGTGATCGAGCAGCCATTTCTTGCGCCACAATCCGCCGCCGTAACCGCAGAGCGTGCCATCCGCTCGGATGACGCGGTGACATGGAATGACGATGCACATCATATTCTCGCCATTGGCGCGGCCAACCGCGCGACGCATTTCGACGTCGCCCAGCTTTTTCGCCATCCAGGAATAGGAACGCGTTTCGCCCACCGGAATCGTCTGCAGTAATTCCCACGCGCCCAGTTGAAACGGCGAGCCGACCGGCGCGACCGGCACGGTGAACTCAAGATTCTTCCCCGAGAAATAATCAGCTAGCTGCCCGCGAATTGCCGCCAGATGTCGATGTTCGCCCGGCACGACATTTGTTCGTAAACGCGCGCGCAAGATCGACAATTCACGTTCCATCGCGCGCCGATCGACAAACTCGAGCAAACGCAGGCCTTCGTCGTCGGCAATCGCGAGCATCGCTCCGAGCGGCGTCTCGATTCGCTCGGCAAACAACCCGCCTTGTTTCTTCGCCGTCGTCGGCGGTTCGCCAAAAATCCGCGCGAACGCGTCCCGAAATCCGCTGGCCGATTCGAAGCCGCTGCCATTGCGCGCTTCCTCAACGCGTCCGCCCTTCTGTACTTCGCGCAAGGCCAGACCCATCCGGCGCGCGCGGTGATAGGCTTGAAACGTCATTCCGTAATGGCGCTTGAACTGTCGCCGCGCTGTTGAGGGATCGATCGACATCGCTGCAAGTTCTTTGTCCGTCAGCTTGCCATCCGGCGCCCGCTCCACTTCCGCACGCAAACGCTCAATCAATTCCGGCGCGCGTTTCTCCGGGTCCATCGGATTGCACCGCAAGCATGGACGAAAACCGCTGTGCAACGCCTCACTCGGCGTTGAGAAAAAATCTACATTCTCACGCGCCGGTTTTTTGGCCGGGCAGGTCGGACGGCAGAAAATTCCGGTCGTGCGCACACCGACGTAAAAAATTCCCTCGAAGCTCGAATCGCGGTTCACCAACGCGCGATACATCGTTTCAGTGGGAGGAAGAAGTTCAGGCGCCTTCATATGCGTTCGATTCGAAAGATAAAGCAACCGCGGCTAACGCTCCGAGCGTGCACAAATGCAGTCTCGGGATTCTTTAACAGTTTTGCAATAACCGCTTCCGGTTCTGAGCCGTTTGCAACTTCGGCATCGATCATGTCGCGATTTTTGTCGTAGGCGCGGAAGACGCGGCCTTGTCGAAAGTCGGCCGGATATTGGTCCGTCGTGCGATAACGCTCGCACGCCTCGGCGTGCACGAAGATCGGTCCGCTCTCAGAATAAGGACGGCCGGGCGGAATCGCCGCGTACGGAAAAAGAATTACGCGCTCGCCTGGCTGAGCCCAATGCAAACAATGCCGGCAGGGAAATGCGGACGGCGAATCAGCTGTGATCAGAGCGTGATCGCGCGCGCCGGTCAGCACGGCGCGTCGCGCGGCCTCCGCGATTTCCGTCGGCAACGGAACAATTTTGTAGCTCGAAGTTTTCATGAGTGCAGCTAAATGCACTTCGCCGATTCGCGCATCGACGAAATTCAGGCGGCGAATTCCATTATTGGTAGGGATGGCTCTCCGAGCCGTCCGTCGAAAATTAGTCGGACACCTCGGAGATGTGTCCCTACCATCGATGGAACGCCGGGTGACCTTCTTTGACCGCGACGAAAACTCCGCGGCAAGTAGCGCAGACTTTTCCACCTGCGGTCAGGGTCCCATCGACGGTGGCCCGATCATCGCTAAGATCGACAATCTTGGCCGAAAGATGAACCGGCCCGTTCGTTGGTGTCGGTCGGAGCAGTTTAATCGCGTATTCCGCGGTCACGGTGCACGGCGCCTGGTCCGACTTCGCGCGCTTCATCAAATGATACGCGCCGGCCCAGTTGCAGTGACAATCGAGCAGCGTGCCGATGATCCCGCCGTTTAGCACGCCGGGAAACGCTTCGTATTTTTTCTCCGGCTGCCATTCCGCTACGACTTCGTCGCCTTTCGGAAAACTGCGAATGTGCAATCCATCCGGATTGGCCGGACCGCAACCGAAGCAGGCATTACTGGGTGCGTACTTTTCTTGTAACGACTGGTCCGCCATGCGATCGGACCTTATCGCTTCTTCGAACCGTTGGAAGGTGCGCCCGGATAAGGCCGTAATTGCGGGCCGGTGTAAAGCGAGCGCGGGCGAATCAATCGATTATGATCGTGTTGCTCGACCACGTGCGCGCACCACCCGGCCACGCGCGAAGCGGCGAAGATGGGCGTGTTCAACTCCGGCGGAAACTCGAGCATGGTGAAGACCGGCGCCGCGTAAAGATCGACATTGGCGCACAAATGTTTCTCGCGCTCCATCGTTTCCTCCAGCTTCTCGCAAATCGGGATCCATTGTTCCTTGCCCGTACGTTTCCCGAGGTCGCGTCCGATCTCGCGCATGATCGGGACGCGTGAATCGCCTTTTTTGTAAACGCGATGGCCGAACCCCATGATCTTCGCCTTCTTCGCCAGCGCGTCCATCATCCACTTCTCCGCGCGGTCGGGGGTTTTGATGTCGTCGAGCATCTTCATCGATTCCTCGTTGGCCCCGCCGTGCAGCGGTCCCTTCAACGTCCCGCAGGCCGAAGTCACCGCCGCGTACATGTCCGCCAGGGTCGATGCTGTCACGCGCGCCGCGAAGGTGGAAGCGTTGAATTCGTGGTCCGCATACAAAATGAAAATGGTGTCGAGCATTCGGATCTGCCACGACTGCGGAACCTGGCCGCTCAATTTGTAAAAGAAATTTCCCGCCAAAGTGAGATCGGGTCTTTCCGGGAGCGGCTCTTCGCCATGCGCGATGCGATATCCATCCGTGATCAAGGTTAAGACTTTTGCGATCAAGCGAATCGCCTTGCGAATATTGGCCGGGTGCGAATGATCGTTCAGGTCCTTGTCGAAGGGAGCCAGCATCGACACGCCGGTGCGTAACATGTCCATCGGGTGGGTGTCGCGCGGCAACAGCCTCAACATTTTCTGCACCGGCGCCGGCAGGTCGCGCTCACTTGCGATATCCCGCGTGAATTTTCCCAGCCGATCAAAATCCGGGAGCTCGCCGTTAAGCAAAAGGTAAGCGACTTCCTCGAAGCTCGCTTTCTCGGCCATATCGTGAATGTCGTAGCCGCGATACATGAGGCCCGCGTTCGGATCGACCCAGCAAATCTCGGTTTCGCCGGCGACCACACCAGCGAGTCCGGGGCTGTAGGCTGGTTGTTTTGTTTCGGTAGCCATCTTGCTCGCTGACTCTAGCAACGATACGCGCGCCGACAAATGATCAGTCGCCCGCGCTCGGCCAGCCGGCCGCCGTCGGATCGTAATCGAGCAAATCGTAAAGTTCGTCACGCGTCTGCATTCGATCGAGCCAGTCCGATTGCGTTCCGACCTTTTTTAGATGGCGCAGGAATTCTTCGCTCGCTTTCATGGAAACGCGGAACGCGCTCTGCGGGTAAATCACGATCCGATATCCCAAGTCGGACAGTTGCTGGAACGAAAGCAGTGGGCTCTTGCCAAACTCAGTCATGTTCGCGAGCAACGGGACATCGATCTCCTTGGCGAAATCGCGGAACTCGTCCGCGCTTTGCAATGCCTCGGGAAAAATCGCATCCGCGCCCGCGGCCGCATATTCCCCTGCCCGCTCGACTGCGCGATCAAAATCTTCCACTGCGCGCGCGTCTGTCCGCGCGATGATCAGGAAGTCCGGATCGCGCCGCGCCGCCACTGCCGCTTTGATTTTGCCGACCATCTCCTCAAGATCGACAATCGTTTTACCGGCGAGATGACCGCAGCGTTTCGGAAATTCCTGGTCTTCGATGTGACAACCGGCCAGACCGGCCGCTTCCAGTTGCTGAATTGTTCGCGCGACATTTTCGGCGCCGCCAAAACCCGTATCCGCATCGACAATCGCCGGAATCTTCACTGCATTCGCGATGTAACCGGCCAACTGCGTCACCTCCGTCAGCGTAAGCAAACCGATGTCTGGAACTCCCGCGGTTGCATTCGCCATTCCCGCGCCGCTGATGTAGACCGCGTCAAATCCAATTTGCTCGACTTGCCGCGCCATCGATGCGTTCGGCACGCCCGGCATCATGATTGCGCCCTTGGCAATCAACTCGCGCAATCTTGCAGCTTTACTTTTCATTTCATCACGACCGCGTGCATCAGCTCATCGACATTCTTCGCTTCATCGAGCCTCCAGACAAGATCGACAATGGCCTTTGCGCGTTTCTCACCCAGCGCCGGAACGACGAGAGAATCAAATTTCCCCTCCAGTTGTTTGTCGGTCACGGGATTTAGTGCGTTGCCCAAAGGATAATCGACGCGCTTGGTCAGCGTGCGTCCATCCTGCAATGTCACATGCACGATGTTCGCCACCGCTTTGGCGTAGAGCGCGCTCAGCTCCGCATTACGTTGCACTGTCACGCTCTCGAGAAATTTCCAGATCGTTGGAGCCATGAATCGCTCTGGTTGAAATTGTTTCTCCGTCACTTCGCCGTCGATCAACGCGATCGCGGTGATGTAGGGCAAGCTGTGGTCCGCCGTCTCGCGCGTCTCCGGTTTCCATTTTTCCGGTTCGCTCCCGATGATATCGACCGACGCATCATGGCTCTCGATTCGGACCGACTGAATCTTCCCTGGATCGCCGATCTCTTTGCGCAAAAACAACGCCGCTTCAATCGCGCTCTGGCTGTGATATTCGGCCGGCCAATATTTGATGCTCGTCTTGAGAATCATTGAGGCCGGGCCGGCGCCAGGCATCGCTTCCTTTTTCTTATCGAACACTTCCGCGACGTTGCCTAACGAGACGCCAAGTTCTTTTTCAAATCCCATTTGTCCCTCGAAAATAGGAGCAGGCCCCGTCATTCCCGCGCGTGCGAGTAGCGCTGCATAAACACCGTGTCGGGCTGCGTTCGCAAACGCCACGCCCTTCCAATGCGAAAGTTCTCCGACGCGCGCCTGGCGAAACGCAGCGCAATTCACACCGGCGATATTAATGGCATGCCGCGTCCGCTCCGGATCGAGCTTCATCAGCCTGGCCGCGGCCAGCGCAGTCGAGAACGCGCCGTAGGTCGGATGATCCCAACCACGCGCGCGAATGCTGGCCGCATCGCACAGGCGACATTGCACTTCGTAGGCAATCGCCGCCGCGACAATCGCTTCCCGTCCAGTCGCACCAACGCTTTCCGCCACCGCGAGGACCGCCGAAAGATTATCGCTCGGATGCGCCGGCTCTTTGGAAAGATAAGTGTCGTTGTAATCGAAATAGCGAATGCAACATCCGGTTGCGAACGCCGCCCAATCCGGCGGCGCTTTGTGCGTCGTGCCGATGATTGTCGATCCATTCTTGGCTGAAAATTCGGACGCGACTTTGCGCGCGATCACACACGGTTCCTCGTTCCAAGCGCCGAGCGCGCAGCCAATCGAATCGATCACGCGCCGCTTCACTTCATGCACGACTTCCTTCGAGAGATCTTCGAACCGGAGTGAACAGGCGTATTCGGCAAGTTGATGGGCGAGCGTTTTGGTCATGAGAAAAATTGAAGCTGCAATCTGCCGATGAAAGATCGAGCGGCAAGTGAAGTTCTGGGGAGCGCACGCGCCTCGCGTGCTGGCGATGGCGCCTCGCCATCGCGAACTTCTCCGAGGATTTCGGCGAGGGCGCCGAAATCAGCACGCGAGGGCGCGTGCGCTCCCCAAAGTTGCCTAGAATTCACCCGTGGTCATTCGTGTAATCCGTGGTTAAAATCTTTCTTCACATGAGCAAAGTTTACACGGACGCCACGGCGGCACTTGCCGGCCTGCTGCATGACAACATGACCATCGCTGCGGGCGGGTTCGGACTGTGCGGCATCCCGGAAAATCTCATCGCCGCATTGCACGACAGCGGCGTGAAGGGCCTCACCATCGTCGGCAACAATGCGGGCGTGGATGGCTTCGGCATGGGCGTTCTGCTCACCACACGGCAGGTGAAAAAGGTGATGGCTTCGTACGTCGGTGAGAACAAGGAGTTCGAACGCCAGGTGTTGTCGGGCGAACTCGAACTGGAGCTGATCCCGCAGGGCACACTGGCCGAGCGGTTGCGCGCGGGTGGCGCGGGTATCCCGGGGTTCTACACTCGCACCGGCTTCGGCACCAAACTGGCCGAAGGCAAGGAGACGAAAGTTTTCGATGACAAGGAATACGTGCTCGAACCCGGCATTACGGCTGAGGTCTCGCTCGTGAAAGCGTGGAAGGGCGACAAGTCCGGCAACCTCATTTTTCGAAAAACCTCACGGAACTTCAACCCGATGATCGCCAGTTGCGGCAAAGTCTGCGTGGCCGAAGTCGAGCAACTCGTAGAGGTCGGCGAGCTCGATCCCGATCAAATCCACACGCCGGGCATCTTTGTTGACCGCATCATTCAAGGCGCGAAGTACGAAAAGCGTATTGAGTTCCGCACCGTGCAAGGCAGCGCGGCCGCAAAGAAAGAGAATCCGATTCGCGAGTTGATGGCAAAGCGCGCCGCGCAGGAATTACGCGACGGCTATTACGTCAATCTCGGTATCGGCATCCCGACGCTGGTGGCCAATTACATCCCCGAAGGAATGAACGTCACGCTGCAGTCCGAGAACGGTCTCCTCGGCATTGGCCCGTTCCCGACCGACGAGGAGGTGGACGCCGACCTGATCAACGCCGGAAAGCAGACCATCACATCGATTCCCGGCTCGGCCTTTTTCTCGAGTGCCGACTCGTTCACGATGATTCGCGGCGGACACATCGATCTCGCTATTCTCGGCGCCTTCGAGGTGACAGACAAAGGCGACATCGCCAACTGGATGATTCCCGGGAAGATGATCAAAGGGCCTGGCGGAGCGATGGATCTTGTCGCGGGAGTAAAGCGCGTCGTCGCGGTCATGGAACACACATCGAAAGACGGCCGCCCGAAAATTTTGAAAAAGTGCACGCTGCCCATCACGGCCGAAGGAGTCGTTAACCTCATCATCACCGACCTGTGCGTGTTCGAGGTGAAGCAAGGCGGCGGACTTGTTCTCACGGAGCTGCATCCTGGCGTCACGGAGGACGACGTGCGCGCCAAGACCGGGGCGCCATTCGAGGTTGCGCTCAAGCGCTAGGTTGCACCGCCCGCTCACGCGGACACAGCAACACCAGCAGTGACGCGATTATCCAGCATCCGATCATCACCGCAAAACCGGTATTGAATGATCCGGTGCGCTGACTCAGATCGCCGAAGACTTTCGGTCCAACAAATCCGCCGATACTGGCGGTGCAGTTGATAAATCCGACCGCCGCGGCCGCAGCCGAGCTTGTCAGAAATGCAGAGGGCAACGCCCAAAACGCCGGCAAATACGAAACGGTGCCGAAACCGATGAGCGCGAACACGACAAGGAGCAGCGCATTCGAATGCGGCAACACAAACCACATCGTTAGGCCGAGTGCGGCGGTCAATTGCGGCAGCGCAAAATGCCAGCGACGTTCCCGTGTGCGATCAGAGTTCCAGCCGAGCACGAGCATGCCGATGAGTCCGGCGATGAACGGAATCGCGCCCATCCAGCCGACGCGCACATCGCTCCATCCCGTCATGCGTTTGAGCAGCGTCGGCATCCAAAACCAAAAGATGTAGCCGCCGCTGTAGCAGAAGAACAAGCCCAGCGTCAGAATGATTACCGGCGGATGACGCAGTGTTTGCAAGATCGACATCTGCTCCGCGTGCGCCTTGGCGCGCCGTTCTTCGACAAGACGTGACGCGATCCAATCGCGTTCATCAGGCGGAAGCCAATGGGCTTCGTTAGGGCGGTCCGGCAAAACGAATAGCGTGACGATTCCCAGCAAAATCGCCGGCACGCCCTCGAGCAAGAATAACCAGCGCCATCCCGGAATGCCTGACCAGTGAATTCCCAAAATAGCGCCGGCCAGCGGACCGCCCAGAATGTAGGCGATTGGAATTGCCGACATGAACCGCGCTACCGCTTTGGCGCGGTCTTGATAAATGAACCAGTGTGAAAGATAGACAATGACACCGGGAAAAAAGCCTGCCTCGGCCGCGCCCAGTAAAAATCGCGCGCCGTAGAGTTCCAGCGGACTGCGCACGAAACCTGTGAGCGTTGTCAGTGCACCCCACGTGATCAGAGTTATCGCCAGCAGCAGTCTTGCGCTCCAGCGTTCCACCAGCAATGCCCCGGGAATTTGCAGCGCAAAATAGCCGATAAAGAAAATTCCACTCGCCGTGCCAAACACCGAATCGGTCAAACCCAGGTCGCCTTTCATCCCGAGCGTCGCATAGGCGATGTTGGTGCGATCGAGATAGTTCGCGACGTAAAGGAGAAAAAGAAACGGCAGCAGCCGCCACGCGATTCGAGAACGCGCACTCGCCCCAGCGTCTATTTGCGTGGATGCCATGGGTGCGCGCAGCATAACGCGCGGCTCGCAATGCTCACAATTTGAATCTCGCGCTTACCGTTTCGCGTGATTTTGAAGATCGCATAACGCGCCCCAGCGGGTTAAAACGCAGCCATGAAAGATCGATATTTTGCAATCGCACTGTTGACGCTCGCGCTCGGCACCGCAATCGCGATCGCGGCGGAAACGCCAAGTTTTGCGGGTGAATACGCCGACAAAAAATTCCTAAAAAATCAGGGGGTCTTTCAAATGAGCCTCGAACAGGCGGGCAACGACGTTTCGGTTTTCTTCAGCGCGGTTTATCACGATGGTCACGGAGCGGCGCCGGAGGCGGACGGCAAAGGGAAGGTCACTTCGAAGGGAACGGTTGAATTCAAATGGAAGGATAGTTTCCAAAATGCCGGAAGCGGGACGATCGCGCGGGCCGGCGCTGACGTCATCGTGTCGATCAAGCCGACGAAAGTCGCCGATTCCCGCTGCCTGGAGTTTTACGGCGGCAACATTCGCCTCCAACCGGCCGGGAAAAAGTAATCGAAAGCTAGACCATCGGCCGGAAGCGACCGACGACTTCCTGCAGGCGTTCCGTGATCTGACCTAACGAGCAAACTTCAACGGCTTCGAGCAGCGCCGGGAAACAATTTTCGCCGCGTTCAACGACGTCAGCGAGTTTGCCAAGCGCGCGCTTCGCTTTCTCCGCGTTTTTCTTTTTGAATTTCGTGAGGCGATCGACCTGCAACTGTTGTTTCGAGCGCGGCGTGCGCACCAATTTCACTTCAGGAGCGTCATCTTCGCCGTTGCGATATTTGTTCAGGGCAATGATCGGCCGCGTGCCGTCGTAAATTTGCTGTTCGTAACGATGCGCGGCGTTTTGGATCTGACTGCGCTGATAACGATTCTCCACCGCGGCTAGGACTCCGCCCATCCGTTCGATCTCGCGAAACTCCTCCAGAATCGCCGCTTCGACAGCGCGCTCGACCGCTTTCATGCCGGGCGAGCCGCTCAACATGTTCATCGTATGTTTAAAGATTCCGGATTCTTCGAGCAGGATGGCCTGACTATGCGCGGCCAATCGGATCCATTCTTCACTCGGCGTAGTGAAGGGTTCGTCCGCGCTGTTTGAATGCGACGAGTTTGTCGCGTTCATGTAAGCGAGCATCAATTCCGCGGCGGTGCGCGTGAGGTTGTTCTTGAATTCCGCCGCGACCAGCGAGCGACCGCTGGTTTGCGTGTGCAGCTTGAACATTTGTCCGCGCGGTCCGGCGCCGAAGGCGTCGCGCATCCCAATGGCCCAGATCCGTCGCGATACACGCGACAGCGCGATGTATTCGACGTCGAGGCCGCAATCGAGAAAGAAGGAAAGGCGCGGACCGAATTGCTCGATCGGGATTCCACGCGCCGCGAACATCTCCGCGTAAGCGAATCCGTTCGAGAGCGTGTAAGCGGCTTGCTGCACCGGAGTCGAGCCGGCTTCACCGATGTGATAACCGCTGATCGAGATCGGATACCAGCGGGGCATTTCGCGGGTGGTGAACTCGACCATGTCGGTGAGAAAACGAAGCGACGCTTCCGTCGGGAAAATCGTTTCGTTCTGCGCCTGGACTTCCTTGAAAATGTCGGCCTGAACTGTGCCGCGCAATTTCGGAACAACTTTAGGTCCAAAGCGGCGTTTCGCCGCCGCGATGTACATCGCCATGATGATCGGAGCCGGCCCACTGATCGTCATTGACGCTGAGAAAGTCGGCGCACCGAGATCAAATCCTTCGTAGAGCCGCACCATGTCTTCCACGGTGTCGATGGCCACGCCGCCTTCGCCGATTTTTCCGAAAACGCCGTCCGCGTCGCTGTCGATCCCGTAGAGGGTCGGGCCATCAAATGCGGTGCTGAGCCGATGCGTGCGCTGATGCGCGGTCAGATAATGAAAACGCTCGTTCGTGTCCTCGGCGAGCATGAACCCGGAGAACAAGCGCGTCGGTTCCTCCGCCTGCAGAATCTTCTTGTCGATCTTGCCGTTTGTCTCGCCGCCATTTTTTCCGTAGCTCCCCTCTTCCACCTCGCGAACCGGTTCGAGATACATTTCGCGATAGGCGCCGTTTAGAAACGGAAACTCACCCGGAAGGCCTTCGCCAAAAAGATAACGCGCGATTTCACCCGGCTCATCGATTTCCGGGAGGGCCAGCCTTGGCAGCTCTAACCCGGTCGGAGCACGGCTCACTGGAATTTTTGCTTTGATGTCGTTCCAACGGCCAAGCAAGTCCCGCCCGAATTTTTCGTCGGTGCGCGCACGTTTCACCTGATCGAGAACGAATTGGTTGTATTTCTCAACCGACTCCACCACTTGTCCGAGTTTGCTCATGATTACCTCCGCTTCTTTGTGGCTGCGCGCGCCAGTCCATCTCCCGAAATTAAACCGAACAATTGATCAACGCCAGAATCGCGATGCCGTTTCGCGACACTCGCCACCAGTTGCTGGGCGCGTCTGTTTTGATCCAGTCGTTGCTCAATCTCGGAAATTGCTGCGCGTGCCCGTGCCTGATCGGTCTTATTCACGACCACGATGTCGGCCAGATCGAGCATGACGATCTTCTGCAATTGCAATCGCGCACCGTAATCCGGATTCATGACCAGCACGGTCATATCGACAATTCCATTTTTCTGAAACGGCATTGCCTCCTGACCAGTGCCGACGGTCTCGATAATGACGTAATCAAAACCGGCGCCGATCAATTCGCGCAAACAACCTTCCGTCGCCGGTGAAAGGCCGCCGGCTTGCCCGCGTGTCGCCATGCTGCGCATAAAGACGCGATCATGCTGCGAGTTGATCATCGTAGCCCGATCGCCGAGCAAAGCGCCTTCGCCTACCACGCTTGGATCATGAGACAAAATTGCGACTCGCGCTTTCGGTTTGTGTGAAAGAAAGCGCAGCACGAGTTCGTCAATCAAGGTCGTCTTTCCAGCACCGCCCGGCCCGGTAAACCCGATCACGCGCGCAGTGGATGTCGATCTTGCGTGCGATTTGGCGGCCTTTCGTCCTTTCGCCTCTTCGATTTCGGTCAAGCGTCGCGCGAGCTCGATATCTCGCGTCTTTGCCAGCGAACGTTTCTGGCGCGGCTTGCTGTAATTTTCCCGGACGTAATTCGCCATTTCGTCGAGCGACGTGCCGGCGAAGAAAATTTTGTCCACGCCTTTGCGCTCCATCGCCTTTGCATCGGCGTGCGTGATCGTCCCGCCGCCGCCCCCAAAAACCTTGATGTCGTGCGCGCCCTCTTTCTTTAGGTGTTTCACCACATCAGCAAAAAATTCGACGTGCCCGCCGTTGTAACTTGAAATGCCGATGGCACGGACGTCTTCCTGAATAGCGGCGCGCACGATGTCGCCGACCGACCGATGATAACCGAGATAAATCACTTCGATGCCGTGGCGAATGAATTCGAGATTGATTGTGTTGATAGCGCTGTCGTGCCCGTCGCAGATCGGGACGGCAGTTAAAATACGAATCGGTGAAGCCATTTCGGGAGAGCGGAAAACTTAATGTTTCGACAGAATGAACACAATGCTCAGAATTGCGTTGCAAACGATTCCGTTAATTTTGTCTATTCTGTCAAACAATGAGCGATCCGTTGAATTTCACTGATAAGGTCGTCCTCGTCACCGGCAGTTCACGCGGCATCGGTGCGGAGATGATCAAGGCGTTCGGCAAACGCGGCGCGCACTGTGTGGTGAATTACGTTGTCGATCCTGCGGGGCAAAACAAAAGCGACGCGGAAAACGTCGCGAAGGAATTGAATGAGCCGCTCGTGGTCGAGTGCGATGTGACCAAACCGCAACAGATCGAGGCGATGATGATGGAGATCGGCGATAAACGCGGCGGATTGGACGTGCTCGTGAATAATTCCGGCATCATCCGCGACCGCACGATCAAGAAGATGTCGATGGAAGAGTTCGAGAGTATCGTGCGCGTGAATCTCACCGGCACATTTAACGTTACCCAAAAAGCCGCGACAATTCTGCGAAACGGTGGACGGATCGTGAACTTGTCGTCGGTCAGCGGACAGATGGGTCTGTTTGGTCAGGCCAACTACTCGTCGAGCAAAGCCGGTATCATCGCGCTAACAAAGGTCAGCGCGCGCGAATTCGCGCGTCAGAACATCACGGTCAACGCGATCGCGCCTGGGTTCATCGATGTCGGGATGAGCAAAGGCATGCCGGACGAAGTGACTGAGAATTTTAAGAAACAAATCCCGCTTGGCCGGCTTGGCGACGTGAATGAAATCGTCGACGCGGCTCTTTTTCTCGCCTCGCCAATGGCGTCTTACATCACCGGTCACGTGCTAAACGTGAACGGCGGATTCTATATGGGTTGATTTGGCGCCGAACTAGGCCGCTTTCTTCGTCTTCTTGCTGACAATAACACCCGGGAATTGGACGACCTGGGCCGGCTCTTTCCCGTTTTGTCCGAAGGTCGATTCGTAAGTCAGCTTGCCACTGGCGATCTCGCTTAGAGCGATATCGGCATGGCCCAGCCCTGGAACAAATTCAACGAGCGGCCGATGCCCGAGGCAGAGCTGTCGAACACGGCGCGAGACCATGTTGACAAGAATTTGCTGATTGGTGACTACTTCGGAGGCGGCTTTAACGAGTTCGGATTTCATAGGTAAGGTGGGAGTCAATAGCTGACGGATCCAGCTCCCGAACGAATTGGAATTTGATCGCGCTTCGGGAATCGCAGCAGAGAAACTTATCCCACTATCGTCGATCTTAGGCAGAGCACAACTGAAACCTGGCACCCCGGCACTGGAATACGGGAAAAAATTATTTACATTCCGCCGATGAAACCGGTTCTGTTTTCATTGTTACTCCTCAGCGCGGGTTTGCTTGGCGCCTGCGCCAGTCACCCCAATGAAGTCCGGCGAGTACGCAACGACCGCAAGTACGCGAGCGCGAACGAGCAGTCGATTGAAAGTGCGTCCAAGCCTACCCCCCCGGATCGATGGTTCGATCGTCAGGTCGATCCAACCGGCCGTCCGGCGCGCGAAGCTTCAGGCCGGTACTGACCGCCGGCCTGCTATTGCCACGCTTGCACCAGCAACCAGACCAGCCCCGAAAGTAGCCCGGCAAATGTCGACAGGACAAGAGCCGCGCGCTTGGATTGGCGTTTCTTGAATTCTGGCCGTGGAATGTCGTCGTGAATGTGACTCGCCTCAAACAGCACCATGAGAACAAGCGCCACGATAAAGCCAACCGCAGCCCATTTGAGACTTCCCATGATGATTTCAAGCATGGCCATTCAGAGTTTAGCGCGGTTGCCGCGACGCTCAAGGAAACCTCGGCGCGGAGAAGCTTCCCTTAGAAGCGCCGCGTAACGTCATCCAGGGACATGATCACATCGCTGTCATCGAATCGCACATGAGTTGAGGCCGTGAAATGAAACGCGCGGCGCCCGGTGCGTAATTCCCGTATGGTGAAATGCACCGTCCGTTGTCGGATTTCGAACCGGAGAGTAAGCCCTCTTTTACGAAATTGATTATCGAAATTCTTGATCCAATCTTTAAACCTATCCGGAGTAAAGTTCCCCAAGTCGCAAACGATGACCTTGCGCACCAGGTCGCTGACGACCTCGCGCTGGTCCTTCGTGTAGGAATGCATCGAACCGACGCCAATGCCCATGTCCACACTTTGAGCAAAATCGATGCCGGTCTAAGATCTCTCGTGTCTCGTGCTGCTTTTCCGAATTTCCTGCCCATCCACACGCAAAAGCAGTACGCTATCCGAACTTAAGCAACGAGCGTGAAGACGAGAAGGAAAGTGACTACGGAAATGTTTGTGTGCGACCAATGCGGCACGCGCAAACGGCTCGAAAGCGCCATGCGCCATTGGTGCGATGTCTGCACGCTCGGCGTGCCTGTTGAAATGCGCTCTGTCCGGGACAAATGGAAGCGCCCCGGCGACGAAGGCCGGCCGACACACGGCAGCCGATTTTAAGGCGCGCTTTTTCGAAGCTGCCAGGGTCCTAAGTTCCAAACTTAGTTCGCGTACGACGCGACCGGGCATGGTCGCGTCGTGCTCGCGAATCTTTCGAAAACAGACTGCTCGACTACTGCGGAGTGCTTTCCTCGGCAGGCGAAGGCGTTGGTGACGAAGTCTCGACCTCTGTCTTCGTGGTCGCAGCTGGCGAAGGCGACGCCTCTGCTTTCTTGGTAGTCGAAGTTTTCTTCGGCGACGCAGAAGGCGATGCCGAGGCGGAGGCCTCCGACTTCTTTTTGGTCGTTGAGGCGGCTTCGGTAGTGGTGGTGGATTTCTTCGCGGTCGTGGCGCCAGTCGTTGACTTTTTCGCCGTCGTCGACGCCTTGTGGGTTGTCGCCGTGCTCGAAGTCGCGGTCGTTTCTTGCTTGTGAGCGCAGGCAGCAACGAATGCAAGCGCGGCCACGAGGGTGATTAAGGACAGGACGGATTTTTTCATAGGATGTGGTTAACCAGCCACAGAGTGTTCAGCCTGGGCGAAAATCACAAGCAATTAATCACTCAAAGCTACTCCGCCCTCAAGACGCCGCCGACCGATGGTTTTGTCTATAAATTTCGACCCCTTAGGGAATGGCTGCGCCACCGGGGACGAAATCCTCGACTTTCTCGAACTTCAGTTTACGCCGTAGCTCGCGCCGCAGTAATGCGAGGTTGATCAGTGCCTGCAGAACTTGCGACCCAACCGACAAGTACCACACATGCTTGATCTCGAATCCGGGCGTGCGCGCGATGAAAATGGCCGGCAAGGCGAAGAGAAGCAGGCGCGTCATCGAGCTAAGAAGCGGCGGCAAGGTATTGCCAATGCCCTGAAAGATACTCGAGGCGGTAAACACAACTCCCGCCGCAACGAAATTTAGCGAGACGATCCTCAGATAATCGCTGCCGAAGGCAATGACGTGGGGATCGTCCGAAAAACCGCGGATTAGGAGCGCCGGCGCAAATCGTGCAATCAAAGTGAGAACGAGCATCATCGCCGAGGCGATGCCGATCGCGGCATAAACCGTTTGCCGGACTCGATCAGCTCGCCGTCCACCAAAGTTCTGTCCCACCACTGGAGCCACGGCGAAACTCAGCGCTACCACCGGCAAAAAAAGGGCCTGCATCACTCGTGCCCCCACCCCAAACCCGGCCTGGGCGGCTGGCCCAAAATCCCGAATAATTCCGTAGACAAGCACGATGTAAACAAAGAGCAGGACGAACTCCGTGCCCGCTGGAACACCGATGCCGAGCATCTTTTTCCAGATCTTGATTTGCGGCGACAGGAGTGGGAGACGGAAACGCAGGTAGTGATATTTTCGCTCGAAATAAATCAGCATCAG
>Ga0209526_10000650_pt1 | contig 22780 bp, 20 predicted proteins | sample JacPinW_OM2H0_M1_FD_188566 | JGI IMG/M metagenome (GOLD analysis project Ga0209526, IMG submission 188566) | Forest soil microbial communities from Algoma, Ontario, Canada - Jack Pine, Ontario site 1_JW_OM2H0_M1 (SPAdes) (version 2) | ecosystem: Environmental > Terrestrial > Soil > Boreal... | reverse complement strand
AGCCGCGGCGGGCCGCGACCGCTGCCGGGTTGCGGCCTGCCGCCGCGGCGAACCGCGCCGCGTCTACGCCGTTCGGAATGACTGTCGCCCGCAGTCCCCAGCCCGCGTGCAGTTCCGCGGCGACGGCTGCGGACACGCAGAGGTGCGCGTATGGCTCGGTGATGGCCCGCTCATGACAGGCGGCGAGTTCGGGGGTGGTGAAGTGATCGATGTGATGCACGGTCCGCACGCACCGGCCGGCCGCGTTGGCACTGATGCAGTCCTGGGCGTGCACGATGTCGTAGCCGGATCCGTCGAAGGCTTCCCGCAGCACGGCGATGGAGCGCAGGATCCGCGGGCCCACGGCCTCGCCGGGGATCTCCGGGAACGGCACCACCTGCTGACGTACCCGGGGATCGACCATGCGGAAGAACCCGCTGTCGCCGCCGCGGCCGAGCGTCCACACGGTGACGTCCTGCCCGGCGGCGGCGAGGGCCTCGGCCAACGCGAGGGTGTGCACCACGCCGCCGCGCGGCTTGGTCGAATAGCTGAGCAGCGCTACCCGGAGCCGGCCGGCCCCGGGCGGGGCGCTCCCGGGCGGGCCCGTCATCCGCGGCCCTGGTAGCTGTCCGGCCGCAACTCGCTGAGATGGTTGAGCACCCGGCGGGCCAGCGCGATCTCGGCCTGGACATCGAGCACGGCGACCGCCAGGCCGGCCTTGGACCAGGTGCGGGCCAGGATGTCCCCGGCTGGGCCGACCACCTTGGCCTGACCGAGGAAGCGCATCCTGCCCTGGGCGCCGGTCTGGTTGGACGAGGCCAGCACGACCTGGTTCTCGGCCGCGCGGGCCTTGTCATAGAGGTCGAAGAGCCGGGACTGGCGGTCCTGGGCCATCCGCGGCGCCCGGTTGGTGATGCTGGTCGGCCACGCGGACAGGCAGGCCAGTATCTCAGCACCGTCCAGGGCCAGGGCGCGGGCGGATTCGGGGAAGGTCTTGTCGTAGTCGATGAGCATCCCGATCCGGCCGGCCGGGGTGTCGAAGGCACGGAAGCTGTCGCCCGCGCTATAGGCGGCCGATTCACCGGCCGGCTGGTGCACCTTGCGATGATGGCCCAGGATCCCATCACCGCCGACGCACACCGCGCTGTTGTACCGCCGGTCCCCGTCCGCCTCGCAGAATCCGAAGCAGACGACCATCTCGGCGGCGAGAGAGGCCACCTTACGCAAGTGGCTGTCGTCCAGCGCGAGGGCTGGCGGCAGCGCCGCCGGGTCCGGATGACGCAGGTCATCGATATAGCCGCCGAGGGCGGCGTCGGGCAGCACCAGCAAGCCGACCCCGGACCGCCGGGCGTTGTCGATCAGCGCGGCAATGCGATCAATATCGAAGCCCAGGTCGCGGCTGAAGCTCGCGGCGGTGGCGCCGATGCCGAGCAGTCCCATAACCACATTCTCTTCCATACGTGAGCGAGCCGGAGGGGCGCGGCGCCGCCTGGACTGAGGAGCGGAGCCTGAGCGAGCCGGAGGGGCGCGGTGCTGCCTGGACTGAGGAGCGAGGAACGAGCGACGAGGGAAGGCGGCGCCTTCAAGCGCCCCGGAGGCGAGCGGGGAGCAGAGCCTTCAAGCGCCCCGTAGGCGAGCGGGAGATAGAGCGTAGGCGTGCGGCCTGCGGTCCCGCAGGTGTCCCATGGACCGGCGGGCGGCCTCCAGCGCCCGCCCCACGTCCAGTTCGGCGACCGCCATGCCCGCCGTGACCCCGGTGTCGGCCAGGATCTCCCCGCCCGGGTCGACCACCTTGGCGCTCGCGACGAAACGCAGCGAGCCGAACGTGCCCGACTGGTTGGCCGACAGCCAGACGATCTGGTTCTCCAGCGCGCGGGCCCGGTCGAACAGGTCGAACCGGCGTTTCCAGCGGTCCTCGGCCAGGTCGGCGGCGGGGTTGGTACGGCTGGCCGGCCAGGCCGACACGCAGACCACGATCTCGGCGCCGTCCAGCGCCAGCGCCCGCGATGACTCCGGGAAGGCCTTGTCGTAGCAGATCATCATGCCGAGCCTGCCCACGGGTGAGTCGAAGGCGGCGAACTGCTCGCCGGCCCGGTAGCTGCTGTCCTCGTGCAGCGGCTGGTGCACCTTGCGGTGGTGGCCGAGCACGCCGTCCCCGGTGACGCAGACCACGCTGTTGAACAGGACACCCCCGCCGTCCTCGCAGTAGCCCGCGGCGACCACCAGATCCCCGGCGATGGCGACCAGGCGGCGGATCTCCGGTCCATCCGGCGCCAGGGCGGGGGGAGCGCCAGCGTTGCCGTCGAGGGTCGCCAGGTAACCGCCCAGCGCCGCCTCAGGCAGCGCGAGCAGCCGGACGCCGCGCTCCCGGGCCACCGCGACCAGCTTCTCGATGCGGGCGAAGTCGGCGTCCAGATCGCGGTCGAAGGCGGCCGCGACGGCCGCCATCCGCAGCGTCGTCATGCTGTGTCTCCCGCTCGCCTCCGGGGCGTTCTCATGCCGGGCCCAGCCCGCTGACCGGGCCCGGGACGGCGCAGGTCAGCTCGCCGTCGGGCCAGCGCAGCCGGACGCCGGCACCGGGCACGAGCTCACCGCATTCGGCACTCACCGCCGGGCCGGCGGGCAGCGGAACGTTCCCCCGAGGGTCGGCCGTGAGCATCGCGAAACCGGGGAAGCAGGTCAGCCAGTCGCCTGGGGCTGCGTCGGCTGGGCGAGGGACGGCGGCGACATCCAGGATGGCGGCGCAGCCGCTGGCCTCGGCGAGCATGCCCAGCGTGCCGGCGATCCCGGCCATCGACACGTCCTTGGCCGCGGCGGGGCGGGTCGCGGCCACCGAGCCGAGCATGGCGCGCAGCTGCGCGGTGGTCCGCCTGGTGCTGCTGTCCCACTGACGGCCCGCGTAGCCGGGCCGCCAGCCGCCGCCCAGATCGATGGTGAGCCGGACCCGGTGGCCGGGGCGCCCGCCACCGCCCGGAACCGGGGCCGCGGTACGCCCCAGCGCGGTGACGGTCAGCGACGCGGGTGCGCCGAATTGCGTGTGCCCGCCCAGCACCGGGATCTGGTAGGCCTGGCTGGCCCGGCGCAGACCGGCCAGGATCCGGCTGGCGAACGAACGGTCCCGGGCGGCGACCGCGTCCAGCAGGCCGACCGGCTCGGCGCCCATCGCGGCCAGGTCGTTGGCATTGACCAGGACCGAGCACCAGCCGGCCCATTCCGGGTCGCGCTCCACCATGGCCGGCACGATCGCGTCGCAGCAGGCCACCAGGTCGCTGCCGGGCACCGGCGCGGCGTCGTCGCCGACGAAGCCCGCACCACCCGGAGACAGGCCCGCCAGCAGTGGCCCCAGTTCTCGCTTGGTGGCGGCGGCCAGCGCGGCGATCCGGCCGATCGGCCAGCGCATCAGCACGTGCTCGGCATCGCCGATGCGCATCGGCCGGACCGCATGCCAGCCGAGCCGGGTGAACATCGGCTCACGGCTGGCCTGGACGGTGGCGTCGAAGCGCAGCACCCCAGCATTCTCCGCATCCGCGCAGGCGGCCCTGACCAAGGCGGTCCCGGCGCCGCTGGCCCGCCGGTGCCCGCGGCGCACCACCAGCCGCCCGCCCGTCCACCAGCCCACGTCCGCGTCCGGGGTCGCCGGACCGAGCCGTACCCCGCCCAGCACCTCGCCCGACCCGTCGCGGGCGATCAGCACCCGATGCCGCGGGTCCTCGTCCCGCCAGTCGGAGTCGTCCCCGGCGAACAGCCCCTGCTCGGCGACGAACACTTCCCTGCGCAGCGCCCGGTAGGCGTCCAGCGTGGCGCGATCACCGGCTTCCTCGATACGCAGCGCCCCCGCCGGCCCCCCGGCCGGGGCGCTGCCCAGCAGCACGTCGCCGAGGCTGGCCGCGGCGCGCGGCGCGAAGCCGATAAGCCCGGCCGCCCCGAACCCGGCCTCGGTAATCGCGGCCATCGCGGTCAGCCTCCAGCCCGCTGCAGCACACTGCATCCGCCACACGCGGCGCAGCCAGCCCGCTGATCGGCGCCAGTCATCCCGGCGGCGATGAGCAGGGCAGCGACTCGTTCGGAAATGTCGTGCACCAGCGCTGCGTCCGGCGCCCTGGCGCCCTCGCGCACCGCCAGCGTGCCGGCCATCGCGCGGAACGGGACCACGAAGGGATACACACCGCGGCGGATCAGCCGCCCGGCGCCCTCGACCAGCTCGTCCGGGTCCTCGCCGAGACCCACCAGCAGATAGGTCGAGACCCGGTTGCGGCCGAAAACGCGGACCGCTTCATCCCACGCGGCTTCGTACTCAGCCATCGGCACCGATCCCTTGCCGGGCATCCAGCGCCGCCGGACCTCGTCGTCCAGCGACTCGACGTGGATGCCGATGGCGGTGGCGCCGGCCTGGTGCAGCTCGCTGAGCACCGTCAGGTCGGCCGGTGGCTCGATCTGCACCTGCACCGGCAAGCCCGGCACGGCGCGACGTACCGCGCTGACCGACCGCACCAGGTTGCGCGCGCCCCGGTCCGGCCCGGTGGTCGTGCCAGTCGTCATCACCATTTGGGTGACGCCGTCCAGCCGCACCGCGGCCTCGGCGACCTCGGCCAGCTGCGCCGGGGTCTTCGCCGCGATGGTCGCGCCCTCGCGGAGCGACTCCTCGATGGTGCAGAACCGGCACCTTTGGTCCTCGGCGTACCGGATACAGGTCTGCACCACGGTGGTGGCCAGCACGTTCGCCCCGTGCAAGCGGGCGATCTTTTCATACGGAACGCCGTCCGCCGTGATCAGGTCGTAGAACTTCGGCCGCTGTACCGGGGTGATCGACAAGCCCAGGTCGGTCCCGTCGCGGACCAGCCGGCCGGCGATCACCTGATAGGGGGAGTGCGGGTTTACCGGCAGCGCGGCGTTGGCCCCGTCCACCAGCACGTGGCCGTCGTCACTGGGCCCGGCACCCATCCGGCGCGTGACGGGCGCGTCCACCCGCACGCCCAGCAGGGCGATGTCCACGAACGTCGTCATGGTGTCAACGCTCACGCCAGCCTCCTTTACTGCTACCGCGCCGCCGCGCCTGGTCAGAACGGGCCTGGTCAGAACATGTAGGTCGAGTTGATGATCGCGCCCTTACGCGCGTAGTGGATCAGCGCGTCCTGCACGTCCAGCGGGTGGGTCGGGATGACCCCCTCGATGAGGTCCTCCTCCCGGGCGCCGTGCAGGGACAGGCCGAACCGGCAGCAGTAGACCTTGCCGCCTTCCTTGATGAAGGTCTTCAGCGAGTCGTTGATGTTGTGCTCGCCCGGGAAGGCGGAATTGCCGGTGGTCGGGAAGCCGCGGGTGGCCAGGCAATTGATGGCACCCGGCCCGTAGAAGTAGATCGCCGACTCGAATCCCTTCCGCTGCGCGCGGGTGGCCTGCAGGATGGCCACGAAGCTCACCGAGGACTCGTGGGCGATGCCGTGTACCAGGGTGAAGTACGACTCCCCGTTCTCCGCCTGGTAGTCGGGGAAGACCTTGGTGCCGCCGTAGATGTTGGAGCCGTCGGGCAGCGAGGGGTGCGGGATCTCGGTGAGGCTCTGCGACTCGAGTTCGGTCAGGTCGGGCATTTCCGTTCTCCTTCTTTCTGGGTGCTTCCCTGGATGGGCCTTACTCGGGTGGGCCGGGCTGCGGCGCTCAGCCGTAGAGGTCTGCGAAGGTGCCGCCGAACACGCGGCGGGCGAGTTCGCCGTCTCCGGTGACGGCGCTGAGCTTGGCGAATTCGCCCGCGTAGTCGCCCCAGGGCTGGTCGCTGGCGAACAGCACCCGGTCGTGGCCGATGCCGCGGCGATCGATCTCGGCGGCCAGCCAGCGCGGGGTGAAGCCGATCGCCCAGGACAGGTCGGTGTAGACCCGCTTCCCGGCGGCGATCCAGTCGAAGAACCGTGCTCCGGCCAGCTTGATGTGGCCGCTCATGCCGCCGCCGAAGTGCACCAGGTGGATGGCGACGTCGTGGCCGTACCGTTCGACCAGGCTGCCCACCTCGTCGATGTCGGAGGCCGCACCGGGCGAGGTGTGTACGTGCACCACGAGGTGATGGCGGCGGGCCGCGGCGAAGATGGTGTCCAGTTGCGGCTGGCAGCCCGGGTCGCCGGCCCGGCCGCCGAGCAGGAAGCTGAGCTTCAGCGCGCGGACACCTGGCTCGCCGGCCAGCGCCAGCGCCTTCGCTGTCCGGGTGGCGTCAGACGCCTGGGCGGACACCCACAGCGCGGCGCGGATCCGGTCGTCGGCCGCGGCGGCTTCCAGCACGAGGTCGTTGAAAGAGAAGGCGATATCCGGGTCGGGCACTCCGTAATTCGGGATGACCAGCGCCCGGCCGGTGCGTTCGGTGTCCATGTCTTTGATGAGCTGGGCAACCGTGCCCCGGGCTCCCACGTCGGGATGGACCGCCGGGCCGCCGTAGAACGGGTAGGCGGGCAGCACGCCGAGATGCCGGTGCGCATCTGCGATCCATGCAGTCATGCGACGGTCCGGGGGGCGGCCCAGTCCTCATCACGCGGCCAGGTGCTCGCCGGGGTGCCGGCCAGCCAGTGCACCTCGCGCAGCGGGCCGGCGCAGATCCGGTCCGCGAGGTAGGCGGCGTCGGTCCCCACCCCGCAGAACCGGCCCGAGCCCCAGGTGTGCTGCCAGGGCAGCCCGAGGAAGTACAGCCCCTCGCAACTGGTCACGCCGCGCCGGTGGGTGGGGTAGCCGCGTCCGTCGAACACCGGGACCTCGATCCACCGGCAGTCCCGGCCGAACCCGGTCGCCCAGATCACCGTGGCGATGCCCGCGGCCTCCAGATCGAGGGCGCTGGTCAGGCCGGCCGGCTCCCACACGGGTGCGTAGCGGGCCTCGCGTGGCGCCACGATCCGCCGTGCGTCGATGTGAGCGTCGATCGAGTCCTTGATCGACTCAGCCACCGCATCGGCCCGGTCCAGGTTCTCCCGCAGGTCATCGGCGAAATGCACGGTGCCCCCGCGGACGGCGGCCAGCCGCCCGTACAGCCGCATCCCATCCCGCGCGAACGCTCGCAGGTCGATGTCCCGGCCGCCATCCCGCCCGGTCACGTAGTGGTTGGCCCGGAACCGGACCGCGTCGGCGTCGCTGAACTCCTCGATGCCGCGCGCGTAGTACCCCATGTCCGCCAGCCAGTCCACGACGTCCCGGCCGCGGTAGAACCGGGTGACCCGAGGCGCGCTGCCGGTCGCCAGATGCACCGTGCGCCCGGCCAGATGCAGGTCCTCGGCGATCTGGCCGCCGGATTGCCCGGTACCGACCACCAGCACCGCGCCCGGCGGAAGTTCCGCCGGGTTCCGGTACTGCGAGGAATGAATTTGCCGAACGTCATCCGGCAGCCGGTGTCCCAGCCGCGGCGTGAGCGGCACCTGGTACGGACCGGTAGCCACCACCACCTGGTCCGCGGTGATCATGCCGCGGCTGGTGCGGATCTCGAAACCGCCGCGGGGCCGCTGGGTCAGCCGGGTCGCGGTGGTGTGCTCGGCCAGCGGAGGGCCGAATGACCTCGCGTAGCTTTCCAGGTAGCTGACGATCTCGTCGCGGAGCATGAAGCCGTGCGGCTCGGGACCTTGGTAGGGAAAGCCCGGCAGTTCGCACTGCCAGTTCGGCGTGACCAGGCAGAAACTGTCCCAGCGCCGGTCCCGCCACTCGTTTCCCACCGTGGCCTTGTCCAGGACGAGGTGGTCGATCCCGCGCAGGCCCAGGCAGTAGCTCATGGACAAGCCGGCCTGCCCGCCACCGATGACCACGACATTGTGCTGTGCGCCGTCCAGGTGCAGCTGACCTTGCGGATTCACCGTCGGTCCGTTCACCATTGAACGAGTGAAGCGACGGGTAATTGCCGCGTGGTTTCATCCGGAACGACTGCGTGTTACGTAAATGCCGTTAGATTTCTGGCCTGTTTCCGGGCTAAGCCCGGCCAGGCGATCATCCCACCTGGACGAGGGCGACCCGTCCGTACACGACGGTATCGCCCGGGCCTTCCCACAGGCGGACGTGGTTGCGCGGGCCGGAGCCGCAGCCGTCATTCGAGATGTCCGTGGCCCAGACGTCGTCCGGCTGCCCGAGTCCCCTCCCTGCGTCGAAGTGGACCAGCGGGTTAAAGCAGCCAGCGGCCACCAGCCCCCAGCGACCCGCCGCGACGAACGCCTGCCTGACGGCCTCGATCGCGCCCCCTCCTGGCTTGTACAGTTCGAAATTGATGGGATCGGTAGTTGTCAGGCAGCTGTTGCCCCCGAGCGCAACCTTGCACTCGAACCAGCCGTGCGGGGGGCCGCCGGGAGCTCGTACCCGTTCCAGCCCTGCGCCGGCGAGCCATTGAGGTTTTCTCAGCGACTTTTGTGTGATCATGCGGTGCTCGAATTGGACGTGCACGAGGGCGGCCTGGGCGATGTCGCCGATCTTGCCAGGGCTGAGCATGACGCACTGGGGGTCCGCCTGCGCTGGGACCGGGTCTACCTTGGCGAGAAATCTTAATGGAAATGATGTTTGGAGGGGCCGGGGCGGGCCGCCGGGGAGCCTAGCCCAGAACGAGCAGATCGCTGACGCCTTCGACGGGCTGCGGCGAGGTTTCCGCAGCCACCGCGGCATCGAGCGCAGCGAAGCCCTGCCCGGTTTCCTGCTCGGTGAGGTATTCGAAGGTGGAGATCGCGCGCAGGCGCAGCCGGGCTGCGCCTTCTGCCATGCTGCCGGCGAAGCGCTCGGATACCGGCTCCAGGGCGAGGATCTTGAGCCCGGCAGGGGAGAATGCCTGCTCTACCTGGCCGATGGTGGGAAACATTTCCTTTTCGATCTCGGCGGCCCGGGGAAAGAACCGATGCCACCACAGGTCAGGCATGCGGTCGGCGAACGTGCTGCGGATCAGCACGCGGCCCGCCGGCCGGAGCACCCGGGCGATGTCCGCCGCCGCGGTCGCCGGGTCCCGCACGTGATGAAATACCAGGTACATCAGCACAACATCACAGCTATCCGCCGCGAGCGGGATCCGCTCCGCGCTGCCAGCCAGATAGGTCACTGCGGGATGCGCCGATGACTGCTCCGCCACCTGCCGCATGCTCTGCGACGGCTCGATCCCGTACACCGGGCCGCCGAACGTCCGGGCCAGGGCGGGCGTGAACCGCCCGGTACCGGAGCCCAGGTCAAGAACCGCCAGCGGGCGGCGGGCGGGAGCGTGTCCGGCGAACACCTTCATCCAGGCCGCGATCATCGCCGGGCTGACAGCCCGGCCCTGCGCGTAGACAGCGTGCTGACGGTCGTCATAGTCAACCTTCTCCACCGTCATGACTCCTCATCCAGGCATCCTGGCCGCCGTGCCGGCAGCGCCGGGCACCTTGGACGGCCATCGGCCGATACCCTCAGATGCGCCCAGCCGCTGTGCCACGGCCCAGGTTATGGACCCCCAATCCACCCCGGCGGCCCTGTAGGTGTCAACCGAGTTTCTCAGCGGCTTTCATGTGATCATGCGGTGCTCGAATTGGACGAGGACTAGCGCGGCCTGGGCGATGTCGCCGATCTTGCCGGGGCTGAGCATGACGCGCTGGAGGGTCCGCCAGCGCTGGGAAATCAGAGCGAAGCCCCGCTCGCCCAGGCAGTGCAGCGAGCGCAGTAGCGCGTTGCGGGTCCGGGCGTTAATGTCCAGCTCCCGGCCGCCGGCTGGTTGCTTCACCGGGACATGCACCCCGATCCCCGCTCCTTCGTATCCGGAGTCGGCCAGCACTGGCAGGTCCATCAGTGGCCGTCCCGCGATGTCCCCAAATGACCGGATCGACCTTGATGAGAAAACCAGCCCGCGCACTAGCCAACCTCGGCCTCCTCTACCAGCAGCAAGGCCGTTACCAGCAGGCTGCCGACCATCACCAGCAAGCCATCACCTTGTTCCGCGAAATCGGAGACCAGGACGGTGAAGCTCGGGCCCTCAACACCGCCGGCGAAACTCTGCGCGCCACGGGCCGGCCCAGCCACGCCCGCACGCAGCACGCGGCCGCCCTTGCGCTAGCCAGTCAGATAGGCGACCAGTACGAACAGGCCCGCGCCCATGACGGCCTGGCCCACACCCACCATGCCACCGGCAACCCCAGCCAAGCCCGCCAGCATTGGCATCACGCTCTCACCCTCTATACCGACCTCACCGTCCCCGACGCCGACACCGTCCGCACCCACCTCGCCGCACTCGAGCACACGGCATCCCCAGACAGCGACAAGTAACTCCCGAAGTACTTTCACGGCTATTTCCGGTGCCAGGGCAGCAGCGCCAGGGGCGTAGCTGGGAGGATGCCGGTTCGGTCAGCGCTGGGTCATCAGCAGCTAAAGTCCGGACCCAGCCGGGGCAACCTCAGGTCCCCCTCCGGCGTCTTGGGTGTTGGCAACACGCCATAACTCCCCGAGGCAGATGGATGAGCGATGAAATCGAGCTGCAAGCGCACGTTAATGGCCGTCAGCCTGGCCGCGGCCGTCCTGGTGGCCGCCACCGGCGCCGTAACCGCACAGGCGGCTCCGGCCGCCGCGGCGGCCGGCATCTGCACGTCGTCCTCTCATCGGGCACTGGCCGCCCGGCTTTCCGGCGACATCCCGGCGGCCCTGCGCTCCCGGTCCTCGATCGTCTCGGTGACGGTTGCGGACCTCCGCACCGGGGTCGTCTGCCGGCTCCAGGAAGGGCGGCGGTTCGACTCGGCCAGCGTCGTGAAGGTGACCATCCTCGGCGCGCTGCTGCGCAAGGCACTGGAGCAGCACCGGTACCTGACATCAGCCGAGGTGAGCCTGACGACCGCGATGATCACCCGGTCGGACAACAACGCGGCCTCCGCGCTGTGGGCCCGGGTAGGCCGGTCCAGCCTGCAGCACTTCCTCAACCTCGCGAGGATGACCGAGACCGTGCTCGGCCCCGGCGGGTACTGGGGCCTGACGCAGATCACCGCGCGTGACGAACTGACCCTGCTGAGGGTGCTGATGACCGTCAACTCCGTGCTGGACACCCCGTCACGCCGGTACGCGCTCGGACTGATGTCCCGCGTCATCGCCTCGCAGCGATGGGGCGTCCCGGCCGGGACGCCCGCCGGGGTGATAGTGCACGTGAAGAACGGCTGGCTGCCCCGCCCCACCTACGGCTGGCGTATCCACAGCATCGGCAGCTTCTCCGGTCGTGGCCGCGGCTACATGATCGTCGTTCTGTCCGAGAACAACCCGACCATGGCATACGGGATCCGGACGATTGAGAACGTCGCCCGGGTCATCCACCGCGACCTGAACGCGGGCCTGCCCGCGGTGGTCGGGCTATCCGCGCCCTCCCCGTCGTGGGGGACGCCCGACGAGCGGATTCCGCCGCTCCCGAGCGTTCCCTGACCTCGGGGTCACTGTCATATGCGGTCCGTACCATCAGGGCTGTGGTCACTCGCTACGACGTCTCGGCCGTGCCGCCGCAAGGCGGTTATGTGGCCAAGCAGTGCCCGGTTCGCGCGCAATGGGACGCTGTCCGGCCATGCGACCCGCTGCCTGCGTCGCGGCTGGTCGAGCGCCGGTTCACGCGTGGCCGGCGGTTCGAGGCCGAGGTGGCCGCCCGGCTTGTGGCCTTGCATCCGGACGCACACGTGGTGGCCGGTGAGGACCGGGCCGAGCGTGAGGTAGCGACGCTCGGTGCGGTGCAGGCGGGGGCGCCGGTCATCGTGGGGGGACGCCTGCCCGCCGATCTCGCCGGACGGCGGGTGGGCGAACCCGACCTCCTGGTCGCCGCGCCGGGCCGATCCTGCTACCGGCCGGTGGACATCAAGCACCACCGCTGCCTGGACGCCGGTCCTGGTGGCCTGTCAGCGCGTTGTTCGCCGCTGGACCGCCTGGTCTGGGAGGCGGCGAAGGTAGATCCGGGTTCGTCGGCCCGCAAACGCAAGGACGACCTGCTCCAGCTCGCCCACTACCAGCGCATGCTGGAAGCCGCGGGCATGGCTCCGGCGGTGGGCCGCCTGGGCGGCATCATCGGCGTCGACGGCGTCGTCACCTGGTATGACCTGGACGCCCCGATCTGGCTGACCCCGTCGGCGGGCGGCCGGCCGAGGCGGCGCTCGACCATGGAGGTGTACGACTTCGAGTTCGGCTTCCGCCTGGACATCCTCGCCGTCGCCGCCGGGCACCAAGCCGATCCCGGGGTCGCGCTGCTGGTGGTTCCGGTGCGGATTGGTGAGTGCGCGGAGTGCCCCTGGTGGTCGTGGTGCGGTCCGCGGCTGGAGGCTGGCTCCGGTGATGTGAGCCTGCTGCCCCGGATGGGCTGGCGGGCGTGGCGCATCCATCGCGATCATGGGGTGACCGACCGGGCCGCGCTGGCCTCGCTTGACCACTGGACCGCCGCCTTGGTCGCTGCCCATGTCGACCTGCGGCCTATCACCGCGGCGCTTGGAACCGTGCCGGATAACACGCAGGTGTCGGCCATTGTCGGAGAGCGGAAGCGAGCACAGCTGGCCCGCCTCGCGGGCGCGGGCATCCGCACGCTGGGCGATGCCCGGGCGCTCTGCCTGCGCACGGCGGCCTACTGCGACCAGCCGATGCGGGGCCTTCCTGAGCAGATTGACCGTGCCCGGGCCGCCCTGGGCAGCTCGCCCGCCTACCGGCGCCGCGGCGTGGCCCGGGTCCAGGTGCCCCGCGGCGGCGTCGAAGTCGATATCGACATGGAGAACGTCGAGGAAGGGGTCTACCTCTGGGGTGCCTTGGTCACCGACCGGTCCGGCCGGGACGCTGTGCCGGTCGGCTATCGCCCGTTCTGCACCTGGGATCCGATGACCAGGCACGCCGAAGCTGCGCTGTTCGCCGAATTCTGGGCGTGGCTGACCGGGCTGCGCCGGGATGTGGCGGCCGCGGGCCTCGTCTTTCGCGGCTACTGCTACCACGCGGCCGCCGAGAACACTCAGATGCGGCGCATCGCGGCTGCCGCCGGCGTGCAGAACCCGGTCGCCGCCTTCACCGGGTCCGGGGAATGGGTAGACCTGCTCCGCGTGTTCGAAACCCAGCTCCTCACCGGCTCCTCGGCTGGGCTCAAGCGGGTGGCCCCGCTATGCAGCTTCACCTGGGACGTCGAGGACCCCGGAGGCGGCGAGTCAATGATCCGCTACGACCAGGCCGTCAATGCCGGCGAACCCCTCGCGGCGCGCTCCGCCCGCGACTGGCTCCTCGCCTATAACCGTAACGACGTTGAGGCGACACGTGACCTACGTGAATGGCTTGACCGAGACGCCACCAGCTACCCGTCGGTCGAAGACCTTGGATCATGATGAAAGGACATCTGCCGGTGGATGAGAGAGCAGCGGGGGCCTCGGCGGCCGAGGTGACGCGGTTGCGGATTGTCATCGATGACCTGTCCGGCCCTGAGATCGCGGAGTTCCTCGGTGAGCACATCGCGGAGATGAGGGCGATCAGCCCGCCAGAGAGCAAGCACGCGCTCGACCTCGATGGGCTGCGCAGGCCTGAGGTCACGTTCTGGTCGGTGGTTGATGGCGCTGCCCTGGTCGGTTGCGGGGCGATCAAGGCGCTCGACCCCGGCCACGCGGAAATAAAGTCGATGCGCACCGCACCGTCGCATCAGAAACGCGGAGTCGCATCAGTACTGTTGTCGCACATATTGTCGGAAGCCAGGCAAATGGGATTCTCGCAGGTGAGCCTGGAAACCGGATCGGCCGAGTTCTTCGTGCCCGCACACCGGCTGTACGCGAAATTTGGGTTTGTGCGCTGCGGCCCTTTTGCGGATTACCACGAGGATCCCCATAGCGTGTTCATGACGCGGGCGCTGTAAGCGGCCGAGCCGCGAGGAGCCCTGGCCAGGCAGGCTCGGCGGCCTGAGCAGGCTCGGTGGCCGCGGCTACTACCTGTTGTGGACGGCTGGGACCTGCAGTAGGTCCTCCGCTCGCCGCAGCAGGGCGCCGAGTTGGCTTGCCGCTGCGACAGCGCGGTCAGGTTCTGCTAGCGAACGCCAAGATTAAGGTAAAGGTGGCCCCTACATAATCACTGATGTACCTGGGTGTCCTTACGTACCCAAGGGCTGATCATCGATACCATCGCCGCGACGAGCCGCGGCTCCCGGGCTGGTGCTCAGGTGCCGTCGCGAAAGGGGGGCCTGACGTGCAGGATCAGCACTCATGCTGACGGTCCAGAGGCCCGCGGCCGTCCCGGTCCTGACCTTCGCGGCCGAGCCGCGCGGCGCACCACCGCCAGTGCTGTGCGCCGGCGCCGCCGGTGACTTCGCCAGCAGGCCCGTCGGCGGCGATCCGATGCTCGTCTTGCGTCGCCGCGCTGACGTGTTGCGCTCCCTGTCCGACACGACCCATTTCGGCATGGCAGGCGTTACCGAATCCGGGGAATTGCGCGGGTGTCCTCTGACCGGGGCGGAGATGCAATCGGCGGACGGGGGGTTACTGAATATGGACCCGCCGCCGCTGCGCGAGTACCGGCGGCGGATCAACGGCCTGTTTACTCACCGCGCCGCCGAAGCGACCCGCCCGGCCATCCACGCGATCGCCGCGGACCTCTCTGCGTCACTGGGTGCCAGCCACGCCGCGTCACTGAGTGGCCGCGTCGCGGACGCCATTACGGGTTTCGCGGAGCCGTTCACCGCAGAGGCGGTCTGCGGGGCAATGGGCATTCCCAGGCGGGACTGGGAACGGGTCCTGGAGTTCTCGCGGGTCGCCTTCGCCGTGGTCCCCAGCGCGGCTGCGGTATCCGAGGTGGCCGCGGCGTGGGAGGACTTGTACAGCTACTACGAATCGATGGTTGCCGCGAAGCGTGCCCGGCCCGATGGGGCGTTAACGTCGCAGATGATCCGTGCGCTGGACGGCTTCACCACCAGTCAGGTCGCGCACGTCATCGCCACCGTAAGCAACGGCTTCGGCGCTGTGCTCCCAGTCCTCGCCACCGCCCTCTCGGAAGTGGCGCAACAGCCGCATGTCATCGACGCTGCCTTGAGAGGTGAACGGTCCTGGGCCTCAGTCGCCGCGCATCTGCTGAGCCACCGGACACTGTTCCCGGTCGCCCTTCCGCGCATAGCCCGGGCGGACACCTGGCTTGGCAGCCGGCTCATCAGCCAGGGCACGGTGGTGCTGCCATCACTGGTCGCCGCCGCCCACGACCCCGCTGGCCCGCCCCCACGGAACATCGCGTTCGGGGCTGGCCCTCATTTCTGCCCCGGTGCCGCGCTGACCCGGTTGTGGCTGGCGAGCGCGCTCGGAATATTTTTCGAAACGTTCCCCGCCGCGCGGCTGGCGGGCAGCCTGGAGTGGCAGCCCGGAACGCTCTCGATGCCGCGGGAGATAGTACTGGCGCTGCGCTGACACCCTTGTGCGCGCTCCTGATGCCCAGACCGCTGAGATTAAGGTACCCATGGATATCCATGATTAACATAGGGCTATCCAGCGATAATCCAAGGATGTACAGAAATAGCCCTATCAATCCAGGGTTGTGCTAGGGTCGTGCGACATGGTGATGGTGATCGACTCGGAGGCGGACGTTCCCGTCTATCAGCAACTCGCGGCGATACTCCGGAGGAAGATCGACTCAGGCGAGATCCCCCCGCGCCGGGCAATCCCCAGCAAGCGCGTCCTCTCCGAGGAATACTGCGTGAGCCCCGGCACGGTGGAGCGCGCCGTTCAGGCGCTACGCGCCGAGGGTTACCTGAAAACCGTCCTGGGCCGGGGACTGTTCGTCCGGCCCATGGAGGATCGGCAGAACTAGGGCGTGTCCGCGGGGATACACCCTAGAGCGCGGCGTAGTCCTGCCAGTCGCTGAGTTGTTCGCGCCGGCGTCCGGCGACCCTGCTCGGTGTGGCCTGCGATCATCTGGATGAGGCCACCCGGCTGAGCACGGACGCTAGTGGATGCCCAACTGTGCGGCCATGGCATGCTGGACGAGGGTCATCAAGGTCGTCTTGGCCGATTCCCGCTCTCGCGCGTCGCAATTGATGACCGGCACGTCCTGGCTCACCGACAATGCTTCCTGGACATTGATGGCGGTGTGCGGGAAGTTGCCGTGGAACCCGTTGATGCCCACAATGAACGGCAGGCCAGCAGCCTCGAAGTAGTCGACCGCCGCGAAGGATTCGGCCAGCCGGCGCGTGTCCACGAGCACCACAGCACCGATGGCACCCTGGATGAGGTCATCCCACATGAACCAGAAACGGTGCTGCCCGGGCGTGCCGAACAGGTACAAAATAAGCCCGGCGTCCAGGGTTATCCGGCCGAAGTCCATAGCCACCGTGGTGGTTGTCTTATCAGGCACGCCGGAGAGATCGTCAACGCTGTCGCTGGCGGCGGTCATCACCGCCTCGGTGGTAAGCGGCGTGATCTCCGAGACCGACCCGACGAAAGTGGTCTTGCCCACGCCGAAGCCACCCGCCACAACGATCTTGACCGATGTCATCGCGGCATCCCGCGGGTTACCCCACGGGGGTTCTGACCTTGCGAAATCCACTGAGTACCCTTTCGAGCAGGTTAAGGTCCGGGCATCAACCTCTCCCATGGACTAGCTGCCATTCTTCGACGGACGCCCGCCCCGCATAGCGGGGGTCAGAGCCTGTCCGACCCTCTCCACGAGCAGAGCCATCTCATAAGCCACCAAGCCCATGTCACTGTCGGCCGACGCGAGCACGGCCAGGGTGGATCCGTCGCTGATCGTCATCACCAGCAACAGCCCCCGCCGCATCTCCACGACCGTCTGCGTTACGGGTCCGCCTTCAAACACCCGAGCCGCACCCTGCGTCAGGCTGGTCAGCCCCGAGGTCACCGCGGCCAGCTGATCCGCCCGGTCCTGCGGGAACCCGTCCGAGAAGGCCAGCGGCAAACCATCAGCCGTCACAACGATCGCATGGGCTACAGACGCCACCCGTTCGGCAAAATTCGTGATGAGCCAATTCAAGTCCTGCGCCGAAGAAGTCAGCGGGCTCACAAGTTCTCCTCTCTGCGTGGCATCAGGTGACCACGCGGGTGATTGGGGGAGGTAATGGCTTCAATCACGCGTTAAGTGGCACCGTGTGCCTCACCGCCGGTATGGAACTCATCCCTGGGTGGGGCCGCGCGCGCTTTCCTGATCCCCTGCTGGAAGCTCGCCATGCGTTCTCTGGTCTGCATGGCGGACCGTGTGGGCGCGGGCGGCAGCGGCGCCGCCGCCGACGCACCGACACCGCCGGGCACCAAGTTCGCATTCGGCACACGCTTAGGCAGCCCTGCTGCTGTGGTACCTGTGGACACCGGCGCCTGCGCCACCTCCGCCGCCCGCCACCCCGCGTCCCCGGGCGACGACCAACCGGTCAAACCCGAACCCGGCACCGGAGCCGGCCGGTCAACAGCATGCCCGCCGCGCCGGAACCAATCGGACTCCACCGATTCGAAAATAGGCAGCCGGTTCTCCAGCCCGGCGCTCACCGCAGGCGGCACTATCACACTGTGCGCCGCCGAGGCCGGCCCAGGACTGCCTGCCACCAGCCCAGCCGCCCCGTTCGCCGGTGCTGCGAGCATCGCACTCCCGCCCGGACCGGCCCCGGCTTCCACAGCCGCATCATCGGTCTCAGGCTGAGGCGGCTCAAACCGCGGCGCGCGCGCAGCCGACACCGCCCGTGCGGCGGCCGCACGCTCATCCGCCGTACCGAGGGCCAGCCCCGTGTCCATCCAACTGGTCGTGGCACCAGTCGCGGCGGGCTGGAACCGGCGCATGCCCAGAGTGGGAGCGAAGGTCTCAAGCGTGATCACTTCGTCGGGAAGCCATACCAGGGCGGTCAGGCCCCCCATGGAAGCGGGCCGGAGCCGGACGCGGATTCCGTGCCTGGCGGCCAGCCGGGCGACGACGAACAGGCCCATCCGGCGGGAGACCGCGACATCCACGACCGGGGGATTGTCCAGCCGCCAGTTGGCATGAGCCACCGCCTCGGCGTCCATCCCGACGCCGTGGTCGGTGATGTCAAGCAGCGCTCCACCGCTTTCGAGCATGTGCCCCGACACATTCACCGCTGTTTCCGCGGGGGAGAATGCCGTCGCGTTCTCGGCCAGCTCGGACAGCAGGTGAACGACGTCGCTGACCGCCTGCCCGCGGACCGAGATTCCCGGCTGGATGTTCGGTCGGACGCGTTCGTAATGCTCGATCTCCGACACTGCCGCACGCAGCACATCCACCAGCGCCACCGGTTCGGACCATCGCCTGGACAGTTCGTGGCCCGCCAGAACCAGCAGGTTCTCGGAGTTACGGCGCATCCGGGTGGCCAGGTGGTCCATCTGAAACAGGTTCGCGAGCCGCTCAGAATCCTGCTCGCCCTGCTCCAGGTCGTCGATGAGGTGGATCTGGCGTTCGACCAGCGACTGGCTGCGGCGGGAGAGGTTCACAAACATCGCGTTGATATTTCCGCGCAATGCCGCCTCGTTGGCGGCCAGGCGGACCGCCTCCCTGTGGACCTGGTCGAATGCCCGGGCGACCTCGCCGATCTCGTCGGCCGAGTCCACCTCGATGGGCTCGACTTCCAGCGGCGCATCTTGGCCGCCGCCCCCGCTCATCCACCGAACGGTCTCCGGCAGCCGCACCCCCGCAACCTCAAGCGCGCCGGTCCGCAGCCGGTGCAGCGGGCGGGTCATGGAGCGGCCCACAGCTACGGTGAGCAGCAGCGCCAGTGCGAGCACCAGCATCACCGCGATGCCCTCAATGAGCGCCGCCGTTATCGCCTTGCCCCGCAGCAAGCCACTCTGGCCGATGACCGAGGACATGAATCCCTGCTCGACCGTACGCAGGCTGGCCACCATGTAGGTGGAACCGTTGGCTGCATTAGTGAAGGCTGGGTTCTCCGCCGAGGAGCCACCGGCGAGCGCCAGGGCGATTGCTTGCTGCACCTGCGCCTGCGCCCGGTCGGCCTGTGCCGAGGACGTAGCGTTTTCGTAGAGGTGACGCTGGCTGCCGGTGGCCCTGAGACTGAACTGGGCCAGGTTAGCCTGCTGCTCGGCCTGCGCGGCATTGATGGCCGTCAGCTGGCCGGGCTGGAACTGGGTGGCGCCCACCAGGTCGGGTGTGAGAGCCGAGGTGAGGATCGCCTGCTCCTGCGATACCTCTTCTTTCATGGCCGAGATCAGGCCCACGACCCGGACGGTGTCGGCCAGCGCCGCGTTGTTGCTGCCCGTCGCGATTTCATCCTCAAGCGCGAGTAGCCGGTTGATCGTGCTGGCGTACTCCTGGATCACTACCAGCGAGGGAATCTGGGTGCCGGTCGCGACGCTGCGGAGGGCCGGGAGCCCGTCAATCGCGGTGATCGCTCCTTTAGCCTCTTGCTGCGCCACGGCCGGATAGGACGGGCCGATGTTTCCGGCCAGGCTCCGCACCCGGGCCGCGATGTGATCGGTGGCCCGATGATCCTGGGCGACGACCGCTAATTCGGGTGTGGTCGCCGGGCCCGGTGAGCCGCGTCCGTTTCCTCCTGGACCGGTCGTTATGTAACTAATGGTGTCTTCGCGTTCATTCTGAAGCGCCTTGATCAGGTTAGTGATCTCTCCGCCTAGCCTGGAGAACTGCTCCACCCGCTGGTAGGCGGCGGCGCTGCGCACGGAGGAAACGATGCTGACGCCACCGAGAATCACGGCTGCCAATACGGGCAGGAGGACTAGCAGCCGGAGGCGGGATCGCACCCGCCAGTTCTTCAGCGCATAACGGAAGGCCTGCCGCCCTGGAGCAGGGGCCGTGGATAGGCTGCCTCGGGCCGTGCCGTCGCTGCCCACCGCGCCGGTATCGCCCGGCGCACCACCATTGGCAGATGACCGGCCCCGGCTAGGAGCCGCATCTGATGCCGCTGCGACCTGCACCGATGACCGGTGGGCCGCGTCAGGGGCCGCGCTGCCTGTTCTCCATTGCCTGGACCGCACAGTATCTGCACCTCTCACCCGGGAAACAGCAGGCGCCCACCGAGGTGCAGGGGCCGATGCGGAACCGCAAATGGGTCAAATCATTCCGCGCGCGGCCGTCTCAACGGAGCCAGGAGCCAACTCTAACGCCAGCCGGGCCATCCCACCCCAGTTGTTACTAATGTTATTAAAACATGCTCTTATGACGCGCGGGTCAGTTGTCAAACATGTTCATAGGGCGCGTCCCGTCGTCAAGCATGCCTTTTTGGGCACCCGGGGCCCTCTGGAGGTCTAGCCTGAGCGGAAGCGGGAGCTCCGCAGCAACTATGTGCAGCGGAATGCCACTTATGTCCATTTTAGACAGTATATATGAGTATAAAGGAGGGCTTCATGCGGCTTGTTCGGGCTAGGACACGTCTTAGGGCCCGCATGGGGCGCGGTATGGTGCGCCGGTCGGGCATAACCCTGGTGTCGGTCTCGCTGGCGTTACTCGCGACCGGCTGCCACGTGCCGTGGGCCTCGTCGGGCCAGCCGGCGGGGAGCCAGCAGCTCACGGTGGCGGTCGTGCCAGGCTTTGCGAACGCCCCGCTGCAGGTGGCGGTCCAGGACGGCCTGTTCACCCAGCATCACGTGAACGTGACCGTGCAGACCTACCAGAATCTCCAGCAGGCATATGCCGCGGTAACCAGCGGTCAGGCGGAAGTCATCAGCGGTGATTACGCCGGGCTGCTCTACATGCAAGCCCACGCGCCCGGAGCGCAGCTACGGCTGATCGCGGACGGGTACGACGCGACGCCGGGCTTGATGGAGGTTCTTACCCTTCCCGGCTCGGCGATCAGGACCCCACAGGACTTGGAGGGCAAAACCGTCGCCACCCCGCCGCAGCAACTCGCCCCCTTCTCAATCGACGCCCCCTACAACATCGAGACGGTGGCGACCGAGGCGGTTCTGCAGAGCGATGGTGTAAGCCCCTCCAGCGTCCAGTGGGAGGCCATGGCGCCGAGCGACATGATCGGCGCCCTGCGCGATCACACGGTCAGCGCGATCGTGGCGACCCAGCCCTACATCCTGCAGGCCGAAACCCAGTTCGGGGCCATCGAACTGCTCGACGTATGCAGCGGCGTAACCGCCAGCCTGCCGCTATCGGGGTACTTCACCACGGCCGGCCTTGCTCGCAGTCATGCGGTGGCCCTGCGCGGCTTCCAGTCCGCGCTCAATGATGCGAAGGCCAGTACGGCCCAGCTCGGCACCGTGCAGTCAGTTCTGCGAACGCTGCCGGGGATGTCCGCACGGGACGCCGCCCTCGTCACGGTCGGGCAGTACCCGACATTTCTGAGTATCGGGCAGGTCCAGCGGGTGGCTGATCTCATGATCGGCACCGGGATGATCACCAACACGGTCTCCGTGAAGAATCTGGTGTTCCGGTGAGCCGCCGCTGCTCCGGGTGACGTCGTCACGGCCCTGGGCGACCAGGGCCGTGACGACGCGTCCGGGCGTCAGGCGACGAAGCCGAAGTGCTCGAAATTGAAGTTCGACAGCGGCTGGCCAACCTTCCCGGCCGAGTACCCGGTTACCTTGTCGCTGTAGGCGTCGAGCACGTCGATGAAAGCCGGGATGATGTAACCGCCCTCGTTGAAGTCGAAAGTCTGCATCTCATGCAGGAGTTCTTTGCGCAGCGACGGGTCGGCGGTGGCGTTCGCCTGGTTGTAGAGGCTCGTGTAGTGGGCATTGTTGGTGTGCGTCTCGTTGAACGGGGAGCCCGTCAGCATCGACTCCGCGACTTGAGCGAGGTAGGGATAATAGTTGTAGTAGTCCTGGGCGACTGCCCATTTGAGGTAATTCGGGCCGAAAAAGACGCCAGAAGGGACATTGTTGAGCTTGATCGTGACGCCGGCCGCCTTGGCCTGAGCGGCCAGCACGGTCGCCATCGCCACCGTGCCCGTGGCCACCGCCGATGTGGTGAGGCTCACTGTCAGGCCCTCCTGGCCGGCCTTCTTCAGCAAGAATTTGGCCTGCCGGATGTCGCCTTGTGCGGGTCGGACCAGTGAGTGGTCGAAGTCAGGGTCATAGGGGGAGAAGATGTCGTTCGCGACCACCCCGTAACCGTCGAGCGCCGAGTCAATCAACTGCGGGCGGTCGACGAGCAGTCGCAGTGCTTGACGGACATTGACGTCGTTGAACGGCGGCTGATCGACACGCATCGTAAATGGGATGATCTCACCGGATTTTGACACGACCGTCTTGATGCCGCTGGTGGTGGCCAGTGAGGCGATCTGCGGCCCGTCAAGCGCGCCGGCACCCTGGATAACGCCGGTGGACAGCGCATCCTGAAGGGTGGTGTTGTCACTGAAATCGATGATGGTCAGGGTATCTACGTAGGGAAGCCCGGACTTCCAGTAATGCGGGTTGCGTTTGAACACACTGCGCTGGCCTGGCGTGAAGCTTTGATAGGTGAAGGCTCCGGTGCCGACCGGCTTGGCCGGATTGAATCCGGTCGGCGCTATGTAGAGGTTGTACCAGAATGCCGCCAGCTGCTCAGCGAAGCTGGCGAAGGGCTTGGTCAGCATCACCTGGACGGTGAGCTTGTCGAGCGCCTTCGTGCCCTTCATGTCGATCGGGCCGAGGCCGAACTTTCCCGTGAAACTGTTGGAGAAGATCCGCTGGAACGTGAAGATGACGTCGGCCGCGGTGAAGTCCTTGCCGTCGTGGAAGGTGACGCCGGGCCGGAGACGGATGATCCACTCGGAAAGCGACCCTTGATGCGCCGTGATCGACTCGGCCAGCACGTACTCGACCTGGGCCTGGGCGTTGAGCTGGACCAGGGGCTGGTAGAGCGACTGCAGGCGTGAGGTGTCTATGTAGGTGAGGCTCTTGTGCGGGTCGAGGGTGTCCGAGCTGGAGCCCCCGGTGAGGCCGAGCTTCAGGTTGCCGCCGCGCTTCAGGGTCCGGCTGGC
>Ga0209526_10000649_pt1 | contig 22782 bp, 27 predicted proteins | sample JacPinW_OM2H0_M1_FD_188566 | JGI IMG/M metagenome (GOLD analysis project Ga0209526, IMG submission 188566) | Forest soil microbial communities from Algoma, Ontario, Canada - Jack Pine, Ontario site 1_JW_OM2H0_M1 (SPAdes) (version 2) | ecosystem: Environmental > Terrestrial > Soil > Boreal... | reverse complement strand
CCAGAAAATTTCCTCGGGATGGTTCAACTCGCTTGCGCCATCATTCTCCTGAGACATTTATGAGATGGCTTCTAGTTGTTCCAAATAAGGCTCATTCCTTGCCGTTGCAGTTCTTTCAGTTCTTGCACGTCTCTCTCCCTCAACAATTCTCGGAACCTCCTCCGTACGGAGTGGTCTCCGGTTTACCACGTTAGGGGGTGGGGAAAATTCAACCGGCACTATGGGGATTTTTGCACCGGCGCTGACATTTACGCCACTCATCCTTCGTAAGAGCCGTATGCGTAGACGCGCTCGTACGGATCTGCGCGGGGGGGCGATCAGAGATGATCGTCCCTGCCGCGACAGTTGAGACTGAAGGACATGGTGGAGCTACAATAATCTTGCCGGACGAAACGGAAGCGTGCAATGCGGGGACGCAACCACGTCGCCCGAAAGCTCTCACGCCCTCCGAAGAGCGGCGAAACGTCATACGCTATTGGAAGTGCTCGACACAGAAGTGGGTCCCGCGGTAGTGTCTGCGTTGTCAGTACGACCGACCGAGGCAACCCTCGTAACCTTCATCGTTTAGGAAACAGAAAAACAATGTCCTCGCCCCTTTCACTTGAGTTCATGCTCGTGTCAAACGATTACCCTACCCTTACCGCGGTCTCCGCAAGTGTCAAACAGTTGGGTGCTGCGTTGACGTTTGCTCCCAACGCAGAGTCCGCGCGCAGTCCCATGGAACGCCGCAAGATCGACGCCGTCTTCGTCGATAACGAGCTCCCCGGCGCGCTCAAACTCATCGAGTCCATTCGCAAGGGAACGTCGAACAGCAAGGCCGTGATTTTCGTCTGTGTTGCAGATTCCAGAGCAACCACCCTGGCGTTGAGTGCGGGTGCCAACTTCGTCCTAAAAAAGCCCGTCACAGCGGAGAGCGTGACTCTGCACCTCACCATCGCCAAAGACCTGATGATGTCCGAACGCCGTCGCTACTTTCGTCATCCCGTCAATCTTCACGTCCTGCTGAAAGGCGAACACGGCCAGCAGCACGGCAAGATGACTGACCTAAGCGAAGGCGGAATGGCCGTTCGCACCGCGACGACATTGAAGCAGTCGTCGACGGTCGAGTTCGCATTCGATTTGTCATTTGGAGCCAGCCTCACCGGCAAAGGCCAAATAGCCTGGACCAACGCGGAAGGCATGGCAGGAATCATTTTCCGTTTCTTCCACGGCACCGGGCAAGATCAGCTTAGGTCTTGGGTGAATGCCCGTGAGCAGCTCGCGCCCAAGAGTAGTCCGGTAGACACCTAGTCAGAAACTTCTTAGGGTCTGGAGAGAGACTGACGCAGGCATCCCCGCCCTGAAGGAAGCCAAAGCGGAGTATGCGAAGCTGCAGTAGTGCTCTGTGCCGATTTCGTCCCGCTTGGAAGACCAGATTGGCGAGCTGTTAGCTCGGTAATTTCGAGTGGAATGAAGACGTAGTATAGCTATGAAAATCTTATCGGTAGCCTGCATCGGCCTTGGACGCATGGGCTGCGGCATTGCCCATAACATTCATTCTGCTGGCTTTAGCCTCACGGTGTATAACCGCACCCCGGAAAAGATGCAACCGTTCGTCGCCGTCGGCGCCACCGCTACGCGAACTCCGCGCGAAGCCGCTGCCCGGGCGGATATTGTCGTTACGAACCTGATGGATGATGCTTCCGTGTTGCGTGCCACCCTGGGCGAAGACGGCATACTCGCCGGAATCGGTTCGGGCAAGATCCACATCGGCACGACCACCATTTCACCGGTCGCCAGCACCCACCTGACGCAATTGCATGCGGCACAGGGCAGCCATTATGTCGCCGCTCCGGTGGCGGGACGTCCCGATGCTGCTGCAGCGGGCAAGGTGTATACGTTCGTAGCGGGAAAGCCCGAATGGATCGAACGGTGCCGGCCGGTCCTCGAAGCTTACACTACCATGATTGTCCCGATGGGCGAGGACCCCGCTGTCGCGATAAGCATGAAGTTGGTGGGAAACTTCTTCGTGGCTGGCATGCTTGAGCTGATCGGAGAAGCCTACGTGTTCGCCGAAAAACGAGGTGTCGACACCACTTTTCTCACCAGTATGCTGAAAACGATGCTGCCCTTCTCGAATGAGTATGTGGAACGAATCAGCTCCCGAAGCTTCGACAAAGCCAGTTTCACCCTTGACGCCGGATTGAAGGACGTTCGGCTCATCCTCGACGCTGCTGCGGAGGTGCATGTTCCGCTTCCGTACGGAAGTCTTGTCCGCGACAAGTGCATTGCCGCTCAGGCTCGCGGCATGGGCCAGCGCGATGGGTCCACCCTGACTGAGATCGCCCGACTCGATGCCGGTCAGAGCTAAACCATGAACGAACCCAGCGCACCGTTGCCGCAGCGAATCTCTATCTTCGGTAAATTAGTGCGGTTCTTTGCCATGCTATTGGCAGGACTGATTGCGTTCATCGCTCTCGTAATTCTCGCGTTCAATATATACCTATCTACGCGGCCGGCCGCAAAAACAGTCAGACCGGTGGGGATCATTTCTATTCCTACTCCTTTCGAACTCGGCCGTCCCTTCATTGATTACATGGTGATCGACGGTCATACGCTGTACGCCGGTTATGCCAGTAAAAGCCTCGTTGCGGTCATCGACACCGATACGAACAAGACGCTCGCTACCATCGGCGGCCTGCCTCGTGCCCACGGAATCGCCCTCGTCGCCGGCCGCAATCTCGGCTTTGCAAGCGCGAGCGGGGACAGCACCGTAGGCGTATTCGACCTAAGCAATCACGCGTTGCAGCAGAAAATCTCCGCAGGCGTTGACCCGGACGCCATTATTTACGATGAAAAGGCAAACCTCGTCTATGTGGGCGATCATGATGGCAAGGCCGGGATATTGATCGACCCTGTTGCCCAAAAGGTGGTAGGCAGTGTTCCACTCGGAGGCGAGGCCGAGTATCCGCAAGCTGATCCGAACACCGGCCTGATCTATCAGAATCTCGAAGACACCAATGAGGCCGTGGTAATCGATCCTCAGAAACAGGCGATCGCAGGACGCTACAACCTCCGTCCCGCGGAGGGTCCAACCGGTCTGGCGCTGGATGCCGCGAACCACCGCCTCTTCTGCGCCACTCGTAGCCGCCAGCTGATTGTGCTCGACACAAATACCGGAGCAATTATCGCGGCTTTACCCATCGGCGCTGCTACGGATGGAGCTGCTTACGATTCTGTACTGCGACGCATCTACACCGCCAATGCCTTGGGCACGATGACGGTCATTCAACAGGACTCTGCTGATCACTATCACGTACTTGAGAACGCTCCAACCCACTTTGGCGGACATTCGCTTGTTGTAGACCCACGCACCCACCGCATTTACGTAGCCTATTTCGGCTCCATAGCAGCGTACGATGCAATTCAAGCCAACTAGCTAAGACGGACGCAAAAAAATATAAACGTGGGTCGGGGGCGCCAGGAGGTGCTCTCGTGATCGCTTTTGTGTCGCGTCCTGTGTCATAACCCTGCCATCCCTGCCCATGTCGCCAGAGCTCCCCGGGTAGGATTCGAACCTACAGCCTGTCGGTTCGGGCCCAACCCCAAGGGACGCATCCAGAAAAGGGACCAACAAATGCTTGTCTCCCGAGAGTAAGCCTTTGTAATTGACAAAATATAACAATAATGTTATAAACTAGAAGAAATGAAGCCCCATGACTTAAAGGCTGCTCGTTTAAGGAAAGGTTGGGTCCAGGTCCAAGTCGCAGAGTATCTGGGAGTGACGCAGGCCTACGTCAACATGCTTGAAAACGGAAAAAGACGGCTTACACCTGCCTTCAGTCGGCGTGTTACCGCGCTTTACGGTCTTTCGCCCGAAACGCTGCCTCTTTCAGAAGAATTTGTGCCGGCCCGCACGGATAACCAGCATTTAGCCGAGTCTTTGGCGAAACTCGGATATCCAGGTTTTGCTTACCTGCGCCCGCGTGTACAGCAGAAAAATCCGGCAGAGGTTTTGTTGACGGCGTTAGCGCAAGAGAAGCTTGAAGCTCGTGTCGCAGAGGCTCTCCCCTGGGTTGCGCTGCACTACGCTCACAGTGCATCAAAATGGCTGGTCACCCAGGCGAGGAAATTAAACCTCCAAAATCGCTTGGGATTCGTTGTCAGTCTCGCTCTGGAAGTAGCCGAAAGAACTACAGACTACGACAAGGGAAGAATGCAATCCCTTCTTGAACTCAGGTCTGTGCTAGATGATAGTCGCCTGGCGAGGGAAGATGCTTTCTTCCGCCCGCCGAAAACTGACGGCGAAAGGCAGTGGTTAGCTCAAAACCGGTCAACAGAAGCGGCGCATTGGAATTTGCTGACGGATCTGAGATCGGAGCATCTTCAATATGCCCGTTGATACCCAGTCTAAATCTAACGGTCCACCCCCATCACCGTGGAAAGAGTTTCTTTCAGAGATCGATTCGATGCTCAAAGAGCCTTTGGAGCTGCACTGCATTGGCGGCTTCGTCATCTGTTACTTCTACGGTCTGCCACGCACAACTGGCGACATCGACTACTACTCTGCTGTGCCGGCAAATCTCAACCTGGTCGACATAGCTGGTGAAGGCTCTGCGCTAGCCAACAAATACAAAATAAGGCTGCATCACGTCGCCGTCATGACAATGCCTGAAGACTACGAATCAAGGTTGACAGAAATGTTTCCGGGGATGTCCAAACACCTGCGGCTGTTTGCCCCGGACCCGTATGACTACATCTTGTCAAAGCTGGAGAGGAACACTTCGAAAGACCGCGACGACGCCGACTATCTCTTCAGAACACAGAAACTCGATTCCCGCGCCGCCCTCCGGGAGAGGTATCAACAGGAACTCCGCCATACCTAGCGAAAAGAGAGCTGGCACGACAAAACGCTCGAACTTTGGATCGAGATCTTTGAGGCCCCTACGTAATTCGCAAACACCCGCCACGCAACTGATGCTCGCCGGCTGAATCAAATCGGCGGCCAAATGAGAACCCTGGAAAAAAGCCAGTCTTTTGCCTCTACTTTGCTACTAATTTGGGGCTATTTAGCGGAACCTCTTCGCGGCGCTGGGGAACTTTGTAAACAGCCGCGCTAGAGACGAGGATCGACTGGCTCGCTTTCAAGGGCCAACATACCGAAGACGCATTCATGTACTCGGCGGAGAGGCTCTTGTCGGACAAATCGTTCAAGGGCTTCAATCCCAAGAGCAAACTCGCGGAGTGCCAGAGAGTAGCGGCCGGAAGCTAGCCAAAGCCCGGGTCTCATCCTCAAAACTCGGTATAGTGTCTAGCAGGTGAAACACGGTAAGCACCTCCAGCACCCGACCGTACGGACAAAGCAGTTTTAAGTCGCCAGCCTGACGTTTGAGTGAAACGTACATGTCGATAATGACGCCGACGCCGGAGCTATCCACCTGGGTCAGATTGGCCAGGTTGAGCAATACCCTGCGCACACCATTGGTGACCAATTCTTGTAGATGGCTGCTCAGCAGTTCGCTCTCGCCGCCATCCATGGTCGATCGTCCGCGAAGATCCAAGATGGTGACATCTTCGTACTTCCGGATTGAGATTTGAAGACCCACAACCCCCTCGTAAAGTTCATGTTCAGCAGCTAGAGATTTCATCCCCTGTCCGACAGAGAGTAGTGGCGCATCCCTAGCTCTGATGCGCTGAAAGTGCTCAAGTTATATCTTCCGAATGTTCGGCCTGATTGCGAACGGCTGGAAGGCTGGAAGGGCCGAGGATCGCGGGAGCTGAATGGGCGAAGAATGTGCAGCAATACGGCGAACACTCTACCGACTTGGACAGTATCTTACTGGATTCAACGACGGAATTTCTTCTTGAGGCACGCGGGCGCGGTGCTTAGGCTCTGGTACTAGAACTGGAGGAATCAGCCATGGGCCTATCTACTTCGGTTGACAACGGTCATTCGTTTTCGGGCGTTGAGGCGCGCCGAAGCACGCGTATCAACAGTCCAATCCGTCTCGTTATAGAAGCAAAGAATAAAATGGGACAACCATTTCAAGAAAAAACATCCGTTGTAAGCCTGAATCTCCACGGGTGCCGATATCGATCGCGGCATGACTATTCCATCGGAATGTGGGTAACCTTGCGCCTCACCGAGCCGCGCGGCGAATCGGAGTCAGCGGTTCTGCGCGCACAGGTGCGGTCAGTCCGCGCTCCCAAGAATCCAAACGAACTCTACCAAATCGGAGTAGAGCTCGAATCGCCGGCAAACGTTTGGGGCATTCCCGCGCCACCTTCAGATTGGGAACGGACATTCCAGGCTGCCGCTTTGTTGAAAGGACCACGAGATAATGATCTGCCGACCCCACTGCCCACCGCGGCAACTTCAGAGCGTGAGCCAGCGGCGGCCGCAACGACACCTACGCCAGCGGAACAAGTACTTCCCACCCAATTAATTCCCATACTGCAGAAGGCCGTGCGAACGGCGGTAGCAAAACAGCTCGATGAATCCCTCAAAGACGCCCTTTGGAAGTTTGATGAAGTCTCTCGGGCGAGAATGCAGCAGGCGGAGGAATCCCTTGGGCGGCGGATCGAGATGATCGTGTACACCGCACGCGCCGAAGTCGTTAGCCGTCTCGATTCCCGGCTTGCAGAAGATCAACAACGCTGGAAAGAACAGCAAGACGCGTATCGGAGTAGGACAGAAGAAATTGCTGATGGCCTGGAGAAGCTCGGGGCGGATACGCGGCGGGACCTGGCCGAGACGAAGACATTTGTCGAAAGGGCAGCCGGGGAACTTGAACCTCGGATGCGCGACCAAATCACGGCCTCTGTGGAACGTGGCAGTCAGGAATTTGAGGCCGCGGTCGCCCGGGTTTCGGATCACCAGCTGGCGCCGCTGGCCGAAAGTGCGCTGACTGTGACGCGAGAAGCTTCCTTGCAACTAGAGGCCTGCGCCGCCGAAGCACGATTGCTCATGGAGAGTGCTGCCACCAAGCTACAGGAGTTGCAACGTCAGGCGGATTCGCAGTTCCAAATTGTCTCCGAAGCAAACGAACGGATTATTTCTTCCGTTGCTGCTCTGGATGCGGAAAACCGTGTTGTGTGCCAAGAGCGAATCCGGAAGCTGGAGGACGACCTCGCTCGTGCAGCTGACCATTCAACCGAACAGTTTCGCAATGGGCTCAACTCACTACTATCCTCTCTGGCTGGCACGGTCAGCACCGGCGAGGAGCACACGGAGTCTACGCTCCATGGTCCCGGATCATCTACGCCGTCGAGCGAGTGAAGGCTGGCTTTTAAAGGAGCTTGTCGCGATCGTCGCCCTGAAAGAGCTCTTCTCGGCACGGCTGAAACCGGGCCCTGCCACTTAACATTCGTCAACATCAAGGCCCGACAAAGCCACAGGCGATTCCTCTAAAGGCTACGAAATTTGAAATGCCCTCGCACTGTCAGAGCTACTTCAAAAGCACAACCGCAATGTAGATCGGTTCGAGTTTCCCGGGGTCGACGATTGTATCGTGGTTCAAGTTGCCGACCCCTGTGTTTGCGATGAAGTAAAAGTTCTGACCAACAATGGCGCCGGTGGTGGGAAAACTCACCAGGGGAGAGCGATATTCCAGGATTTCGGTCGAAGCAACACGCAGCCCGTCAGCTGAGAGAGCCCATCGCGCGACACGATACGAGCCAGTGCCATACTGCACGCCCAGCAGGCCGCCTTTGTACCAATACAATCCATCAATTCCGGCCAGCGTGGTGTCCTTGCCAGGAATCACTTCCTGCGTGGATCGATCGCGTAGATCGACGCAGATCACCCCAAGTATGTCCGCCACATAGAGCCGTCTCCCATCGCCAGAAAGGGTAATCCCATTGGGGTAGAAGAGAGAACGAGGAAAAGCAAGAGATGTGAAACCGTGCGACTTACGATCAAAACGGTACACTTGGTGCGCGGAAGTGTCCGTAACGTAAATTTCATCGGCTATTGTATCAAACTCTTGGTAGATGTAAATAAGTACCTATTAAATGGAACGATGCGACTTGCGAATTTCACAAGAAACATTCTGGCTCACGCGCTTATTCAAGAGGGGAGAAAATTATTGAGATTGCAGGAGGAGATCCTAGGACGGCGGTTCGCCTGGAGGAGATGATCTTCCATGCTACTACTTGCTACTACTTTTGTGTCATTTGACCGCTTTCGGAAGCCGCATAAACGCTGGCCATTGGGCGAACGTGGTGGCGAAAATTTGTGTGCCGGGTGCCTCGGTCAACACTTTGAGCTGAAATCGCGCCATGACCCATCGCGCAAAAAGAAGTGGGCTGGGTAGAAATACCAGCTAGAAAGGTCTACCTGGACGAAGCTGCCCGCGCAACACCCACGTTATGCGCCAGAGAGGCTTCGACATTGAACGTGCGAATCACGGGCTCCTGCTGAAGCAACGGCTTGAAGGATGCGAGAAACTGCTGACCTTGGCCACTCATGTACTTCTCGGCATCCTCTTTGCTTTTCCAGAGAGTGATGCCAAAAAACTGATCATGGTCGGTATCCGATGTCAGCGCCAGCGCATCCACAAACCCTGGCTGTTGTTTGAGAAGGGGTAGTCCCCGCTCCGTGAGCGCTTTCACGAACTCAGTGGCTTGGCCCGGTTTTGTTGTGACTTGCATCAATCGAGCATGCATAAGGCTCCTCCTACAGTTTTTTGAGGATTGATGCTGGGAACCGCCGGGGAAGCAACTCTGCCATATTTTCCACGAGGGTTTCAAGCAGGATTTTGACTACGTTCGCGCTGCCGGATGGGGCGATTCTGAGCTTGCCAAAACCCAACTCCTGATTCTCCATGCCTGTCCACTATGCCGCTCCACGATCCAGGACCTGGACGGTGTCTCGCACACCGTTGCAGTCACGGCGGCAATGTTGTACGAGGTCCCGGCGTTCAAGTCTCGCGGCGATTCGAAGCAACGAATGGGTTGGCCGGGATTTCATTTCCATCGCTCGCTCATCACCGGGCAGGCCAGCGCGAAAGTTAGGTGGTCGTCTTTCCAGCGTGCCTGCTGAACGCCTCCAGATACTGCAGGCCGCGTTCATAGCCATGGCTGAAAGCTTCACTTTCATACACGCGGGCGTCACGTTCGCCTAGTTCTTGATAGCATTCCCCGGAAGACCGGTTGCGATTCCGTAATTGCAAGGCGGCCTCGAATCCACCGCGAAAGGCGCGCTCGTCGCGCTCAAAATCGGCACCAGCTGCGGTGTATCTTTCCTTCTCTACATCGCGAAGGCCGAGCCACCACATTTCACGCGCTCGATCAACGGTTTCGGCGCCAGCAAGCTCAAGAGCACCGCGAACAGCATTTGCATCGTCGTCTTCCGCCATAACTACAACAACGGTGCGGCCCTTTCGCAATGCATCCTCGTAAATGAACAACTCGTCTTCTGGCAGTCCCTCGGATGTTTCACTTTCCAGTGCCCCGCCAACGGCGCAACCCCCTACTGCCCCAATCGCACCCAACAATGTGCCCGCAAGGATTCCAATACCCAGCACGGGTCCAACACCGGGGACTAGGAGACCAGCAATCGCCGGAGCCAGCCCACTTCCGCCCGCTATACCCATCGCTCCACCCACAACCATCCCCATCGCCTCACCCATGCCAGGCTGTTCTCCCGCCACCGTAGGAACCGCAGCGATCTCTTTGTCCGTCACCTCGGGCGTAAGAATATTGATTCTGGCCTTTGGAATTTCCAATGGCGCAAGCTCGGCGGCGCTACGAGTTGCATCGGACCGCGATTTGAAGACACCGACGACGGCTTTCACAGTGGCCTCCTGTTTTTGGATGCGTAGCAGGCAAAAAAGTTGGAAGCAAAGAGCGCTGGGGTCCGAGACGATGGTGGGCTTTGGATTCACAGACATCGTTCACAGATTTTCACACCCGTTCACAGATTTTCACAGGGGAAGAGCGAGAATTCGATTGACGACGTTTAACGACAGGATTACCTTCACGCCAGATTGAACCGGGAAGCTTAAGAACTTTACGGCTCAGTTAGAGCGCACAGCCAGCTTAACAGCGGCTGCGATGCGAGATTGAACTGCAAAGCTCGAAGCCTTCACGGCTCGGTATGGATTGCGCGACAGCCTAACGGCAGTCACGTCGCCAGACCGAATCGGGGAGGTTAGAAACTTTACGGCTCAGTTAAAAGAGGGCGCAAAGCCTAACGGCTAATGCGCCCTTAATTTTTGTGCCCTCGGACATGTTCACTCGAACGCGACTCTGACCCAGCTGTGGGAGTGAGGATGCTGCACGTGTTTGGATAGCCGGTCTTCGGCGGAGCTACCGAATCGGCATACGCCTTGAACTATTTCCCCGTGATCGCTTCACGGAGTTCGCGAATTCGCCGCAGAAGGAAATACCACAACCAAGGAAGCGAGCACGCTAATAAGATTGCGATACAAACTATGAAGGGCCAGTCAGACCACCGCCAAACATCACGTTGAGCGACGGCCAGCTGCCCTTGTATACCAACGTGCTCACCGGATTTCGCCAACTCGACGGGATCACATTGTAATTTACCTCGGAAGGCGTTTGCCAAGGCGGAGAAGGTTCCTTGCCCCTTCGCCTCTGCCTCCCCTTCCGCTACACACGCCGTTTGAAGTTCCTGAACCCTGCGCTCTAGCCGGTGCGCACGCACTTGTCCGAGACCATAGGTCAACGCGCCCGCAAAAGCGCCAACGATCAGAACCTTCGTCGATTTATCCAATTTATCGCACCATCGCTTTCGGAAACGCCAGGACCTTGAACGCGTCTGTTCCAAACTACCAGAACATGAGTGTGACTTCGTGATGACCGCACGCCTACGGCTAGCGCAAGTGCGTCGTTGAACTCTCCGTTCCGTCGCTGCCCAATCCCACCCATGCTGCCCACTCAGCACGGCAAGCCTAGCGTGGGCCTTGTCTATGTTGTCGTCCCGTTCCAGGGCTTGGTGTATGGTTTCCTTCGCAGACCTATAGGCACCCTCTGGCGATGCCCCTCGCAAGAACCTGCTGCTCGAAGCAGCCGATACGGCCCCATAAATTTATCGGCAGTTATCGCCGGTGCCTGCAACTTCCAGCTCCAACATATTACTGTTTCATTCCCGATCCGCGATTTTCGGCACCCGACAACGTATACTTGCGACCCACGCTGGTCGCTCCTGGAGAGAGGCGAAAATGTCAGACGAAGAGTGGATCACAACACTGAAAGACGGCAGGAAAGTGAAATTCATCTACCAAGTACTGCCGGAAGGTGGGGCGTTTATCACCGCGCAGCTCGAAGGTAATGAGGTCGTCTACTCGGTCATATTAACCGAGGCAAGAAATCCGCTTAGTCGGGAAGATGTGGAAAGCCATTTCAAGAGGGAGCTTTCGAAGGAGTAATAACCTTCGATTCGTGACCCGGGACTGGAATGTTTAAGCACGTTCCGAGTATCGAGGAAATCGCCGCCCTTTTGGATTAAAGAGCCGAGCTTCGGAGGAACAGTTATGGCCAACAGAGATGTGCCCGAATCTTACGGGATTTGTGACGATGGGAGGAAACCAGAGGAACGGCCGGAAGAGGCGCGCTATCTCGCTGATAAGCCAAGGCACGCGAAACACTGTCCCAACGAATCCGAAATTCGGAGGCGACAAAACTCTCACACGTTCGGAGTATCGTTACGGCTTGCTGGGACATCGCCGTTCCGGCAGCTATGAACGACACTCCTTTTCGCCGCATTGACCTTCGGGCGGCAGCTAAACAAGTAATGATTGAAAATGGCTTCGCGCCTGAGTTTTCTCCGCAAGTTCAGCAGGAGTTGGAGGAACTGAAAGCGCATCCGCCGACCGTTGCGTCCAGTCCGAACATTCGCGATCTGCGCAATCTGCCATGGTCTTCGATCGACAATGACACTTCCCGGGATCTGGACCAGGCCGAGGTAGCGGAGCGGTTACCAGATGGAGAAACGAAGGTGTTGGTGGCAATTGCAGACGTGGATACCTTTGTCCCCAAGAGCTCTGCGATGGATGCACATGCTGCCAAGGAAACCACTACCGTGTATGCCGGCGTCCGGAATTTTCCCATGCTGCCGGAGCAGCTCTCGACAGACACCAGTTCGTTGCTCGAGACAGAAGATAGGCTGAGCATGGTGATCGAGTTTGTGGTCGGCAGCGAAGGATCCGTGCATTCCAGCAGAGTCTACCAAGCCATCGTCCGCAATAAGGCCCAGCTTACTTACAACTCCGTGGGGACCTGGCTCGAGGATAAGGGTGGAGTCCCGGATAAAGTGGCTAACTCAATGGAACTGCAGTCACAGTTAAAGCTACAGGACGAGGTTGCGCAAGCTCTTAAGAATGGGCGGTTTCGGCATGGCGCGCTGAATATCGAAACCATTGAAGTTCGCCCTGTAGTGCATAGCGATAAGGTTGTGGACGTCGTGAAACAGGAGAAGAACCGCGCGACCGAACTCATCGAGGACTTCATGATCGCTGCCAATGAAGTGGTCGCTCGCATATTGGAGGCCCACAATGTTTCCTCGATCCGGCGCGTAGTGAAGATCCCCGAACGCTGGGCGCGCATTGTGGAGCTCGCGGCGAAGCAAGGCGAACAACTCCCCGCCGATCCGGATTCCAAAGCGCTCAATGAGTTTTTGGTCAAGCGTAAGGCTGCCGATCCCGATCATTTCGCCGACCTTTCGTTGGCGGTCATCAAGCTGATGGGACCCGGCGAGTATGTCCTCGAACGCCCCGGGGAACCGGGACAAGGGCACTTCGGTCTCGCGGTACAGGACTACACTCACTCCACAGCTCCCAATCGACGCTTCGCCGATCTCGTCACACAAAGGCTCATAAAGGCCGTGCTCGCGAGCCAACCGGCTCCCTATTCAGACGCCGAACTCGCCGCCATCGCGCTCCACTGTACGTTGAAAGAAAACGCCGCGCGGAAGGTTGAGCGAGAGATGTCCAAGCGGATCGCTGCCGTCGCGATGAGCAGTAGACTCGGTGAGACCTTCGACGCCATCGTTACGGGAGTGACTTCACGTGGAACATTTGTTCGTGTATTGAAGCCCGCGGTAGAAGGATTGTTGGCAGAGGGGCAGCAGGGAGCAGATGTGGGAGACAAGCTGCGCGTAAAGCTGATCAGGACTGATATCGAGCGCGGATATATTGATTTTGTGCGCGTCTAAGCGCAGCTCGATCGTAGGACTGCAGCGCAACGGCCCGGCGAAAAGGTCCTCTTCCTGATCTGGATTTACTACTCGGCGCGGATCCTGCTGTTCGGGGCTGGCATAGAACCTGAATCGTGGCTGTGCTTTTTGAGACAGTTTCGCCCCCCTTGCAAATGCTAGTCTGCCGAATCATGGCGGTCTGTCCCTGTTGTTCGAGAGGACCATATGGCTACGACTACGATATCTAGGAAGGTTCCGCCGTCCGCATGAAACCTAAGAAGACCAGCGCGTTCGATGCACAGGTGTTTCTCGAATCGGTCGGAGCCTCGAGAAGGGTTGCGGAGTTCCGGAAAAAACAGGTGGTCTTTTCTCAGGGCGACGCCGCAGATAGCGTTATGTATATCCAGAAAGGTGGCGTGAAGTTTACGGTGGTGAACGAGAGTGGCAAAGAGGCGGTCGTGGCGCTTTTTGGCCCCGGTGAGTTTTTTGGAGAGGGAGGCATGGCGGGCCAGACGATTCGCATGGGGACGGCGACAGCAATTTCACCGACGACCGTGCTCATGATTGAAAAAGACGAAATGATACGCGCGCTCCACGCGGAACACGAGCTGTCCGACCGTTTCATCACCTACATGCTCGGACGGAACATCAGAGTGGAGGCCGACCTGATCGATCAGCTCTTCAACTCGACAGAGAAAAGATTAGCCCGCACACTTTTGCTGCTCGCTCGCTATGGTAAGGAAGACCAGCCCGAGCGAGTACTTCAGAAGGTTTCTCAGGAAACGCTAGCCGAAATGATCGGGACCACACGCTCTCGGGTGAATTTGTTCATGAACAAGTTTAGAAAGCTAGGCTTCATCGAGTACAACGGCGAAATCAAAGTCAACAAGTCCCTTCTGACCGTTGTCCTGCACGATTAAAGGCGCCAGGTTCCAGAGAACGCCAACGCTGTTCGTACCGAAGTCAAAAATCCCTTCCTCGCTATTCATCCGGACTCGACAGGTGTGCCCAGGTCAATGATTTTCGACACGCATCGTTGCGTCGCTGTAGGTCGGATGCAAGGCCTGCGGCCCAATCCCGCCTTCCTGCCGCGCCGCTCTCCCCGGGAACGGAACATTCTGGAAGCACGCGGCTCGGAGGAGCGATAATTCTATTGCCGGGGGGTTGCCCGATGAAAACGATCAAAGGACCGGCCATTTTTCTTGCCCAGTTCGCAAGTGACCAGGCTCCGTTCAACGGCCTTCGCGAAATTTCCCGGTGGGCCGCCGCTCTGGGCTACAAAGGCGTGCAGATTCCTACCTGGGACACCCGCCTTTTCGATCTGAAGCGCGCTGCCGAGAGCCGCGCCTATTGCGACGAAATTCTCGGCACTTTGGCCGCGAACGGCACGGCGCTGACGGAACTCTCAACGCACCTGCAAGGCCAGTTGGTGGCCGTTCATCCGGCGTACGACGCGGCGTTTGACGGTTTCGCTCCGGAGTCGGTTCGAGGGAATCCACGCGCGCGACAGGCTTGGGCCGTCGAGCAGCTTCTACTTGCCGCCAAAGCGTCCGCCAATCTTGGGCTCAAAGCGCACGTAACGTTTTCCGGCGCGCTGGCGTGGCCGTATTTTTATCCCTGGCCCCAGCGCGCCCCCGGTCTGATGGAGATGGCCTTTGACGAGCTCGCCAAGCGATGGAAGCCCATACTGGATGCATTTGACGCGGCCGGCGTCAATCTCTGCTTTGAGGTGCATCCCGGCGAAGACCTTCACGATGGCGTGACCTTCGAGATGTTCCTCGACCGCGTCGAACAGCACGAACGATGCAATCTGCTGTTCGACCCGAGCCATTTCGTTCTGCAGCAGCTCGATTACCTCGCTTTTATCGACATCTACCACTCCCGGATCAAGATGTTCCACGTAAAGGATGCGGAATTTCGCCCAACCGGCCGCCAGGGAGTCTACGGCGGATACCAGAACTGGATCGACCGCGCTGGCCGCTTTCGGTCGCTCAGCGACGGTCAGGTGGATTTTCGCGACATCTTCTCAAAACTTTCTCAATACGACTTTGACGGATGGGCGGTCCTTGAGTGGGAGTGCTGCGTGAAAAGCAGCGAGCAAGGAGCCAAAGAGGGCGCGCCCTTCATCGCGCGCCACATCATTGAAACCGCAAAGGGGGCCTTCGACGATTTTGCAAAGTCGGGCGCCGACGATGCGGCGAATCGCCGGATGCTGGGTCTCGACGCCTAAAAGCACACCGCTTTTATCCCGCAATTTACCCGCAAACCTCTCGGCAGGATGGCGTGTCTAAGCGGGAGGAGGGAACACAGATGGCAGCGAGAAAGAGCAAACGCAGGTATGGTAAGAGTGCCAGCAAGAATGTGGCGAGTGCCATGCGTCGACAGAAGCACGGCACGCTTCGTTCCGGCAAAGGCGGCAAGGGCGGCACCGTAAAAAGCCGCAAACAGGCGATCGCCATCGGTCTTTCCGAGGCCCGCAAAAAGGGCGCCAAGGTCCCGAGGAAACGATCCAGCTGAAGGTAGCGCTTCCTAACCCCGTCCTTACCCCGGTGCAAGTCGCCAAGCGCCGGCTGCGCCCGTGGCTATCGAGCCGCGCATCTCCGGGAATATTCTTCTAAAATCCAGCTTCCACATCACCTTCGCGCAAAGGGAAGCATCCAAATGCAGTAGCGGGCTAAGCGTGTCGCTTGTGGCGCGCCCGAAATGGAGGCGGTCGATTCGATGGCCGCTCTCACAAAAGTCCGTCAGACCTGGGTACGGCTCTGTGAGCAGCCCAGCTTTACCGGCGGATCTCTCAGCATTTCGCTGTACGCCCCCAGCCAAGGAAGGGGCTTAAGCTTATCCTTATCATGACCAAGCCCGCGCAAACGACGATACCCAGCCCGCAGCCAGAAGTTCCGCAACCGCCGCCAGCAGACGATCCGGTGGAGGAAGCCTCTCAAGAATCCTTCCCAGCCAGCGATCCCCCCTCCTGGATTGGCGGAAAAGAAGGGCCGCGCGATTTGGAGCGAAAAAAGCCCACCTGACCGGTCGATCCTCCGTCGGTAACCGCGAAATCGTTCCTCGCATTCCCTCGATCGATGGGCCCACGCCTATTGCGGTTCTCGACTCCGACCGGCCGCAACATCTTGACGCTGCAGCCAGCGGGCGTAGAATGACGCTACCCCTTCTGGCGTATCTTCTTTTCACATAGGCGTTCCCTGGCAAGGCCGAAAAGCGTTTGGCTAACAAGCTACCGGACGTTTCGCTTGATCGACCATCGGTTTCTAACGGCCGTGTCTTGGCGCTGCAGAGCGTCCGCGAAAAGCTAAATCACGCCGGCAGATGACGCGACCGAACCGCATGGTTCGGTGTGTTTGAGCGGCAATATCAAGAGCGCCCCGGAAGTTCCCCTCTCCTGTTCCAAAGACGCCGTTTCACGGGCGAAAATGATGGCTGACGACACCGACAACCACAATAAGGAAACCGCCAGGCTCAGGCTCAAGGTCACGGCCTCCGAGCAACTGCTCAAAGTCCTCGAGCACACTGCGAATGAACGTGCCGGCCGGCTCGAGCAGCTCCTTGAAGAGCGTAAGCTCTCGGAAGAAGAAGCTCGCAAAAGTCACGAGATGGTCAGGCTGCTGCTCGATTCCACCGCCGAGGCCATCTATGGCGTCGATGTGCTGGGCAATTGCACGTTTGCAAATTCCGCCTGTGTTCGGCTCCTCGGATACACGCACGAAGGAGACCTGCTCGGAAAAAAGGTCCACGACCTTGCCCATCACACCCGGCTGGACGGCACGCCCTACCCCGTCGCCGAGTGCCCCATTGCCCAGGGTTTTGAAAGCGGAGTCGGCACTCACGTGGACGACGAAATTTTCTGGCGCAAAGACGGTACCAGCTTCTCGGTGGAATACTGGTCCCATCCTATCCTCAGGGGCGAAGCCAAGATCGGCGCGGTCGTCACCTTTGTGGATGTCACGGACCGCAAGTGTGCCGAGCAAGAACTGCGCAGCGCCAAAGAAGCCGCCGAGGAAGCCAATCGTGCCAAGAGCCAATTCCTCGCCAACATGAGCCACGAGATCCGCACTCCGATGAACGGCATCCTCGGGATGACCGAGCTGACGCTCGACACCGAGCTCACCAAGGAGCAGCGCGACAACCCTGGTCTGGTCCGCTTGTCGGCCGAATCCTTACTCACGGTCCTGAACGACATTCTCGATTTCTCCAAAATCGAAGCCGGAAAGCTGGAGTTCGAGTCCATTCCGTTCGATCTCCGCGAGAGCCTCGGCGAAGCGATGCACACGCTCAGTTTTCGCGCGCATCAAAAAGGCCTCGAGCTCATCTACGATGTCGAACCCGATGTGCCGGAGGCTTTAATCGGAGATCCCGGACGCATCCGCCAGATTCTGGTGAACCTGATTGCCAACGCCATCAAATTCACCCAGCGCGGCGAAATTCTCGTGTCCGTCACGCTGGATTCGGAAAGCGCGCAGAGGGTTTGTCTGCACATTTCTGTTGCGGACACCGGCATCGGCATTCCCGTGGACCGCCAGCAAAAAATCTTCGAGGCCTTCTCGCAAGCCGACGGCTCCACCACCCGCAAATTCGGCGGCACCGGCTTGGGCCTCACCATTTCCACCAGGCTTGTCGAACTCCTGGGTGGCCGCATCTGGGTCGAAAGTGAGCCCGGCCGGGGCAGCACCTTCCACTTCACCGCTTGGATGGGAGTTCAAGACAAAGTCACGCCCCTCGCTCCGGTCGAAGTTTCTCAATTGCGCGATGTGCCCGTGTTGGTCGTCGACGACAATTTCACTAATCGCACCGTCCTCCAGGGCATGCTTTCGCGCTGGGGAATGAAGGGTTTGTCCGTGGACGGCGCGCAAACCGCCCTGGCCGCTATGGAAGCTGCCGCCCGCGCGGCGCTTCCCTTTTCCATCGTCATTGTCGACGGCCAGATGCCCGGCGTCGACGGCTTCACTCTGGTGAAGCAGATCCAAGCGCGGCCCGAATTCGCCGGCACCACCATCCTCATGTTGACCTCTCTCGGCCAGAAGGGCGACGCGGCCCGCTGCCGCGAACTCGGCATTTCCGCCTATCTGGTGAAGCCCGCGCGCCAACGCGAACTGCTCGAAACGCTCTGCCGCGTCGTTCGAAAATCTCCGGATGCCGAATCGCCGATGCTCGTCACACGTCACACCTTGCGCGAAGAACGTCGCCGGCTGCAAATCCTGGTGGTGGAAGATAACGTTGTCAACCAGACCCTCGCCGTTCGTCTCCTCGAAAAAAGAGGCTACGCCGTCACCGTGGCCGGCGACGGACGCTCCGCGCTCGCCACCCTCGAAAAACAATCCTTCGACCTCATCTTGATGGATGTGCAGATGCCTGACATGGACGGCTTCCAGGCCACCGCCGCCATCCGCGCAAAAGAGCAACCCGGCGCCCGCCGGCAACCCATTCTGGCTATGACCGCTCACGCCCTCAAAGGCGACCAAGAACGCTGCCTTGCCGCGGGCATGGACGGTTACGTCACCAAGCCCGTCCGCACCTCCGAGCTATTCGCCGCCATCGAAAACGCCTTGGGCCAGGCCAAGTCGGCCGCACCCGAAGCGGCGCTAAACCCCGCGTAAATTCCTGACTCCTGTGCCGGCAAACACACCTCCTCGGCAAGACGCGGGGGGCGGCGAGAGCTTTGCGGTACGCGACAACGGCCCTCCGGGCCATCTGCCCGGTTGCGGCAAGCTGCCGGCTGAAAACGATGCCCGCTCCCCTATCCTTGCCTCTCTGTGGTACCCTCTCGCCGGATTCGCTGCTAAGGAGATCGCATGAAGCCCTGCCTATTCGCACTCGCACTCGCACTCGTCTTTTTCCTCTCTGTTTCTCTGCACGCGCAGGAGGCGGCGACTTCGCCCGTGGCGAACGAACTCCTGTCGCTCGAGAAGGCGCGGGTGGACACCCTCGTCAAGGGAGACTTGCCGGGACTGGAGAAGTTTTTCGCCAGCGACCTCAGCTACGTGCACTCCAGCGGCGCGCTGGAGGGCCGGACGGAGTTCCTCGACAAGCTGCGCACCGGCGAGCGGAAGTACGTCTCCATGGAGCACGACCCCGGCGTCGCCGTGCGCTCGTACGGCGACGTGGCGATCCTCACCGGGTCCACCAAAGTCCAAGTACTCATCAAGGGCCAGACCCAGAACCTGCACCTGCGGTTCACGGAAGCCTGGCTGCGCCACGGCAAGCAGTGGCAAGTAGTGGCCTGGCAGGCCACCAAAATCGCCGAGTGAGCGAGTTCCGCGTCAGACTCGCGCAACTCCCGGACGGCCACCAACTCGCGCGATTGCGCGCAGCGTTGTGGCCGGAATCCTCCGTCGAAGAGCATGCACAAGAGGTCACCGCCATACTCGCGGGAACGTTCTCCACAACCATGCCGCTCGTCGTCTTCGTCTCCGAGGCAAACGACGACGTGCTCACGGGTTTTCTCGAAGCCGGACTGCGCTCTTGTGCGGATGGGTGCAACCGCTCGCGTCCGGTCGGTTATGTGGAAGGTTGATACGTGGTTCGAAACTGCCGCCGCCAGGGAATTGGTTCCGCTCTCGTGCGCGCCGCCGAGGATTGGGCCCGCAGCATGGGGTGCACCGAAATGGCCTCGGACACCCAGATCGACAACCACCTGTCGCAGCGCGCTCACGAGGCCGTCGGATTCAAGACCACCGAGCGCAGCGTGCTGTATCGCAAGTCGCTGTGAATGTCAACGCCGTCGGGCCGACGCATGGCCCGAGCACAGGTGCGGAGAGCTGCGGAGGGATCAGCCTGGGCAATCTCGTGCCGGAACTACGGGCGGAAACTCTTCTGGTTCTTCTGCCGCGTCACTTCGAGGTCGCTGGTTTCTTTTTTCTGACGCTCGGCTTCTCTTTTCGGTCCCTCTTGCTCGGCTAGCTTCACGGCGTCGGCGATGGAAACTTCGGCTTCCGCATTGACGCGCTTGGAGTAAATGACCAGCTCGAAACCGTCCGTGAAAGAAGAACGCACGAGGTTGAAGGAGTGTTGTGAATCTTCCCACATCGCAACGGGTTTGCCCTTCGCGTTATACTGCCCGGTCGTCGCTGCGTCGCTCTCCGGCGCCACATTCGTCGGCGGCCCATACTTCGCCGAAATCGCCTTCATCATATCCGCCGCAGTCAGTCCTTCGGTGGAGCCTCGATCGTAGATCACGGAAATCTTATAGAGCTCGCCGTTGTCGAAGGAGAACAGAATCTGTTCGACGGTATCAGACCGGAAGGCAGCCCCGGGAAGGTTTGGCGGCCACCAAGTCAGCTCCTGCACCAGCGCGGGTCGCTCGCAGATGACCTTTACGTCCGCGGGCTTCTGATCGGTGTGCTTCATCACGGCAGCCAAGTTCGTTCCGAGCGAAAAATTCCGATAGTTGGCCAAATCCTGTGCGCGGAGCATGGGAGCCGCGAAAAGCAAGGCGCCAAGACAAAAAATCGCCACACGTATCATTTTCATTTCCATTTCTCCCAGAAACTTCTCAAAGCTGCCTATGGCCTGGTAAATGTTTCCGCGGAGGCCATCCGGTGGAACCTGGCGCTGGGCGTGTCCCTCGGCCTGATTCTTAGGGTTGCCGCGCGTACATTCTTCGGCCATTCACCAAACCGGCAAGTAGCGTCAGGAGCGTCGCGCCGACCATGGCCACCATCGTCGTAGCGATCGTTCCACCGTATCCGCCAAAGCCTGCGGAGCGCATGATCAGCCCGCCCGCCACGGCTCCGCCGATGCCCATCCCAATGTCCACGAGCGGACCGTACCCGTTGCCCTTGAGAATCTTTCCAGCGGACCAACCTGCGACCAACCCAACCAAAACCCAAGATAGTAGGTACATAGATTCCTCTTTGCCGTGCCGCCGTCCGAGCAACAGGATCGAGAGCTGGGCCAAGGACCAGTCTGTTCCACTTAACCAAGATAGTCAAGTCTATTTCACTTTGATAATTCTATGTTTACTAGTATAGTGAACATTCCGGAGGGCTCGGTGGACGTTTGCCTGGTAATCAAGCAGCGCTTGGAGGAACTCGATTTGGAGCAGCGCGACTTGGCCGCCGCCGCGGAAGTCACGGAATCCTATATTTCTCAGCTACTTACGCGAAAAAAAACGCCTCCCGCGCCGGAGCGCACAGATATTTACGAAAAGATGGACACTTTTTTGAAGCTTCCCCACGGCCAGCTTTCCCGGCTCGCCGGGATTCAGCAGCAGCACGAGCTGAGAAAGAAGCTGTCGGATCCGCCCGAGCCCCTGCTGCGAGACATTCGCGAACTCGTGCTGCGGAAGTGCCGGCCGGAGACCCACAAGCAGGTACTGACGATTTTCGAACAGCAGCCCTTCGGCGAACTCGAACGCCTCATTACCCAAAAGCTTCTGGATGTCGCCAAGCGAGTAGCCCAGGAAGAACTCGGCAGCGAAAACTGGCTTCATCAAGTCGCTCGGCTCTCCGGGCGGAGCTACGAGCAGGTGCGCGTAACCATCCTGGAGTTCTTGGACACCGATGTCTTCAACCTGTCCGTGGATAATTTCATTTCTTTCCTCGATCCGCTCATTGACTGCTGGGATATCGATCTCGGCACGTTCGGCATGGAAATCATCCTGAACGGCAGATTGGTGCCGGGCGGGCCACGGAAAATAGAATTTGTAGAGCGCGCCGCGGACGAACCGCAGGAAGAACCGGGTCTGACGGAATTCCTCCTCGATCGTTCACTCAGTGGCGATCTCACTCCGGAGGAAATCCGGTTTCTCAGAGGGGTGCGCTTCAAAGGCCGTCGCCCCACCCCGCTTTATTACTACCGTGAATTGCAAAACCTTAGGGATCCGCTCCACTTTCGCGTGGAAGATCGTTCGCCGCTGCAAAATTCATCCGGAGGACTGAAATGAGTGTTAGCGTACAGTATCTGGGTTTCCAATCGAAGGACGTCGGCCGGGAGTACACCTTCCTCGTGCGCGACGTATCCACCGAGCCGCAGGAGATCATCTTCACGATCCTCAACGAGGCCTTCTCCTCCCGTCGTTTGAGCTTTCAGAACGCTCCAGACATCTGCTCGCTGAAGCTCCATCGCGAGATGGCCGACCCCGTGAACAACCCGATGAAAGCGCATTACCGGATCAGTGAAACCGACCTGGATCACTATCGTGATTCCCACCCTTCCAAAGCCGCGAAGGGCCTGTACCCGCGCAAGCCCGCACAAAGTTTCTAACGCTCATCTCAGAAGGGCGCGCAGGGTTTGCAATTTCAAACCCGCGTGCAACCCTGGCGGCGGGCGACCGATTCGAGCTTTTTTCCTAAAAGGGCTGACCGTTTTCCGCCTCCCCCTCGGTGCCTTCTTCGAAACCTCCCTGAACCATACTCATCGCGTCGCCCGAATGAGCGTAGACTGGAATGACCATGCTAAAACTTCAAGAGTTTCAATCCGCCGCCCGCGAAAACGGCTTCCTCGAGGTCGGCGAATCCGAAGAGGGCAGCGCCGTGTGGTTTAGAAACACCGCACCCGACAAGGACACCGACGTTCACAGGCGTTTGTGCATCGACAGCCTCACCAATAGCGCCACCCTGTTCTGGGAAACCGTCCCCGCAAAGCTCAACTCCAAGACCTTCCGTACCGCTGCCGCCCTGCAAGAGTGGCTC
>Ga0209526_10000648_pt1 | contig 22833 bp, 12 predicted proteins | sample JacPinW_OM2H0_M1_FD_188566 | JGI IMG/M metagenome (GOLD analysis project Ga0209526, IMG submission 188566) | Forest soil microbial communities from Algoma, Ontario, Canada - Jack Pine, Ontario site 1_JW_OM2H0_M1 (SPAdes) (version 2) | ecosystem: Environmental > Terrestrial > Soil > Boreal... | reverse complement strand
TCCAGATCGACATAGAACGGCGCGACATCGCCCCAGCCCTTGCCGGCCGCAATGGCGAGGTGGTCGCGCGCGAACCAGAGGTTGTGATCGGGGTCGTCTTTCGGGGTGAAATAGCTGGGCGCCTGTGGCCAGCGGATTACTCCCGCCACGGCAACTTTGCCCGGCGGCGCGGCGCCCTTCACCACGTCTGTGCGCGCATCGGGCACGAAGCCGCGGTTGATCACGATTTTGTCTCCGCTTCCAACGCGCGCCAGCGCAAACGCCCAGTAGCCTGGTCCCGGCGTACCGCTGTTCGAGGCGGGCGCGCCGGCATAGACGAGGGCGCCGGTGACGGGAACAAAGGTTGCGGAGAAGCGCACATGCCGGAATTCATCCTGGGTGGCATCAAGTTGCGGCCATGTCGCGCGCGCCGGCAACTCGATGGGAGCGGCGGAAATCCGCTCGTTCATGGTTTTGATGAGATTTTCCTTCCAGGCCTTGCGTTCGAGTTGCCAGGTGCCGAGCGCCAGAAAAATCGCGACCGCAGTAAGCGCGAACAGGACGGGCATGACGATGCTGCTGCGAAGCCGGCTCCGGCTGGCCGTCATGGAGCGTCGCCGGGCGTAAAGCGCCCCTCCGCCGCCTTATGATGATATTGCAGCGCGATCATCAACCCTTTGACCGGGCGCAACGGCACGAGCGTGGTGATCAGGATCAAAGGCACCCACAGGACGGCGTGGACCCAATAGGGAGGCGCATAAATCATTTCGACGGCCAAAGCCGACCCCGCAACAATGAAGCCGGAGAGAAACATGACAAAAAATGCCGGCCCGTCCGCGGAATCCGCAAATGAAAAATCAAGGCCGCAGTGTTCACAGCGTGGCCGCAGGCTGAGAAAGCCGGCAAACAGCTTGCCCCTGCCGCACCGTGGGCAGCAGCCCCACAGTCCGGCGAGATAAGGGGATGGTACTTTGTCGGAGGAGGAAACTGACATGCCAACCTGTTTCTCTGGGACCACGCTGAAATGGCGCCCGGTACGGCATTTCTCAAGGGCGAAAAGCACACGCGAAAGGCCGGCCTTCGCCTATGCTTCGGTCGCGCGCGCTGCGCACCTATACCTTGCGCTTGCGCAGGCGTATGAGCCCGTGCGGGATCGCTGAGCACAGAGGAGAAAAACGCATGACCGTCGTCAGCCCGCCACAACCTGTGCCGGATACGCGCGGCGAGCCGCGCGTGCGCCGCTTCCAAGAGCAGCGCTGGCTCATTGACAATATCATTCGCGCCAACGGCATCGACTGGGACCAGCCACGGTCGCTCTATTTGAACGGCCCCTGCGGCAACGAGGCCAATGCGGATTTTGCCGGTATCCGCGAACGCGTGAAGAAAATGGCCGACATCGGGCCGGCATTCGAGGCGGTGGCGCGCCGGCGTGAAGCCAAAGCCAAGGCTGCGGGAGAAGCCGGGCACAAAGTCACTGCGCGTGACAATTATTTCATGGCGGCCGTGCATTGGGGCGCGGCGCAATGGCCCTACGATCGCAATGACGAGACCAACATCGCCTGCAACAACAAGAAGCGCGAATGCTATCTGAAATACGCCACGCTCGCTGATCACCACGTTGAAGCAGTGTGGGTGCCGTTAAAGGACAAGGCCATCCCGGCCTGGTTTCATCTGCCTCCCGGTTATACCGGCGGACGCATTCCGGCGGTGATCGCAATTCCCGGGATGGACAGCTTCAAGGAAATCCAGGTCGCGCTCTACGGCGACCGCTTTCTCAATCGCGGCATGGCGGTGCTCGCCATCGACGGCCCCGGCCAATACGAGGCGCCGATGATCGGCCTGTATTTTTCCGTGGAGAACTGGATGGCGGCCGGCAAGCCGCTGGTGGAATGGCTGAGCCGCCGGCCCGAGATTGATGCCGACAAAATTGGCGCCTCGGGCACGAGCTTTGGCACATTCTTCGGCACGGTCCTGTGCGCGCACGAGCCGCGCATTCGCGCCTTTTCCGCTATGTCGGTATGCCATGAGCCGGGCTGTCACACCATCTTTCAGGAAGCTTCTCCGACCTTCAAGAAGCGTTTCATGTATATGTCGGGAATTACCGATGAGGCTGAGTTCGATCGGTTTCGCAAGACCATCACCTGGGAAGGCCACGCGGAAAAAATTCACGCGCCCTATCTCGTGGTCGCGGGCGAATGCGAGGAATTAAGCCCGCTCGAACATTCCGAGCGGCTGGTGAAGACCGTCAAAGGTCCGAAGCAGATTGTGATCTACCAGGAATCGCGCCATTCCGTAGGCAACGTGCCTTCGGCAAATCTCGGCCCGTTTCCGCCCATTCTGGTTGCGGATTGGCTGGCGGATCGCCTTGCGGGCAAACCGTTTGCCAGCGAGCACTGGTTCGTGCGCTCAAACGGGCAGATCGAGGTATCAAAGCTGTAACATGCCCAAACGCCAGATGCATCTCGGTGTGTTCGTGCTCGGCACGGGCAATCACTCCGCCGGATGGCGCTACCCCGGCGCGATGACGACGAGCTGCAGCTTTCCGGTGATGGTCTCGATTGCACGCATCGCCGAGCGGGGAAAATTCGATCTGTTTTTCATCTCCGACAGTCTGGCGATGGACCCGGGTGACCATCCTTCCTTCGTTTCGCGCTTTGAGCCCGCGACCCTGATCGGCGCCTTGAGCGCGGTCACAACCCATATCGGCCTTGGCGCGACCGTATCGACGAGCTTTGGCGAGCCGTACCACGTCGCGCGCGCCTTTGCTTCCCTCGATCACTTGAGCGGCGGCCGTGCGGCCTGGAACGTGGTGACCAGCAGCGCGAGCGCCGCGGCGCTCAATTTCAGCCGCGCGCAGCATTACGACCATGATCTGCGCTATGAGATCGCAACCGAGTTTGTCGACGCGGTGCGCGGGCTGTGGGACTGCTGGGATGACGGTGCGATCGTAGCCGACCGCGCGACCGGCACGTTCCTTGATGCTTCCAAGGTGCGCCCGCTCAATCACAAGGGCCGCTTCTTTTCGGTGACGGGGCCGCTCAACATGCAGCGCTGCCCGCAGGGCCATCCCGTGATCATTCAGGCCGGCGGCTCGCCGCCGGGGCAGGAGCTTTCCGCTCGCTGCGCCGATCTCGTGTTCTCCGTCGTGAACGGCGATCCCGCTTCCGCAAAGGCCGCATACGAAAGCCTCAAGCAGCGCGTGATCAGGCACGGGCGCCCGCCCGAGGCGATGCCCATCCTGCCCGGCGTGATGCCCATTATCGGGGAGACTGATGAAGCCGCGAAGGAGCAACTCGCGCGCTTGCAAAGCTGGCTGTCATCGAGCAATGCGCTCACGCTCGTCTCGGCGCGCCTCGGTCATGACATTTCCGGCTATCCGCTCGACGGGCCGGTTCCCGAATTTCCTCAGACCGATCGCGGCCAGGCCTTCTCCAAGGCTTTGTTCGAGATGGCGCGCCGGGAGAAGATGACGTTGCGGGATCTCTACAACATCACCGCGGCGGCGCGCGGCCATTGGGTGATCTGCGGCACGCCGAAGAAAATTGCCGACATTCTGGAGGAATGGTTCACGGGCGGCATGGCTGACGGCTTCGTCGTTATGCCCGCTTATTTCCCCGGCGCCTTCGACGATTTCGTTGACCGCGTGGTACCGGAGCTACAGCGGCGTGGCCTCTACCGTCGCGAATACGAGGGCCCGACGTTGCGCGATCATCTCGGGCTCGCGCGGGTGGAGCGGCGGGGCGAGGCCGGGACAGCGTAATTTTTCACGCGCGTCGTTGTGCGCTGCACTGCGCTTGCGCCACCGCACGGCTGATTGAACGCGTCAGCAAACAGTTTTCTTGATCTTCTTGCATTGCAGCATCAGTCATAACCTTAACGCGCACAAATCTTGCCGCTGTATCCTCTGCAACACAACGAATCCCCTGCTTGCGTGATATGTTTGCGTATTCGCAGATACGACCTCGGATAGGAGAGCGCTGCGGATAAAGAGTGGGGCACTATCCGGCCGCTCGACAAGGCCGCCTCTCGAGGCGGCCTTTTTCATTTATTGCTTGGCGTGGAGCGTCTCCCACACGCGGTGCGGGGTGGCCGGCATGTCGATGTGGCGCACGCCGGCGCGATGATAAAGCGCATCGACCACGGCATTGATGACGGCAGGTGGCGCGCCGACGGCGCCCGCTTCGCCCGCGCCTTTCACGCCGAGCGGATTGGCCTTCGACGGCACGTTATGGGTCGCGAAGGAAAAGCTCGGAAGATCGTCGGCGCGCGGCATGGCGTAATCGGTGAAGGAGCCGGACAGGAGTTGCCCGTCCTGCGAATCATACACCGCGTGTTCGAGCAACGCCTGGCCGATGCCCTGCACGACTCCGCCATGGACCTGCCCTTCGAGCAACAGCGGATTGATGGTGCGGCCGAAGTCGTCGACCACGGTATAGCGCTCAATCCTCGTAACGCCGGTCTCAGGATCGATCTCGACCTCCACGATGTGGCAGCCATTGGGAAAGGTCTGTGCCGGCGGCACACGCTGATGCGTCGTATCGAGCCCCCCCTCCATGCCCGGCGGCAGCTTGGCGGGATCGCGCGCGGCTTTCGCGAGCTCGAAAATATCAATGTGCAGATCGGTGCCGCTTACGCGGAAAATGCCGTCCTCAAAGCTTACGTCCTGCGCGGACACTTCCAGAACATGCGCCGCAAGCTGCTTGCCCTTGGCGATGATGCTGCGTGATGCTTCGTACAGCGCCGAGCCCGCGACCGCGAGCGAGCGCGAGCCGCCGCTGAGCCCCGATGGGGTGCGATCGGTATCACCCATCACCACGTCGATGAGATCAGCGTCGACGCCGAGCTGATCGGAGACAAGTTGCTTGTATGACGTGATGAGCCCGGTGCCGTATTCCTGGTTGCCCATGACAAGCTCGATGCGTCCGTCCTTGAACTCGATGGAGGCGGTCTCGGGAAAGCCGCCGCCGCAGCGCTCGGTATAGGTCGCCATGCCGATGCCGCGCAGCTGGCCCTTTCGCTCGCTCTCCCGCCGCCGCCGCTTGAACGAGGACCATTCCGCCGTCGCCATGGCGCGGTTCATCACTTCTTCGAACTCGCCGGAATCGAGCAAGAGCTTGGTCGCCGACGTATAGGGCATGGCTGATGGCGGCACGAAATTGATGCGGCGGATCGCATCGGGGCTCATGCCGGTTTCGCGTGCCGCGGCATCCACGAGCCGCTCGAGGAGATACGCGGCCTCCGGCCGTCCGGCGCCCCGATACGCGCACACCGGCACGGTATTGGTGCACACGCCCTTTACGTTCGCGTGGATGGCTCCGATAGCATAGAGCCCGGAGACCAGGTCGGTCGATCGCGTGGGAACAAAGCAGCCGAAGGGCGAGAGATAGGCGCCGAGATTGGCGAGAACAAAGACGCGCAACCCGAGGAAGCGTCCCTTTTCATCGAGCGCAAGCTCGGCGCGCGTTGCGTGATCACGGCCCTGATTGTCGGAGACGAACCCTTCCGAGCGGTCCTCCTGCCATTTCAGCGGCCGGGCGATCTTGCGGCTCGCCCACACCAGCAGCGCATGCTCGGGATACACGAAAGCCTTCATGCCGAAGCCACCGCCCACATTGGGCGTGATCACGCGCACCTTGTCCTTGGGCAGCTTGAGCACGGGCTCGGCCAGCTGGTCGCGCACGAAGTGCGGCCCTTGCGTTCCCGTATAGAGCGTGGAGCGGCCGCTCATTGGATCGTAATCGGCCACACCATTGCGCGGCTCCATGGAGTTGACCACCACCCGGTTATTCACGAGCTCGAGCGCGACCACGCGCGTGGCTTTAGCGAAAGCGGCGTCGGTTGACTTGGCATCGCCGGCATCATTGTCCCAGTCGAAGACGATATTGTTGGGGATGTGCTCGAACAGTTGCGGCGCACCGGGGCGGATTGCATCTTTTGCTTCCGTGACCGCCGGCAGCGGCTCGTACTCGACTGCAATCGCTTCCGCCGCATCGCGCGCGGCGGCCAAGGTTTCGGCTACGACCAGCGCCACGGGCTCACCGACATGGCGCACCTTCTCGCTCGCGAGCACCGGACGCGGCGTATCGCGTCGCGGCGTGCCGTCGCGATTGTTGAGCGGGATCACGCAGGGCACGTCGCCGAGGCCATCGGCGCGAATGTCCTCACCCGTTCCTACGAACAGCACGCCGGGCATGCTCCGCGCCGGCGCGGCGTCAATACGCTTGATGCGCGCATGCGCCGCCGGCGAGCGCAGGATGAAGGCACGCGCCATGCGCGGCAAAACGATGTCGTCAGTGTAGCGGCCCTGCCCGGCGATGAGACGCAGATCTTCATAGCGCCGCACAGGCTGACCAAGGCCGAATTTCATGCTGGCTCCTCCGTCGGATCCGGGATTTTTTCAGTTCCGCTTGGTCGGTCCGCCTGATTATACTCGTGGGGCTAAAGTGGGCATCGTTGAGACTTTTTCCACGTCGGTGATTACCGGATTGCGGGCTCGCCGTCGATCTCGTGTGAACCCGAGATTCGCTGGTCGCATCAGTTGCAAGGAATTGGAGCGCTACGAAGCCGACGCCGCGATCGCGCGCAGTTCGCCCGCGGCGCTCGGATACTTCCCCGCAAGCTCATCGAGGTTGCCGATCTCGACATCCGACGGCACCACGCCCGGCCATTCCGTGCTCGCGCCGAGAAACCAGCCCTGGCGCCCGCTGACCCGCGCGGTGTGGAACGTGTCGCCCGGGATCAGCAACTGCACGCGCTCGCCGCTGCGCAGATCCGGTCCGACAACCACGCGCTCCGCCTCGCCGTTCGTGTGCAGCAGAAACACTTCGAGCGGCACGCCGAGATAATAGTGATAGAGCTGGTCGTTGCGGATGCGATGAAGACGCACCGGCGCGGCTGGCGTCACCATGAAATAGAGCGCGGAGCCCAGCGGCCGTTCGTCGGCAAAGGGCGGCGGCAATCCGCCCGCGGGAAGAACATGTTTGCTCACGAAAGTGAGCCGCACGAAGCCGCAGGTGGCATGCGGCTCGAGCTGCAAAAGCCTGCGGACATCCTGCGCACTCAAGTCAGCGCTCGCGTTCATTTGGCTCGACGAGATCTTCATCATCCTCCGCCGAATGCATGTTCCTCATAATGCATGGCCAGCCAGTCCATTCATCTCGATCAGCGTAATGCTTGCCCGAGCCACGTGCCATCGAGCGAGCATTGCTTTGTCATCAAATCCTCGTAAGAAAAGGCCTCGTGTCGTGAGAGGCTCATTTCGGCCCCCGGAAAAGAGCAGCATGAACTTTGCCCGTCGAGCATTCCTGCAATTCGCCGGGGCTGCAGCGATCGCCCCCTCATTTTCGCCGGTCGCGGCGGCGCAAGCCTATCCGAGCCGGCCCATCACCATGGTGGTGCCGTTCGTCGCGGGTGGTCCAACCTCCGTGCTCGGCCGCCTCCTCGCCGAGCGGATGCGGGGCTCACTCGGACAACCCATCGTCATCGAAAATGTCGGCGGGGCAGACGGAAATATCGGCGTTGGCCGCGCCGCTCGCGCAAGTTCCGACGGTTATACCATCAGCATCGGCACCGCGGCGACGAATGTGATGAATGCGGCCTTCTACTCGCTTCCCTATGACGTGTTGAATGATTTTGCGCCGGTCGCTTCGCTCGTCAACGCTCCGCTGGTGCTCTATGCAAAACAGGCAATTCCGGCACAGGATTTACGGGAGTTGATTGCGTGGCTGAAAAGCAATCCTGATAAAGCATCAGCCGGAATCTTCGCAGCCACTGCTCGTCTCATGGCGGAGCTGTTTCAGAGAGACAGCGGCACTCATTTTGCCCTCCTCCCGTATCGTGGCAGCGCCCCCGTCATTGCGGACCTTGTCGCTGGTCAGATTGACCTCGCGTTCGACGGACCGGCCCAGCTGCCGCTGGTGCGGGCCGGGACCATAAGGGCCTATGCGATCAATCGCGAAGCCCGCTCGGCGCTCGCTCCGGACATACCCACTTTTGCTGAAATGGGACTGACATCGCTTTCCCACCCCATCAGCTGGTGGGGATTGTTTGCACCGAAGGGGACGCCACCGGAAATTATCAGTAAGCTCAATTTGGCGGCGGTGGAAGCGGTGGCTGATTCCGCGGTGCAATCTCGGCTGGCCGATCTCGGATTTGAGGTTTTTGCGCGCGAGCAACAGAGCGCGCAGGCGCTCGGCGCTCGGGTCAAAGCTGATGCCGAGAAATGGTGGCCCTTGATCAAGGAGCTTGGAATCAAAGCGGAATGAGACTTGATAGGGGTCGGGTTTCAAACCCGCCCCTTGTCGGCAGAGGCCGGTCGCGAGATATTGTCGGGGTCATCCGCCCATCGCGCAGGATTATTCGCGACACCACCGTCGTTTCTCACGATCTCTGCGCAACCTCCCGGTCCGCGTTTGTTGCGCGAGGGCGGGTTTGAAACCCGCCCCTACAAGAGGTCTTCAATGAACGTCGTTCCGCAATCCCCTTTTGTTGGGCGATCGCTTCCGCGCCGCGAGGACCGCCGGTTGTTGACCGGCCGCGGACAGTTCATCGCGGACCTCGAGCTGCCGCACATGGCGCACGCGGTCTTCATCAGAAGCCCCGTTTCCCATGCACGGATCGTATCGGTCGATCTCTCCCGCGCCGCTGCTTCGCCGGGCGTGATCTGTGCGCTCAGCGGCATCGAGCTTGCCCGCCTGTTGCCGCCAGTTCCCGACACGCAGCTGTCGCTCCCGAGCAAATGGGCAAAGCAGGTGGAGCACAAGTTCATCAATCCGCAGCAGCCGCTGTTGGCGAACGACAAGGTCCGCCATGTGGGCGAGGCATTTGCCGTCATCGTGGCGGAGAGCCGGTATCTCGCTGAAGACGCGGCCCAGCTGGTGAGCTTCGATCTCGATCCTTTGCCAGCGGTTGTCGATCCGGAAGCTGCATTGCGCGCGGGCGCGCCCATCATCCACGACCAGTTCGGATCGAACCTGATCGGCGGCTTCACCATCGCGAAGGGCGGTGTTGACGATGCGCGCGCTCGCGCGCCGCACAAGCTGCGCCGCCGGTTCTATCACCACCGCTACGCCGCCATGCCCATGGAGTGCCGCGGCGTCGTCGGGATGCATGATGCGCGCACCGACGCCGTTACCATCTGGTCGTCCACCCAGGTCGTGCACTGGGTGCGGCGCGAGGCGGCAGCGGTGCTCGGCCTCCCGGAAGCGCGCGTGCGCTGCGTCGCCCTCGATGTCGGCGGGGGGTTCGGGGTCAAGGGTCACGTCTACCCGGAGGATCTATTGATTCCTTTTCTCGCGCGCCGGCTGGGGCGCCCGGTGCAGTGGCTCGAAGACCGGCGCGAGCATCTCATATGCTCGTGTCACTCCCGCGATCAGATCCACGACGTCGAAGTCGCCTTCGATGATGACGGGCGTATCCTCGCGTTGCGCGACGACTTCATTGTGGATTGCGGCGCATGGAATCCCATCGGGGTCGGTGTCGTCTACAACACCGCCGTCCATATTCCCGGCCCCTATAAGATCGACAATCTCGCAATAAGTGCGCGGGTGGCAGCAACCAACAAGGTCGCCAATGCGCCCTATCGCGGCGCCGGCCGGCCGGAAGCCGCGCTCGCCATGGAACGGATGATGGATCTTGTTGCGGTCGAGCTTGGTCTCGAGCCCGCCGACGTGCGCCTCAAGAACATGATCGGCCCCGAGGAGATGCCGTACAAGGCGGGCATTCCCTATCGCGACGGTGAGCCGATCGTGTACGACAGCGGCGATTATCCCTCTGCTTTGCGCAGTGCGCTCGCGGCGATCGGCGGCTTGCCTGGCTTCCGCGCGCGCCAGCGCGCTGCGCGGGAGGAGGGCCGCTATCTCGGCCTGGGCATCGGGTGTTATGTCGAAGGCACTGGCGTCGGCCCGTTCGAAAGCGCGGTCGTGCGCATCGATCCCTCGGGCAAGCTTTATGTGTCCTCGGGCGCCTGCCCGCAGGGCCAAGGCATGGAGACCATATTCTCGCAGGTGATGGCCGACACCTGGGCCGTCAATCCGCAAGACGTCGTCACCACCTTTGCCGATACATCGGCGATTGCCATCGGTTTCGGCACCATAGCAAGCCGCAGCACCGTCACGTTATCGGCGGCCATTCATGGCGCGAGCGAACGCTTGCGCGAAAAGGTCTTCGCTATCGGCGCCAACCTGTTGGAGTGCTCGGCCAGCGATCTTGAATTGCGTAGCGGTGGGGTCGGCATTGTTGGCGTGCCGGGAGCGGAACTCCCGCTCGCGAAGATCGCGCAGGCCGCGCGGCCCGGCTGGGATCACGGCCGCCCGCAAGGGATCGATGCCGGACTGGAGGAGACTTATTATTACGAGCCGCCGACGGTCACCTGGACCTACGCCGTCCATCTTGCATTGGTGGATGTCGATATCGAGACTGGGCGCGCGAATATCGAGAAATATGTGGTCGCGCATGATTGCGGCGTGGTGGTCAATCCCATGCTGGTGGAAGGGCAGATCGTGGGCGGCGCCGCGCAAGGGATCGGCGGAGCACTGTTTGAGGAATTCATCTACGACGCGCAGGGACAACTGCTCGCCGGCTCGCTCGCCGATTACATCCTGCCCACCGCGTGCGAGATCCCGAGCATGGAGCTCATTCACCGGCATTCGCCCTCGCCGCTCAACCCGCTGGGGGTCAAGGGGGTCGGCGAAGGCGGCGCGATTGCCCCCCCGGTCGCTCTCGCCAACGCCATCTGCGATGCGCTTGCCCCATTCAAGATCGAGCTCAACCGGCTGCCGCTCAAGCCCGAGCAAATCCGAGCCGCGCTCGTAGGGCGGATTAGCGAAGCGTAATCCGCCTTCTCAGATGGCGGGTTACGGCTGCGCCTAACCCGCCCTACAAGGGTCGTCAATGTCGCGCGTATTTCTCAGCCATTCGAGCGCGAACAACGCGGAGGCCGTTGCGATCCGCGACTGGCTCGCGGCCGAAGGCTGGAACGATGTTTTTCTCGACCTCGATGCCGAGCGCGGCATCCGAGCGGGTGAACGCTGGGAACGCACGCTCAACGAGGCCGCCTCGCGCTGCGAAGCGGTGCTGTTCCTGGTTTCGCGCGCGTGGCTTGCCTCGCGCTGGTGCCTGAAAGAATTCAATCTCGCGCACAAGCTCAACAAGCGCCTGTTTGGAGTTCTGATCGAGGCGATCCCGGTTGCCGAATTGCCGCAGGATCTCACGGGAACCTGGCAAGTCGTTGATCTCGCCGCCGGCCAGGATCACGTGATGATGCGCGTGAAACTGCCGCGCACCCACGAGGAAGCGCACGTCACCTTTTCGAATGAGGGCCTCGCACGGCTGCGCAACGGCCTCTCGCTCGCCGGACTCGATGCGCGTTTTTTCGCCTGGCCGCCCGAAAACGATCAGAACCGGCCGCCCTATCACGGGCTCAAGCCGCTGGAAGCGGAAGACGCGGGCATCTTCTTCGGCCGCGATGCGCCCATCGTCGAAGCGATCGACAGCCTGCGGGGGCTGCGGGACGGCGCGGCCCCGCGCGTGCTTGTCATCCTGGGTGCTTCAGGCGCCGGCAAGTCGTCGTTTCTGCGCGCGGGCCTCTTGCCGCGGCTTGCGCGTGACGACCGCAATTTCCTTCCTCTGCCTGTCATCCGTCCGGAGCGAGCGGCCATAAGCGGCGAGAACGGATTGCTGAAATCGATCGAGTTGCAACTTGCGAAGGAGGGCATTTCTCGCCCCCGCAGCGAAATCCGCAACGCGATTACAGCCGGCGCAATTGCGCTATGCCCGCTGTTGCGGGCGCTGGTCGACAAGGCTTTCGCCGCCATGTTGGCCGAGGAAACCGGCGTCAAACGGCCGGCGCTCGTGCTCGCGATCGATCAGGCGGAAGAGCTGTTCTTCGGCGAGGGCACGACCGAAGGCGAAATGCTGCTTGCGCTCATAAGCGAGCTGGTGCGCCAGGACGACCCCGACATCATTGCGTTGTTTACCATCCGCTCGGATTCCTACGATCGGCTGGAGACCGCCAAGCCTTTTGCCGGCGTGCGGCAGCAAACATTTGCGCTGCTGCCCATGCCGCGCGGGGCCTATCAGACCGTGATCGAAGGGCCGGCGGCGCGCCTGCGGGAGACGAGGCGCAAGCTCACCATCGAGCCGCGGCTCACGCAACAGCTGCTTGAGGATATTGAAAAAGGGCGCGGCAGCGACGCGCTTCCTCTCCTCGCCTTCACGCTGGAGCAGCTTTGTCTCGAATACGGCGGGGGCGGAACGCTCAAGCTTGCGAATTACGAGGCGTTTGGCGGCATTAGGGGCGCGATCGAGGCGGCGGTCGAACGGGCATTCTCGGCCGCCGATTGCGATCCTGCCATTCCGCGCGATCGCACCGCGAGGCTTGCTCTCTTGCGTCGCGGGCTTATTCCCTGGCTTGCGGGCATCGACCCCGAGACCGCGACCCCGCGCCGCCGCGTCGCACGGCTCGCGGACATTCCAGCAGAGGCCAAACCGCTGGTCAACATGCTGGTCGAGCAGCGCCTGCTCGCGACCGACCGCGTGACCGTGAGAGACGCGGACAAGGAGCGCATCGAGATTACGATTGAGCCCGCGCACGACGCGCTGTTGCGGCAATGGGGTCTTCTGCGCGGCTGGCTGGAAGAAGACTTTGCGGCGCTCACGACGCTCGAGGGCGTCAAGCGTGCGGCGCGCGATTGGGCCGCGAACGGCCGGAATGCCGATTGGCTCAATCATTCCGGCACTCGACTCGAAGATGCGGAAAAAGTCGCTGCGCGCAGCGATCTTGCGGGCGACCTTAGCGTCGATGCGGGCGACTATCTGCGCCAGTGCCGGGAGCGCGAGGCCGCGGAGCAGCGCGCGCGGCTTGAACGGCTCGAGCGCGAGCGGGAAGAGCAGGAACGCAGGCTGCGCGACGCTCAGTCGCTTGCCGCAGCCAATCGGCGCACCGCCCAATATACCGGCGTCGGGTTGGCGATTGCAGTTCTGTTTGCCGGGCTTGCGTTCTGGTACTGGCAGTCGGCAGACCGCTCGGCGCAGAAGGCAAACACCGAGCGCGAGCGCGCCGAGGCGATTTTTGGCGTCGCCATCAACGAAACCGATGCCATCGTCTCGCAGATATCCACACAGCTCAAGGATCTCATCGGCGTCTCCCGCGGCGCCATCCGGAGCATCCTCGCGGTCATCGAAAGCCAGTTCGATGACATGCTCAAGTCCAATCCGGACTCGGCCCGTCTGCAGCTGAGCCGGGCAAAGATGCTGAGCGCGTTCGTCGACATTTACGCCGAGCTTGGCGAGCTCAACGAAGCCGGGCGCCGGGCGAAGGAATGCGCCGCCATCATGCGGCCGCTCGTGCCCGACGACTCCAATGCGATTGACATGATCGAAGGCTTCGGACTGTGCCTGGAAAAGCTGGGCGATGCTTCCTTGTGGCATGGCGAGGACGCCGACGCGGCCAATGCCTATCACGACAGCATCGCGCTTCGCCGCCGTATCATAGCGGCCAATTCGCGAGATATGGATGCGCAAATGAGGCTTGCGCATGTGCTCGGCTACGACGCCTATGTTCTCATCGCAACGGACAAGATTGATGAGGCGGCGGCCGCCGCAAGCGAGAGCCTGGCCTTGTCGAGCAAGCTCGTCGCGATCGACAAGGACAACGCGAGATGGCAGCGCGAATATGTCGAGAGCATCAATTTCACCGCCATGGTGCTCTCGGCCAAGGCGAAGCCGGACGAAGCGCTTCCAGGCTACAAACAGTCTGCCGATCTTGCCCGGGAATTGTTGGCGAAGGACCCGGACAATGCGACATTGCGGCGGTTTCTGTCGAATCTGCTTGGCAACGTCGCCGATACTCTGATGAGGCTGGGGAGGTACGAGGAAGCGTTCTCGTTACTGCAGGAAGACCTGGAGTTAAAGCGCTATCTCGTTCAAATCGACCATGAGAACATGCTTTGGCAGTCGGAATTGCTAAGCTGCCTGTGGCGGTTGAGCACTGACGAAGCCGGTTTGAAACAAACGGATCAGGCGATTGCGTATGGCCGCGAGGCTGTGGCTCTCGGCAACTCGCTGATTACCAAGGATCCGACGAATAATCGATGGCGAAACTCCTTGGCGACGGCGTTTGTCGGACTCGCCGAGATTTATTCCGGCAAAGGCGATGATGATGAGGTCACCGCCACTCTTACTCAGGCCATCGTGCTCGATCTGAGATATCCGATCGTGTTCAATAACCGCGGTTTCGCCTATTACAGAAAGCACAACTACGCTCGCGCGATTGCTGACTACGATCAGGCGATTGCGCTAGAGCCGAAATATGTGATCGCCTACAACAACCGCGGCAATGCATATTACGCCATGCAGGATTACGATCGTGCCATAACGAGTTACGGCCAGGCGATTGCGCTATATCCAAACTACGCCATTTTTTATGACAATCGGGGCGACGCTTATCGAGCCAAGAACGACTACGATCGCGCTATTGCAGATTACGACCGGGCGATTGAACTCGATCCGAAATATGCTATTGCTTACAACGACCGCGGAAATGCGTATTGGTTCAAGCACGATTACGATCGCGCGATCGCAGATTACGAGCAGGCCATAGCGATCGACCCGAAGAATGCCGTTTATTTCGACAACGCAGGCAACGCTTATCGGGCCAAGGACGATTACGATCGTGCAATTGCCGCCTATGATCGGGCAATTACGCTAGATCCAAACTATTCCAGTGCTTACAACGATCGCGGATTGACTTACTATTTCAAGCTGGACTACGACCATGCGATCCCGGATTTCACCCAGGCCATAAAGCTCAATCCCAGCTTCGCCGTCGCTTATGCCAACCGCGGCAGCGCGCTGCGCGCGAAGGGCAGTTATGAAGATGCCATCAAGGACCTGGACCGTGCGATTGAGCTCGCGCCGCAATTTGCTCGCGCGTTCTACAATCGGGGCAGCGCGTATCGCGCCAAAGGCGACAAGGATCACGCCATGGCCGATTACCGGGAGACCATAAAGCTCGCTCCGCAGGAGCCTGGCGCTCACAGCGCGCTTTGCTGGGAGCACGTGATCATCGGACGAGCGGAGGAGGCTCTGAAAGAGTGTAATGCTTCACTCGATCTGCGAGCGAATGATGCCTATGCCCTCGATGGCCGTGGATACGCGTATTTCAGGCTGGGTCAATTCGATCGCGCCATCGTCGATTTCGATGCTGCGCTGAAACTGGAATCGAAGCTGCCGAACTCGCTCTATGGCCGCGGTCGGGCGAAGGTGAAAAACGGCGACAACAACGGCGGTAACGCCGATATCGCTGCCGCGAAAGCAATCAGGAGCAACATTGCCAATGAAATTGCAAGCTATGGAATTGAGTAGCGCTTGTAGGGTGGATTAGCGAAGCGTAATCCGCCTTTTCAGATGGCGGGTTACGGCTGCGCCTAACCCGCCCTACGACAGTTAGGGAATCGATTGATGACCAGCGCGCTGTTTTCTCCCATCCGGCTTTCCTCGCTCGAGCTCGCCAACCGAATCGTCGTCTCGCCCATGTGTCAGTACAGCGCCGATGACGGGGCCGCGAACGATTGGCATCTCAATCACCTCGGCACGCTGTCGCAATCAGGTGCGGCACTGGTGGTGGTCGAGGCAACCGGCGTGGAGCGCCGCGGCCGCATCACCCATGGTTGCCTTGGGCTCTATTCCGATGATTGCGAGGCGGCGCTCGCGCGCGTGCTTGCCCATTGCCGCCGCTTCGGCAGCGCCAAAATGGGCATTCAGCTCGCCCATGCCGGCCGCAAGGCCTCCGCCACGCGCCCGTGGGAAGGCGCCCGGCCGCTCAAGCCCGGCGAGGATCCGTGGGAGACCATCGCTCCCTCCGCCATTGCGTTCGGACCGCCTTGGCATGTGCCGCGGGAAATGTCGGCTGCCGATATGGCACGCGTGCGCGAAAGCTTCGTAGCGGCTGCGCAGCGCGCGGTGCGCGCCGGTATCGACCTGATCGAGCTCCACGGCGCGCACGGCTATCTGCTGCACGGCTTCCTGTCGCCGATCTCGAACAAGCGCAGCGATGGCTATGGTGGCTCGCTTGAAGCGCGCATGCGCTTTCCACTGGAAGTGGTGCAAGCGGTGCGGGCCGCCATTCCGAAAGGAATGCCATTGGGCGCCCGCATCACCGGCAACGACTGGGTCGAAGGCGGGCTCACGCCGAAACATGCGGTCGTGTTTGCCCGCGCGCTCAAGGACGCAGGTCTCGACTTCGTCTGCATTTCCTCGGGTGGCGTGAGCGCGGACGCGCGCCCGAACATGACAGCGAATATGAACGTCCCCTTTGCGGAGCAGGTGAAACGCGAGGCGGAGATTACGACGCGCGTGGTCGGCCTGATCGCCACGCCCAAGCGCGCGGAAGCAATCGTCGCCGAGAGCAAAGCCGACATGGTGGCGCTGGCGCGCGCCATGCTCGACAATCCCCATTGGGGCTGGCATGCCGCCAAGGTGCTCGGCGCCGAGGTGGCGCGCCCGAAGCAATATGCGCGCGCCGCCCCCAATCTGTGGCCGGGCGCCATGTTCGCGGATTAGATTAGCAGGCTGCATCAGTCCGTCCGTGCCGCCAGCCGCTCTCGGGTTTACCTGAGAATCAGTCCGACCCAAGAAAATGAAGCCACTCGCTGCCCATGTTGTCGTCGGTCATGAGCCGCTTGTCGGCGGTGCGGGCGAGAATATCGGGGCAATGTTCGATTGGCCATTCTTCGCCCCGGGCGGCGCCGGGTGGAAGGCTTGCTTCCCAGGACATCAGGCGATCCAGCTCCGCGCGGTCCGCGTCGCGGGTGAGGTCGAATACTGTCCGACCATTGATCCGATAGGACTCGAGCACCCGCCGCCAGCGCGCAAAATCCCAGGCGATGGGCGTCTCCGAGACCACCATGTGATTCAAGAAGCGCGCGCCATGCGCGAAGCCGAGACAGCCGGTGCGCTGCACGCGGTCGGAATTGGTGGTGTTATAGAAGAATAAACCGCCCGGGTTCAGGTGGTGCTTGATCAGCGTGAGGAATTCGGCCGAGAGCAGGTTCGTGGCATTGGCGCGGAAGTAATAGGTGGTGTTAGAGACGATGGCGTCGAAGCGGCGGCTCGGATTTGCCCGCAGCCAGCGGCGGCCGTCATCGGTGATAATGGTGACCTTTGGGTCGTTCAGAATCGAGGCGACTTCAGGCATCTTCGCGATCAAAGACAGATAGCCCGGATTAATCTCGACGATGGTAACCGAGGCGACATGGGGATTGTGGGCGATGACCTGCGACCAGGAGCCAGAGGCAAGGCCCATGACAAGCACTTCGCGCGGGGCGGGGTGGAAGAGGCTCAGCGCATAGGGGCGCACGATACCGTTGGTGTCGTGCAGGAGATCGATGTTGAAGCGGCCATCGTAGATACCGTTGCCGAAGACGGTGCCCTCGTCGGTCGCGGTAACGATCCCACTCCGATTCTCCACCACCTGGACCAGGTGCTCGCTGTGGGGCACGCTCTTCCATTGCAGACTCTCAAGCGCGTTCTCTGATAATCGGGGAGTTGCAATTATCGCCAGCAAGCCCGCGGCGGCGGCAATGCTCGCCTGCAGGACCTTTTCCGAGCGTGCGACCGGGAGCGCGCCCACCAGCAACGCAGCGCACATGAGCCCCGCCAACGCCAGCACCACAGCGAGGGTGAGGAGACCCAGATGATCCATCAGCACGAAACCGGTGAGAATGCAGCCCGTGGCCGAGCCGATGATATTAGTAAGATAGAGAGCCGCCGTTCGCATACCCGCTTGGTTGTCGGCCGCGACGCCTAATTCAGCAAGATAAGGCAACAGCGTCCCCCAGAACCGGGCGAACAGATAGACGACTAATATCGCCACGCCGACAATGCCACGTTCCAGCCAAGCCAGATGGTCGAGCAGCGGCAGGAACAGCAGACCGAGTAGGTTGGCGACGATCAGGGCGGTAACCGCCCGCCGCATGAGTGCATCGCGTCCCAACGTCGCGCATTTATCGCCAGCTTGCCGCGCACCCGATGCAAGCCCAACCAGGAAGGCGCTCAGCGTAACCGCGAAGGCGGTGGAGCTTGAGGCAGTGGCATAGGACACCGTACGGAAAAAGTAGATCTCGTATGACAGCGAGACGAACCCGCTCGCTGCGGCAAGCATCAGTGTCGGAGCGAATCCGAGCGCGAGTTTGCGGGCGTCCGGCGATGCCTGCGCTTCTTGCATAATGGCGGTAGGACCGCGGCGGTCCAGCGAATATACGACGAGCGCACCCAAGGCGACCGCACCGTTGATCGCGACGGCGACATAGACCGCGCCTTGCATGCCCAGGAACGGAAAGAAGAGCACAGTGCAGGCGAGACATGCGGCTCCGGCACCGAGCGTATTGACATAGTAGAGTAAGCCGACTGCACTCCCGACCTTGCCAGAGCGGCGTACCAGATGGCTGACAAGTAGCGGCAGTGTCGCGCCCATCAACAGCGTCGGCACGATTACCAGTGCGAGCGCAGTGGCAGCCGTTACGGTCAGCGGCAGGCCAGTCACGAGCTCGCCGACTTGCTCAAAAATCTTGAGCGATGCAAGGCCGAACGCCGCAGTCAACAGTTCTATTGCAGCAAGCAGCGGCAGCAGCGGGACGCCACGCTGCTTCGATAGCCAGCCGCCTGCGAGACTGCCGAACCCGAGGCCCAGCATGAAGGCGGTGACCACGATCGTCACAGACTCGATATTCACGCCGAAAATGCGAAACAGTGCCCGCTGCCAGGTAAGCTGATAGATCAGCGCGGGGAAGCCTGAGAAAAAGAACAGCACGCAGAGGATACGCGTCCATTGGGCGAGCTGATCGGCTCGGCTCGCGGCTTGGCCGTTCGCGGTTAACTCGAGGGTTGCCATGTTTTCAGAGTGCCTGGGTATCCCGTGATACCCTAGCCGCCGAATGTTACTCGACCTTCAACGCGGTCAGTCGAAATATCGGGCTATAGGCTATACAAGTAAGAAATCATTTTCCTCGCTGCCATATTTTGACGTGTATGGATCCCCTCGTTTCACTACAAGTGGCGGTTAGAGACCACATCGATCACCAGCAGGCTCGGCCGTTCGCGGTTCTGGATTTTGACAATACCTGCATCGTCAACGACGTTGCGGAGGCGACGCTCGCCTATATCTGCCGAAACCAACTCCTGAGGCGCGATGACCTGCTTCCGTCGGGCACTCGGTATTGCGGCCCTGCCTACCATCAACAGGTGTTCCGTCGCTATTACGAACTCCTGCGCCAGGGCAACATACAGTCCGCGTCTCTGTTGTGCGCGAAGGCATTTGCCGGGTTCAAGCGCAACGAAGCCGAGGACGTGGTGGCTGCGGCGATCGATGCCGAAGGCAGCGTTCCCGTGGTGAGCGAGCTCTATGGCGTTCCCATCGCCGGTGGACTTGCGGTACGACCGGTACTGCGCAGACTGATCGATTTTTTCGAAGCGAACGATGTCAAGGTCTGGATTGTGAGCGCTTCGCCGGAAATCGCCGTGCGAACAGCCATGAAGTGTTTCGGTCTTCCCGGAAAATTGATTGCACTGCGAAACAAGTTGGATGACGCAGTGATATCGATGGACCTTGATGAGCCTTATTCGATCAGGGAAGGCAAAGTCGATTGCATCAGGATGTTTATCGATGCCGAAAATCGCCCTCTCTTTGGTATCGGCGATAGCATGCACGATCTCCCGATGATCGAGTACGCCGACATACATGCAGTGGTCGACTGCGACAATGCATTGACAATGGAGGCAACCCGGCGGGGTTGGTTTATCTTTCGATCTTGAAATGGTAGCCACGCGCGCAGGAAGCACGAGCTCTTATTCGTTCGAAGGTGATGCGTCAGCACTTCGCGACCATGCTTGGTACATCGAGAACTCTAGACTAAGGGCGTTGCCCACCCGGGTGGCGAAAAAACCGCCCAACGCCTTCGGGCTCTATGACATGCACGGCAATGCGTGGGAGTGGGTACATTGATGCAAGACCGCATCAGCCAGAGTTGACGAAACCTCTTGCACCGCACGGCCGGACCATACATTGGGGTCATTTGCGTCAAAGCTGCCGCAGTACTGTTTAACCCTGCGCCGCACTTCTCCAAAACCGGACATCGCAGCCGGCTGTCTTATCAGCGGCCGAGCTTCTTACGCAGCATCGCACCGAGAATGTTGGAATAGTCGTCCGTCCATGCCGGAATCCCAGAAATTGGCTTGATCTCGCTCCAGCCCGGGCGTTGCGGCAGATCGCCCAGATCGGTGCCCTTGCGCGCGAGTGCGGTGACGGTCGCGTTCATCTTGAAATCCTCCGGAACGGTCTGCGGACGATCCTCCTCCTTGAGAAAGGCGATGAGCCCCTCGCCAGCCGCGACCGCAGCGACGACGCTGCTGAGCTCCATGTGCCGGTTGGAGATGTGCATGACCAGCGCCCCACCTGGCTCAAGTCGCGTCAAATAGCCCGCCAACGCTTCGCGCGTCAGCAGATGCACCGGAATCGCGTCGGAAGAAAAGGCATCGAGGATGATGAGATCGTAACGCTGCGCCGACGCCGCGAGTGTGAGCCGCGCGTCACCGAGAACGACCGGCAGGTCGGGTGCGCAGGCCGATATGAAACTGAACAGGCGCGGATCGCGGGCGATGCGCACGACGTCCGGGTCGATCTCGAAGAACGTCCACTCCTCCCCGCCGCGTTTGTGACAAGCAAGACTCCCAGTGCCGAGACCGACCACGGCAACATGACCGAGGCTTCCCCTGGCTGCGCGTATCGTCGCGATGCTCTCCGACATCGGTCCGCCGAAGTAGTAATAGGTCAATGGCTCCGGCGAAGCATTCGCGCCGGCGCCGACCCGCTCGGCGCCGTGCATGGTCGTTCCGTGATAAAGCAGCCTATGACGGCCATCGACTGTATCGACCACCTGGTGAACGCCGAAGAAGCTTCGCGCCGTTTCGATCCGGTTGAAGCCTGGTTGCCACCGATCGGTCAGGACAAAAGCAAACACTACAAGGGCAAACACCCGCGCCGGACGATGGCGCAGCACCAGCATGAGCGCGGCGAGCGCGACGCACACGACTTGGAACGGCAATTCCGCTGCCGGCGGGCGAACCTCGAACACGAAGGATGCTGCCACAACACCCGCAGCGAGGACAACGATCGGGCCTGCCTCGCTGAGGACGCGCCGCAGGCCGCCGTTAAACGTTCCGGGCAGAACGAGTATAGCGGCGGCCACCAAGACCGGATACTCATAGATGCGCGTAAAAATGTGCGGCGAAACGAGCGCGGCGAAAATCCCGCCGAGCACACCGCCGAACGACACCCACAGATAGAACTCGGTAATTTGTGCCGGAGCTGGCCGCCGCCGATAGAGTTCGCCGTGGCACAACAGTGCAAGCAGAAAAAAAGCGACCAGGTTTACGACAGTGACAACGAACCAGAATACATGGTCCCGCCCAAGAAGGCCGATCGCGAGCGGCGCAACCAGGATCGGCACCAGACGCGCGACCGTTTCATGACCGACCCAGGGCCGGTCGCGAAAGACAGCGACAAAGGTGAGAAGATAGAGCGCGAGTGGAACCACCCAGAACAGCGGCGCAGCCGCGACATCGGTGGTGACATAAGATGTGACCGCGATCACCAGGCCTGACGGGATCGCGGCGAGCGCGGTCCACGACAGACGCTCGCGCTTCGAAGCCGTCTTAGACTTTATTCGAAGGGCCGCGGGGTGTCGCGCCACAAACAAGCTCGCTGCGGAAATTAGCACGGCCAGTACACCGAATCCCGCAGACCAGAACTGCGCCTGCTGCGTGAGCGTCAGCAGTGGCTCGACGGCGACGGGATAGGCGATAAGCGCAGCAAACGATCCGAGATTGGAGGCGGAGTAGAGAACGTAAGGATTCTTCGCTTGCACATGGCCGGTCGCGGAGAACCAGCCCTGCAACAATGGCGCACTGGCGGAAAGAATAGCGAATGGCAAGCCGATCGAGGTGGCCAACAAGCTGATCAGCCAGAAGGAGATGCCGCTATCGGTGGGCGGCGTCCCGAAATTCTGCGCAATGCCGATCGGCAAGGTCGCTGCAGCCGCTGCGAGAACGCCGAGGTGAACAAGCGCGCCCGCGCCGAGATAGCCAGCGCACGAGGACGTGGGCGTAGGTGTAACCGGTAAGTAGCGCCGCTTGGAAGAACACCATCGCCACCGACCACACCGTCGGTGAGCCGCCAAGCCGCGGCAGTACCATCTTAGTGAACATCGGCTGCAGGAGAAACAGCAGCAATGCAGACAGAAACAGCGTCGTCGCGTACAGCACCGATGCAAGTCGCAGCGCGTCCACATGAGGCGTCGAGGTACTCGGATCGAGTGTCGTCATCCGGTATATCCAGGAGGGTCCGGAGACAATTTTAGGCGCCGGGGGTTAAGCGCCGCTTATGATTAGGGTGGGGTCATGGGCGGCAGTGCCAGCGCCGCGCACATTATCTTCGTATGACGTCAGTCTGGCGGTGCGACGGCGTGGCTCTTTCGTGCCAAAACCGGCGCTACTGGGGCTAACTCGCGCCCCCTGCGGGCAGACGTGAAGAGCCGCCGGCATCACCGATGGCTCTTGGCTTAGTTGCGTGATCCAGCGAAATGTCAGCCGACAAGGGCTACGCGCTGTCTGCGCCTTCCACGACGCCCCCTTTGTTGTCCTCAGAGGTTCACCGGCGTGCTCATGAAATCGCGCTTGCTGAGCTCGACCCCGCAATGGCGTAGGATGTCATACGCCGTTGTGCAGTGGAAATAGAAGTTCGGCAGGATGAAATTTTGCAACAGCCCCTGCCCCGTGAACTTGCGCTCGTTGGCGCCGAGC
>Ga0209526_10000647_pt1 | contig 22847 bp, 22 predicted proteins | sample JacPinW_OM2H0_M1_FD_188566 | JGI IMG/M metagenome (GOLD analysis project Ga0209526, IMG submission 188566) | Forest soil microbial communities from Algoma, Ontario, Canada - Jack Pine, Ontario site 1_JW_OM2H0_M1 (SPAdes) (version 2) | ecosystem: Environmental > Terrestrial > Soil > Boreal... | reverse complement strand
ATGTTTCGGAGCCCTTGCGGCGGTAGCGTCATGCGCGTCGGCGTAACAAAGAACAAGGGAGGCGGTCGGCGCCGACGGTGCGACCGCATACGTTGCCCTAGGAAGAAACTAAGGAAGCTACGGCATCATGCGGCCTCGGCGGTGCGTTGCAGTTGAACCTCGAAGCCAAGTCTGGTGAGCTGGGCAACCAGGCGCTTGGCTTGGTCTTCGGTGGATCGGCGATTGAAGTGGTCGGCCCCGAGGTCGTGGTGTTCGGTGCCGTTTTTGAGGATGTGGTAGATCGCCGTGAGGATCGAGGCGGCGACGGCGCAAATTGCTTTCTGCGGTCCGCGCCTGGCTTGCAGCCGGAAGAACTGGGCTTTGTAATAACTGTCCTTCTTCCGCTTGGCCGCCCATGCGCATTGGACCAGCATCGTCTTCAGCCAGGGCGCCCCCTTGCGCAGACGCGCCGGTTTCCGCTTGCCGGCGCTCTCGTTCTGGCCGGGGCAGAGGCCAGCCCAGGCGACGAGGTGCCCGGCGGTCGGGAACCGGCTCATGTCGCGACCGATTTCCGACAGGATCGTCGTCCCCGATAAAGTGCTTACCCCCGGTATCGTGCACACAAGCCCGATCAAGTCGCGAAACGGGGCCTCACCGGCCTTGACCTCCTTGTCAATGCGCGCGACCCGCGCCTCGACTTCCTGATCGATCTCCCGGATCGTTGCATCCAGGCTATCCCATTGCCGCAGATGAAGCGTCAGCAGGAACCGGTGATGATCCGTGAGCCGTCCATGCAGCGCATCGTACAACTGCTTCGGCGTCGCCTTGATCCGGGTGTTGGCCAAACCCGCCAACCGGCGCGGATCGCGTACGCCTGCAATCATCGCCTCGATTATCCGCCGCCCGCTGACGCCCATGATGTCGGAGAGCACTGAGTCCAGCTTGATGTTGGCCTCTGCGAGCGTCTTCTGGATCCGCTGGACATGCCGCGTCTGCTCGCGTCCCAGTTGCTTGCGGGTGCGCAGCAGCGAACGCAGTTCCTGCATGTCTTCTTCCGGCACGAAGCTCGGCTTAATCAACCCGCAGGCCAAAAGGTCGGCAATCCACATCGCATCGTTCAGGTCGGTCTTGCGGCCCGGAACGTTCTTGATGTGCGCCGCATTGGCGACGATCAGGGTGAAGTCTCCTTCGCCCAGAATCTTCCACACCGGCATCCAATAGACCCCGGTTGCCTCCATCGCCACGTGGCTGCAGCGACATTCCTCTAACCACGCCAACAAAGCCCGCAAGCCGTCCGTCGTCGTGTCAAATGTCCGGCATTCCCGCGTGACCTTGCGGCCAGCCCCAAGCCGCACACAGGCAACGATCGTCGCCTTGTGGACGTCAAGACCGGCAACCCGTTCGTGCATAACCTCCATCGTCCATTCCTCCTCAAGCTGCGCCGCCAGCGTGGGGAGCCTGAATAAAAAGAAACCTAGGAAGCGTGCTCAAGGGCATTGCTGCCCTTGGCGCCAGTGAGGGTCATCAAGGCACCCCGGGTCCAACTCGCAACCGGGCTCTTACGCACCAGGGAGATATCGACCTCCTTGCCGGCGGACAGCCTATAATATCCAACTGTCGCAACGTTTCATCCACCAGGGTCGGCTCAAAGCCGGTACCCAACTCGCAATGACGGCAAATATAGTCATGACGGCGGTGATTGTGGCGGGACTGACGACACAGTTGAATGCGACGGCAATGGCGGCGGGGGCGTTAGCGGGCGCGGCGGCTCGCGCCAGGCGCCAGCGTTGCGGCCCGCAATCATCCAGTAGACCATACCTGCCACGATGCCCGCGCCGGTCATGATTTCGAGGTGACGCCGAACGATACCGTCGAAGCTCAACGTGTCCGGGTCGAACGGCACGAGGCCGAGATAACAGGCAAGACCGACCAGGCCACCGCCGACCGCATAGGCCAGCGCGCTCCTGACGTAAAACGCTTCGGTGATCGCGGCCACGATCATCGCCGGCAGCAGCGCAAACCCGCTGATGAAGATGAAGCCAAAACCGAGCACGATGTTGAGCGCGCCGGGATCGACCGGGCCACTGCCGAGATCGCTGAATTCCGGAAACAACACCGCGCCGATCACGATCATCCCCGCCACCAGGCAGGCAGCGAGAAATGCGAACAGGATGACGAAAAGGCGGCCGATCAATGCCATGCAACCATGTCCACGAATTTCTCACCGGTCGTGCCCGGGCATAACAGTCTGCTCTTGCGCAGATTTTGTAAACTTGTCTGCGATCCCGGGCATCCGCGTCCTGCTTTGTCGAGACGCCGTAAAGACGTGGATGGCCGGGACAAGGCCCGGCCATGACGGCGTCAATGTGGCGTCTGCCCTAATCTGTCATCGCCATGGCGCGGAGCGCCTGGCGCTCGCGGGCCGACAGTTTCTCGGTTTCCGACTTGAGCTGGCCGCAGGCGGCGAGGATGTCGCGGCCGCGCGGCGTGCGCACCGGCGAGGAGTAGCCGGCGTTGAAGATGTATTCGGAAAACTTCTCGATCTGGTCCCAGTCCGAGCATTCGTAGCGCGTGCCCGGCCACGGGTTGAATGGAATCAGATTGATCTTGGCCGGAATCCCCTTCAGGAGCTTCACGAGAAGTTTTGCGTCTTCCAGCGAATCGTTGACGCCCTTGAGCATCACATATTCGAAGGTGATGCGGCGCGCATTGGAGGAGCCGGGATAGTCGCGGCAGGCCTGCAGCAATTCGGCAATCGGATATTTGCGGTTCAGCGGCACCAGTTCGTTGCGCAATTCGTCGCGCACCGCATGCAGCGAGATCGCCAGCATGACGCCGATTTCTTCCCCGGTGCGGATGATGTTCGGCACCACGCCCGAGGTCGACAGAGTGATGCGACGGCGGGAAATGCCGATACCCTCATTGTCGGAGACGATCAGCAGCGCGTCGCGCACCGCCTCGAAATTATAGAGAGGCTCGCCCATGCCCATCATCACCACATTGGTGACGAGGCGGCTGCCGGTTGGCGTCTCGCGGTCGGCCCAGTCATTGAGGCGATCACGCGCCACCATGATCTGGCCGACGATTTCGCCGGCGGTCAGGTTGCGCACCAGCCGCTGGGTGCCGGTGTGGCAGAACGAGCAATTCAGCGTGCAGCCGACCTGCGAGGAGACGCACAGCGTGCCGCGGTCGGTTTCCGGGATATAGACGCACTCGACTTCATGCGCTTTCTCCAGGCTGTCGCCGCTCGGCAGGCGCAATAGCCATTTGCGGGTGCCGTCGTTGGAAATTTGCTCCGCAACCACTTCGGGGCGGTCGACGGTGAAATGCACTTCGAGCTGGGCGCGCATTTCCTTCGAAATGCTGGTCATCTCGGAAAAGTCTTTGGCGCCGCGGACATAAATCCAGTGCCAGAGCTGCTGCACCCGCATCTTGCGCTGCGCCGCCGCCACGCCGATCTCGCCGAGACGCTCGGCGATTTCCACGCGCGACAGTCCGACCAGCGACGGTTTCGCCGGCGGCACATACGTCTCCAGCGCGACCTTTTCCAAAGGTCCGGGCGCGCCCGGTATTTCGGTGATCGTCTGCATAAGTCGGTATCTCAATGAAGTTCGTCATGCCCGGGCATAGCCGTCCGAAGGACGGCGTCGCTTCCGCTCGCCTATGTCCCGGGCATCCACGTCCTTTCGGTGGCGGCCAAGACGTGGATGGCCCGGCCATGACGACCGATGGCGTGGTCTTATATAGCAATTGGCAATAAAATTGCGACCGCTCTAGCGCTTGCAATCCTGCGCCAGCCGGTCGAGCGCCTGGGCAAGCCCCTTCAGCGAGAAGGTGTCCGTGGTCTCGGTGCCCTTCGCCGACACGCCCTTGACCACCACATCGGCTGATTTGCGCATGGAGTCGACCATCCGCTCTTCCTCGGCGGCGTTCTTGATCCAGAGGCCATCGCCCTGAGTGTACATCGCGTAAGAGGCACCGCCTACTTCCAGCGTCGATTCCGAGCCCGGCTTCAGCGCATAGCCGATCATGACGGAAACTTCGTTGGTAACTTTTTCCGCCGGGCGCGTGGAGACGAATGCGTAGGCCGGGTCGCGCGGACGGTTCGGCGGATTGGTTTTCGACGACGAGGGCTTTGCCAGCGCAAAGCAGACCTTCTTGCCGTTTGGCGTCGCCGTATAGGCGCCCCAGGTGCCGAACTGGCCGATCAGCGTCGGCTCGACGCTGCCGGTGACCACGGCTGCAGCCGCGGGCTTGGTCTCGGGTTTTGCGGGCGCGGGCTTGGGCGCGCCTTTCTGGGCCTTTGACGACGCGCTTTGCGCCTGCGCAAGGCCACTTGCCCCGCACACCAGCATACTCGCCATCAGGGCTGTCAATATTCGCCGCACGGACATGACGGGGTCTGGTTCCCTCAATATTGTGACTGGAAGATGGCCCGAATCTGGTTGTCAACGGCGCGATGGATAGCCGGAAAACGCCTTTTTGGGAAGGTAGTTAGGGACTGCCGATGGCGCGACCGCGCGATATCGTTTGGCCCTCAGCCTATCGACCGCGCGGCGCGCTGCTTCTCCCACTGCGCGTCGCTCCATTGCAGCAGATCCTCGGCGCCGGAACTGCGCAAATGCGCGCCGCCATCCTGCACCACCATCTCGCCATTGATATAGCCCGCGGCATCCGAAATCAAAAAACTCGCGAGATCGGCGAGCTCGCGATGGTCGCCGGCGCGGCCGAGCGGATTCCGCTGCGCCCAGCCTTCGTCACGGCCCTCGGGGCGAAGCTGACCGCTCGCGCCGGCGGTCGGAAATGCGCCCGGCGCGATCGCGACGGTGCGGATGCCCTTGGGTCCCCACTCCACCGCCAGGCTCTTGGTCATCGCGAGAACAGCGGATTTCGCCATCGCCGACGGCACCGTGAAGGCTCGGCCGGTAATGGTCGAGGTCGAGAGGATCGAGAGCACGACGCCCTTGTGTTTTGCTTCGATCCAGCGCTTGCCGGCCGCGAGCGTGCAATACATCGTGCCATGCAGCGTCGGCGCGAGGATCGCGTCCGCGGCGCGAAACGAAAGATGCTCGGTCTGGGCGATGAAGGTCGCGGCCGCATTGTTGACCAGCGCGTCGATCGGCGCTTCGCGCCAGATCGCGTCCATCATGGCATCGACGTCGGCACCGTTGCGAAGATCGCATTTGATCGCAGCCACCTTGCCGCCGAGATCGCTGCGCATCTGCACAGCCGTCGCTTCCAGCAATTCGAGCCGGCGCCCGCAAATGATCAGCTCGGCGCCAAGCTCGATAAAGCGGCGTCCCATCGCCGCCCCGAGCCCGGAGCCGCCGCCGGTGATTAAAATCCGCTTTCCCGCGAGCAGGTCTTTTTCAAACATTGTTTTACTCCTTCGTTTGCCGCCGTCATTGCGAGGAGCAAAGCGACGAAGCAATCCATTCCATCCAGAAGCTGGATTGCTTCGCGGAGCCTGTCATCGGGCGCGCGTTCGCGCGACCCGTTGGCTCGCAATGACGGGGGATGACCACGCCACGGCGCGGAACTCCGAATCGGATTGTAGCCCGGCTTCAAATCCGGCATGAAGTGTCGAAGCCTCAACTCTGCGTCTGAAAATCAGGTGTGTCCATGAAAGCCATTCTCTGCTCGCAATATTGCGGCCCCGATGATCTCGTGCTCACCGAAGTGCCCGATCCGGTGGCCGGGCCCAACGAGGCGGTGATCGCGATCAAATCCGCGGCGCTGAATTTCTTCGATCTCTTGATGATCCAGGGCAAGTACCAGATCAAGCCGCCGTTCCCGTTCTCGCCCGCTGCCGAAGTCGCGGGCATGATCGAAAGCGTCGGAGAGGGCGTCACCGGCCTGAAACCCGGCGACCGCGTGGTGGCCTCCTGCGGTCATAACGGCGCGCGCGAAAAGATCGCGCTGCCGGCGAATTCGATCGTCAAAATTCCCGACAATCTGGATTTCGACCGCGCCGCCGGCATCATCATCATCTACGGCACGGCGCTGCACGCGCTGGAAGATCGCGCCAGCCTCAAGCCGGGCGAGACGCTTGCGGTGCTGGGGGCTGCCGGCGGCACCGGCTTGGCCGCCTGCGAGCTCGGCAAATTGATGGGCCTGAAGGTGATCGCCTGCGCGTCATCGGACGAGAAGCTCGAATTCGCCAAACAACACGGCGCCGAGCTCGGGCTGAATTACGCCAAAGAGGATCTGAAGGAAGGTCTGCGCAAGCTTACCGGCGGCAAGGGCGCTGATATCATTTTTGATCCGGTCGGCGGCAGCTACGCCGAGGCCGCGCTGCGTTCGATAGCGTGGGAGGGCCGCTTTCTGGTGATCGGATTCGCCGCGGGCGACATTCCGAAAATGCCGCTCAATCTGGCGCTGTTAAAGGGCTGCGACATCAGAGGCGTGTTCTGGGGCGCGTGGGCGCGGCTCAACCCGGAGAAGAACCGCGCCAATCTGGAAAAGCTCGTGAAGTGGACCGCGGAAGGCAAGATCTCTTCCCATGTCGACCGCACTTTTCCGTTGGCGCAAACCGCCGACGCCCTAAAGGTTCTCGCGGGCCGCAAGGCGATGGGCAAGGTGATCCTGCATCCGTGATGGCGGCGCGGACGGGGCTCGCAAGCGTCGCTTCACACTGGCTGTCATCGCCCGGCTTGACCGGGCGATCCAGTACGCCGGGCCGCCGGCGTTGAATCGATAAGCCGCGGCGTACTGGATCCCCGCTTTCGCGGGGATGACGACGGTGTGCGGGGATGACAGCGGTGTGTAACGACTACGTTAGTGTAGCCTACTGCACCTCGCAGGAAGCCTGCGCCATCCGCGGCCGGCGCCGAAAAGACATCTTGGGTTTATTTGGAGTCCGTCAGTCCTGAAAATGATCCCGGGAGAGTCCAGGTCAACCGGTTAGGTGCCGGGCAAAGATTTCCTGCTCGGCGGCGACGCCCTTGAGCGAAAACGCGCCAAGGGATTCGGCGTTGATGGCTCCGGCTTTGACAAAATCGGACGACAGCAACAGCGGCCTGCCAAGTTGCCGGCACATCGATTCGATGCGCGCGGTGAGATTGACGGCGGGCCCGATCACCGTGAAATCGAGCCGGGTGTCGCTGCCGATATTGCCATAGATGACATCGCCGACATGCAATGCCAGCCCGTATTCGATGCGCGGCAGGTTTAGACCTTGCCGCCGGCGGTTTTCCTCGGCGAGCGCGGCCTGCGCGCGCTCCGCGGCGGTCAGCGCGGCGCGGCATGTCGCGACCGTATCGGCGCCAATCGGAAAGATCGCCAGCATGGCGTCGCCGATGAATTTCAGGACCTCGCCGCCCTCGGCCGCGACCGCATCGCACATCGGGCCGAAATAGCAGTTGAGCAGGTCGATCAGTGCGTCGCGCGGCAGCGTCTCGGATAGATTGGTGAAGCCGCGCAAGTCGCAGAGCCAGATCACTGCCCAGATGGTCTCGCCGGTGCCGCGCTGGATCTGGCCTTCGAGCACGCGTCCGCCGGATTGCACGCCGACATAGGTATCGAGCAAGATGCGCGCCGTGCGGCGCAGCACCTGGACCTCGAGATTGAAGGCGACGGCGGGGATCATCGCCGCAAACAGCGCGAGTTCGTCCGTCTCGAATCCGCCGCGACGGGTGGTCGCGAGCGTGAGCGCCTTGTAGCTGCCGTCGGCGAACGGCACCGAATCCACGATATAGTCGGTAAAGCCGTCGCGGCGCAGGTCGCTGAGAACGGGGAATTCTCCCTCTTGCGGCGGTGCGGAGAGATCGCAGCGCACGGGGCCGCCGCCTTGATAGGCGATGCCAATGGGGCTGTTTGACAATGTCGCGGCGATACCCGGGTCGGTGCGGTACCGGCGCTCGGAAGTACCCTTGCCGAGTTGCCACAGGCCGCTGAAGGAAAAAATCTGCGGATGCAGGATCGGAACGCCGGTCGTGATCCGCGAAACGTCGACCCCGGCGGCGCGTAGCTCGAGTGCAAAGGCGTCGAGGAATTCGGTTGGATCGGTGCGCCTGCGCGCATCCGTCATCAGCCAGCGGATGACCGGATGGGTTTCGTCTCTGGCGCCAGGCTTCAACACGATGACGCGCTCAACTCTCGCGCTCGATGCCACGCTTCAAGGCGGCACGGGCTGCCTCGCGATGCTCCGATGTGATGTGGTTCGCTACCAGCCGGATCGCGGTCGCGAGCACGGCGGCATCGTCGGTGAAACCGAGCACCGGCAGCATGTCCGGAATAAAATCGAACGGCAGGATGAAATAGGCGATCGCCCCCAACAGCGCCGCCTGGACATGGCGCGGCGTCTGTTTGTCGAACGCACAGTAATACGCAGCGAGCAAATCCTCGGCGAAGGGGATCTTTGCGATCACCCGCTTCAGTTTGATCCAGAAGCGCCGCCGCACGCTTTCGCGGTCCTTGGCCAGCTCATCGGCCGGCTCAAAACCCACGGTATGTTCTGATGCCATCGCCAGGGCTCTCCTTGAAGCCTCTCCTTGAAAGGCTCTTCTTGAAAGTTGAAAGCCTGCGCGGCAGATCGCCGCGCCGGACGCTCCCCAAAGCTGGGGATTTTGCGCCTCGGCCGCAAGGTTGCGGAGGCCGGCGCGTGCCGGATCAGGCGACGCCGAGCTGGCTTGCGATTGCGTTCATGGCCTTGGCAAGCTCGATATCGCGCGCGGTGACGCCGCCGGCGTCGTGGGTCGCCAGAACCACTTCCACCGTCTTGTAAACGTTGCGCCATTCCGGGTGATGGTCGTTCTTTTCAGCTACCAGGGCTGCGCGCGCCATGAAGCCGAAGGCCTCGTTGAAATCCTTGAATACGAAAGTTCGCGCAATCGCCTCGCGGCCCTGCGTCTCGGTCCACCCGGACAAGTCCTTCAGGGCGGATGTGCGCGCCCCCGCCGACAGCCGTTCCACCATGATCGCCTCCGGTTTATCCTGAACCTTATCCTAACACCGACTGGCGTCCGGGGGATCCATGCCAAAATGGGGCGGGCAAAACCGCTCAACCGGCCTGGCCAAAGCCGGCCGGTAACCATGACGGAGATGTAACCCTGCGCCGGTAGGAAATTTGCTACAGTTATGGGCCTAAACGCACCGGCAAGATGAAATTGAGCCTCAAACGACTGTTTGCCAGATCGATGAGCGGGGGCCTCGACCTTGTCGAGCCGCCGGCGTCGTCGTTGCCATCATCGCCGCGGCCGACGCAGAGCAAGATGATGTTCATCACGCTGGCGGGCATCCTCGCCATCATAGGCACCCTGGCCGGGGCCTATTATTTTGAGATGCGGCCGGTGACCTTGCGGATCGCGGTCGGACCCGCGAACTCCGATGACATCAAGGTAGTCCAGGCGCTGACCCAGGCCTTTGCCCAGACCCACGGCTATGTCCGGTTGCGTCCGATCCCGACCGATGGCGCGGCCGCAAGCGCGCAGACATTGGCCGAAGGCAGGGCCGATCTCGCCATCATCAGAGGCGATCTCGACGTGCCGAAGAACGCGCAAGCCGTGGCGACGCTGCGCAAGAACGTCGCGGTGCTGTGGGTGCCTCCGCCGGCCAAGGGCAAGAGCAAGAAGGCCGGTCCGAAAATCACCAAGATCGCGCAGCTCAGCGGACGCCGGGTCGGCGTCGTCGGGCGTACCCAGGCCAATGTCAATCTGCTCAAGGTGATCCTGCAGCAATATGGCGTCGATCCGAACAAGGTCGAGATCGTTCAGTTTCCGGCCGCCGAGGCCGCTGACGCCATCCGCAACCAGAAGGCGGATGCGTATTTGGCTGCCGGGCCGGTCAACAGCAAGATCACCGCGGAAGCGATCAACGCCTCGACCCGCGACGGCGGCACGCCGACTTTCCTCGCGATCGATTCGAACGAGGCGATTGCGACAAACCATCCGGTCTACGAGGCCGCCGAAATTCCCGCCGGCGCCTTTGGCGGCTCGCCCGACAAGCCCGACGACGAGATCAAGACGATCAGCTTCTCCCATCATATCGTCGCGCGCAAAGGTCTGTCGGAAGCGATCATTGCCGCCTTCACCCGGCAGTTGTTCGCGGTCCGCCAGCAGCTGGTGTCGGAATTCCCGCTGGCCGCGAAAATCGAGACCCCTGACACCGACAAGGACGCCGTGATCCCGGTGCATCCGGGCGCGGCCGCCTTTGTCGATGGCGAGGAAAAGACCTTCCTCGACCGCTACAGCGATTTCATCTGGTGGGGGTTGATGGGGCTGTCGGCGATGGGCTCGGCCGGCGCCTGGTTCGCGGGCTATCTGAAGAAGGACGAGCGCAACAACAACTCCACACTTCGTGAACGGCTGCTGGAGATGCTGACGAGGGCGCGCCGCAGCGATTCCATCGAGGAACTCGACCAGATGCAGGCCGAGGCGGACGACATCTTGCGCGATACCTTGCATTGCTTCGAACACGGCGCCATCGCGGAAGGGGCGCTGACCGCCTTCAACATCGCGCTCGGGCAATTCCACAATGCGGTGGCCGACCGCAGGGCACTCCTCATCAGCATGCCGCAGAGCCTCCAAAGGGCCGGCGCACAGTTCCGGGCGACCGGCACTCTGTGAGCGGCGATCCCTGTAATAGCGCCGTCACATAACCTTCCTAGGTCTGTCCCTTCCTGCAGCGCATACTGTCGGCCGATCGAAGGAGGCTTGCATGACGATGAAATTTCCTCGGAGAATTCCGAGCAAAACCGCCCTGTCCCGCCGGCATTTCCTTACCACCGCCGGCGCCAGCGCTATCGGCGTCATCGCGATGCCCTATCTCAGCCGGGCCGCCGACCGGCCGCAAATTACCCATGGCGTGCAATCCGGCGATGTCGGCGCCGATGGCGGCGTGGTGTGGTCGCGCGTCGACCGGCCGTCGCAAATGATGGTCGAGGTTTCCACCACTGAATCTTTTGCCAATGCGCGAGCCCTGCCGCCGATCGCGGCGCTGCCCGAGAGCGACTTCACCGCGAAAATGCTGCTGGAAGACCTGCCCTCGGGCCAGGATATCTTTTATCGCGTCAAATTCCGCGACCTGTCGCATCCCGACATTTCGAGCGAGCCGATGGTCGGCCGCTTTCGTACTGCGCCGAGCGACCGCCGCGATGTCAGTTTTGTGTGGGGTGGCGACGTCGCCGGCCAAGGCTGGGGCATCAATCCCGAGGATGGCGGCATGTTCACTTACGCCACCATGCGCAAGCACAAGCCGGATTTCCTGCTGCATTCCGGCGACACCATCTATGCCGACGGCGTCATTCCAGCCGAGGTGAAACTGCCCGACGGCAAAATCTGGAAAAACCTCACCATTCCTGAAAAGGCAAAAGTCGCCGAGACGCTCGACGAATTCCGCGCCGCGCACAAGTACAATCTGCTCGACGATCATGTGCGCGCCTTCAACGCCGAGGTGCCGATCTTCGTGCAGTGGGACGACCACGAAGTCATGAACAACTGGTCGGCGTCGAAAGAAATCCCCGCCGCCTACAAGGTCCGCGACATCTCGTTGCTCGCCGCGCGCGCTGGCCGGGCGTTCCACGAGATGTATCCGATGCGCGAAAGCATCGTCGAGCCGGGCCGGGTCTATCGTACCCTGGGCTATGGCCCGCATCTCGACGTCTTCATGCTGGACGAGCGCAGCTATCGCGGCCCCAATGGTCCGAACCTGCAGACCACTTATGGTCCCGACGCCTATTTCATCGGGCCCGACCAGTTGTTGTGGCTGAAGCGCGCTCTGTTGAACTCGCGCGCCACCTGGAAAGTGATCGCTTCCGACATGCCGCTCAGCCTGATCGTCTATGACGATGCGGCCAACAAGAAGGGTTCGGAAGCATTTGCGCAGGGCGACGGCCCGGCGCGCGGCCGCGAGCTCGAAATCGCCGACATCCTGCGCTTCATCAAGACCTCGGGCGTCACCAACACCGTGTGGCTGACCGCGGATGTGCATTACGCCGCCGCGCATTACTACAATCCCGACAAGGCGCAATTCCAGGAATTCGATCCGTTTTGGGAGTTTGTCTCCGGACCGCTGCATGCCGGAACCTTCGGCCCGAACGAACTCGACAATACGTTTGGGCCGGAAGTGAAGTTCATCAAGGCGCCCGGCCTCGACAAGCAGAACCTGCCGCCGTCGGCCGGCATGCAGTTCTTCGGTCACGTCAAGATCGACGGCGCCAGTGGACAGATGACGGTGACCTTGCGCGACCGCGCCGACGTGGCGCTGTGGTCGACCACGCTCGATCCCAAGCGCGGCTAATGCTTCTCCCTCGCCCCGCGAAGAGCGGGGCGAGGTGACTCGATCCCATCATGTGGGCGTTACGCGTCGGACGGAATTTCAGCCGAGGAGAACCACAGGTCGTTGCAGATCGCGACCGCGGTCTCATCGGGAGCCCGGTCGGTGCTCAACCACAAGGACCGCGCCGACCATGCCTCGCCATTGTCGGGGATCTTTTCGCATAGCTCGGCTTCCGTCGGTCCGACGCAGGGAATGAAATACGACGCCATCAGCGGCTTGACGCTGAAACCGGCAATACCGCGCGTGACGATGATCGCAAGGCCCGTCGCTTGCGACGGCCGCCATGGGAAAATCAGGCGGCCTTGCGGACGCAGCGCCTTGAGCCATGACAGCGGCGGCGTCACCACGCCGGCGTTGACATAGATCAGATCCGACGGCGGCAGCGGCAGGCGCGTGGCGTCGCCCTGGATGACGGAAACCCCTTCGAACGGCCGCAGATTATCGCGCGCCTTGTTCGCCAGTCCCTCGTCGATCTCGTAGGCGTGCACCACGCCGCCGGGCAGCGTCAGCACCGACAGGATTGCGGTGTAATATCCCGTCCCTGCGCCGATGTGACAGACCGCCTCGCCTGGCTTCGGCTCGACGGCGCCCATCCAGGCCGCATGCAGGAAAGGCTCGCCATTGTTGATGCCCTTCGCCGCATCGAGCCTGACCAGCACGTTCTGATACAGAAACACCGGATCAGCGCTCGGGGTCTCGACGGTGCGCTGGTAGATGTTGATATGCCATGGCCCAGGCCCGACAAACGCCTCGCGGCGGACCAGCTCGAACGCCCGCTCAAATCGTGGATCGGTTGAGCCGCTTGCGACCGCCATCATGGTCGCGAAGAAACCCCTGATCTCTTCAAGGCCGGCTTTATTTTTCCTCGGCATAGCGTTGACCGCGGCGGCGCTTTGTTTTGTTCCCCAAAGGATACCAAACAATCAAGCCGGCAATAGGACCAAATCGTCAGCGCGCGGTGTCCTCACCCTATCGCCGGCTCAGCAACGTCCTCAGCGCATCCGCCGAATAGGGCTTTTCCAGTGTTGGCCGGTCCGCGAAGGCGGCGGGAAACGCGGTCTTGGGTCCGTAGCCCGTCACGAATACAAAGGGAATTTCTAGGGCATCCAGCCGCTCTGCGATCGCAAAGCTCTTTTCATGGACCAGCGCGACGTCGAGCAGCGCAAAATCCGGCGCGCGATCGGCAATCATTTTGAGCGCTCGGGCCACGCTTGCCGCGGTCCGCACCGTCTTCACCCCGAAATCCAAGATCGTCTCCTCGAAATCGAGCGCGATGATCAGATCATCCTCGACGATCAGGACGTCCTCGGGGAAGGCGGAGATTCCGTCGGAGGACGCGCTTTCCATGATCTCACTTTGCATGGGGGATCCAGATCCAGGAGTCCGAGGAGAATTCGGAGCGGGATCGCCGTACACACCATTCAGGCGCTTCGGCCGGTTCCCACTATGAAACCACCACGTTGCCACTGCGTTGTCTGTGCACTTGTGGACACAAGGATCGAACAAGGTCTGATATCAGGGGAGCGCGTGGGGGCACTTCGGAATGGATGTGCGAAGCGGAAATAAGCCTGACGGCGTTGAGCGCCCGTACAACAATCTGCTACGGCGGCTCAGCGCGAGCGATTTTGCGCTGATTGCGCCGCATCTCGCGCAGCAAGAATTTGACGCCAACGCGCTGCTCTATAATCCCGGGGACGATGTCGAGATCGTCCACTTTCCCTGTGGGCCGTCACTTGCCTCCTTCCTGGTTCCCGGCGAGGACGGCCGCGACGTCGAAACCATTCTGGTCGGCCGCGAGGGCGCCGTCGGTGGCATCGTCAGCCAGGGGTTTCTGCCGGCCTATTCCCGCATCATGGTCAAGTTCGGCGGGCCGTTCATGCGGCTCCATATCGGCAGACTGGAGGCGGCGAAAGCAAAATCGGAGACGCTGCGCAACGTGTTCGCGCGCTATGCCGATTGCATGCTGGCCCAGATATTCCAGTCGACCGCCTGCAATGCGATCCATTCGATCGAGCAGCGCACCGCGAAATGGATCATCTCGGCGATGGAGCGGGCCGACGGCGACAGCGTGGTGCCGCTCACCCATGAGCAGCTCGCGACCCTGCTCGGGGTCGGCCGCAGCTATGCCAGCCGCGTGATCCAGACCTTCAAGGCGCAAGGCATTTTGGAGACCCGCCGCGGCTCGATCCTGGTGCGCAACCGTGAGGCGCTGCAGGCTCGCGCCTGCCTTTGCAACGAATCGGTGAAAAGCCACTTCGAGGAAGTGCTGCGCGGGGTGTATCCGACCGAAGAGGCCCACAGCGCCTGAAGCAGGGCCGGTTTGAGGACAAAATCAGCTAACCAAATTGCAAACAACCCATTGTTTTTTAGCGTTTTCTGAATATATTGCGGCGCAACGAGTAGGGTGTGCCCGGTCCTTTTGGCCGGGCTTCCTTTTTGGGCGCTGATAGCGCCCTTCGAATTCCAGGTTTTTGAGCGTGATCCGGAAAAGTGGGTCCCGGTTTTCCGGTGAGATCGTGCTCCCACCATTGGCCGAACCAGAAGCAGAGCAATGAACCTTCGCAACGTCGCCATTATCGCCCACGTCGACCACGGCAAGACCACGCTGGTCGATCGCCTGCTGCAGCAGTCCGGCACCTATCGGGAGAACCAGCGCGTGGTCGAGCGCGCGATGGATTCCAATGACCTGGAGCGCGAGCGCGGCATCACCATCCTGGCCAAGGCGGCCTCGGTGCAGTGGAAGGACACCCGCATCAACATCGTGGACACGCCAGGCCACGCCGATTTCGGCGGCGAGGTCGAACGCATCCTCAACATGGTAGACGGCGCCCTGGTGTTGGTCGACGCCGCGGAGGGCCCGCTGCCGCAAACCAAATTCGTGGTGTCGAAGGCGCTCAAGGTCGGCCTGAAGCCGATCGTGGTCATCAACAAGGTCGACCGTCCCGACGCGCGGCCCACGGAAGTGATCAACGAGGTGTTCGACCTGTTCGCAGCACTCGATGCCAGCGAGGAGCAGCTTGATTTTCCGATTCTTTATGGGTCGGCCAAGCAAGGCTGGATGGCCGATAGCCCGGAGGGCCCGAAGGACGCCGGCATGCAGCCGCTGTTTGACCTGATCCTGCGCCATGTCGCGCCTCCGACCGTCGAGGAAGGTCCGTTCCGCATGATCGGCACCATTCTGGAGGCCAATCCTTATTTGGGCCGTATCATCACCGGCCGCATCACGTCAGGTACCATCAAGCCCAACCAGGCCGTCAAGGTGCTGGGCGGCGACGGCAAGCTGATCGAGAGCGGGCGCATCACAAAAATCATCGCGTTCCGTGGCATCGAGCGTACCCCGCTGGATGAAGCCGAAGCCGGCGACATCGTCGCCATCGCCGGCCTCACCAAGGGCACGGTGGCCGACACCTTCTGTGATCCCTCCGTCGATACGCCGTTGAAGGCGCAGCCGATCGATCCGCCGACGGTGTCGATGTCGTTCATCGTCAACAACTCGCCGCTCGCCGGCACCGAAGGCGACAAGGTGACGAGCCGCATGATCCGCGACCGGCTCTTGCGCGAGGCCGAGGGCAACGTCGCGCTGCGCGTGACCGAAGCGTCCGACCGCGATTCCATGGAAGTGTCGGGCCGCGGCGAATTGCAGCTCGCGATCCTGATCGAGACCATGCGCCGCGAAGGGTTTGAGCTCTCGGTGTCGCGTCCGCGCGTCGTCCTGAAGAAGGACGAGGCCACCGGCGACTGGCAGGAGCCGATCGAAGAGGTCGTGATCGACGTCGACGAGGAGCATTCCGGCGTCGTCGTGCAGAAGATGAGCGAGCGCAAGGCCGAGATGATCGAGATGCGCCCGTCCGGCGGCCATCGGCTGCGGCTGGTGTTTTACGCGCCGACGCGCGGCCTGATCGGTTATCAGGGCGAACTTTTGACCGACACCCGCGGCACCGCGATCATGAACCGGCTGTTCCATGGCTATGCGCCCTACAAGGGCGAAATCCAGGGCCGTCGCAACGGCGTCCTGATTTCCAACGATCAGGGCGAGGCGGTGGCTTACGCGATGTTCAAATTGGAAGACCGAGGTCCGATGATGATCGAGCCGGGCTGGAAGGTCTACAAGGGCATGATCGTCGGCGAGCATACCCGCGAGAATGATCTCGAGATTAATATCCTCAAGGGCAAGCAGCTCACCAACATCCGCACCACCTCGAAGGACGAAGCGGTGCGCCTGACGCCGCCGATCCGGATGACCTTGGAAAAGGCGCTGGCCTATATCGAGGACGACGAGCTCGTCGAAGTGACCCCGAAATCGATCCGTTTGCGCAAAAAGTTCCTCGACGCCAACGACCGCAAGCGCGCGGAAAAGGCCAAGGAAGCGGTGGCCTGAGCCCACCTGTCATGCCGCGCGAAAGCGGGGCATCCAGTAATCGCCAGCGCTTGAGATGGAATCGAGCCGGCGCGGGGTACTGGATCATCCGCTTTCGCGGATGATGACACTGGTACCAGGGTTGGCTTCAAGCCCAATTACGAACGTGCTAGAGCCGAGCGCATGTCCCTCCCCTCCGAAGTCGATATCGCCATCATCGGCGCCGGCGCCGCGGGCCTCGGCGCCGCGCATGGGCTAAAAGATTCCGGCCTCTCGGTGATCGTGCTGGAAGCCCGCGATCGCATGGGCGGCCGCGGCCACACCATCATGGCGGCGCCGGACATTGTCTTCGACCTCGGCTGCGGCTGGCTGCATTCGGCGGACAAAAATTCGTTCGTCAAAATCGCCGAGCAGTTGAATTTCGAGATCGACAAGACCCGGCCGCCATGGCGCGAGCAGAGTTTTGAGGCCGCCTTCCCATTGAAAGAACGCGCGGACTTCATGACGGCGCTGGACGCGTTCTACGATCGCCTCCACGAAGCCGCCAAGAGCGGCCGCGACGGTGCCGCCAGCACCTATCTCGAGCCCGGCAATCGCTGGAACCCGATGATCGATGCGATCTCGACTTACGCCAACGGCGCCGAGCTCGATGCCGTCTCGGTGCTGGATTTGGCCGCCTATGAGGACACCGGGATCAACTGGCGGGTGCGGCGCGGCTACGGCGCGCTGATGACCGCCTATGGCGCTTCTTGTCCGCTGGCGCTCAACTGTGAGGTGACGCTGATCGATCATTCCGGAAAACGCGTGCGGATCGAGACATCGCGGGGCACCCTTTCGGCCGGCAAGGTGATCGTGACCGTGCCGACCAATCTGATCGCCGACGAGGCCGTTCGTTTTCACCCGGCGCTGCCGGCAAAAGTCGATGCCGCGCGCGGCCTGCCGCTGGGTCTTGCCGACAAGGTGATGCTGGCGCTGGACGAGCCGGAGACATTGCCGAAGGACGGCAATCTGCGCGGCGCCACCATGCGCACCGCGATGGGCAGTTTTCACCTGCGCCCGTTCGGGCAAGCCTGCATCGAAGGTTATTTCGGCGGCCGCTTTGCCCGCGAGCTGGAAGATGCGGGCGACGGTGCGTTGGCGGCACAGGCGATCGACGAGATCGCGGCGCTGCTCGGCAATGATTTTCGCAAAAAACTAAAACCGCTCGCGGAATCCCGCTGGTCCCATGACCCCTTTGCGCGCGGCTCCTATTCGCACGCCCTCCCCGGCCACGCCGGAAAACGCGCCGTGCTCGCCGCGCCGATTGACGGCCGCTTGTTCTTTGCCGGCGAGGCGACGTCACCGAACTTTTTCTCCACTGCGCACGGGGCGCGCGACAGCGGGGAACGGGCGGCGCGAGAGGTGTTAGCTTCAGTCGCGAAGACCTAACCCCGTCATTGCGACCCCTTGGCTCCTCGCAATAACGATCTTCGAGTGAGATTCTACTCGATCACCCTCCCCCTCATAGCCGCATCCGGCACAAAACATTCCTCATACTTCCCGAAAATCTTGTAGCGGTTGCGGGCGACGAGATTGTAGACGGCGTCGCGGAACGGCCTCGGCACGAAGCGCAGCACGCGCACCCATCCCCATCCTTGCAAATTCGACAGCACCGTCAGCGCGCCGTCCGACTTGAAAAAAGCGATGCCGCTGTGAATCACCGCGTTGGTGTCGGGATCATCCGGGCTGATGCCGAACGCCTGCGCCAGCCGCGTGCCGTAGCCGGACTGGATCGCGGTGAAGCGAAACCGCCGCTTCTCGTCGCGCGCGGCGACGAAGCGGACCCAGCGCGAGCAGAATACGCACACGCCATCGTAGAGGATCACGTCATCGTCGGGCCAGGGGTTGGTCGCAGCTGTTTCGCTCATCGACTATCCAATATCAACAACGCCACCAGCGTCAGCACGATCGCCGGTCCAGTCTTGACCAGCGCACCGAGCGGCTCGACCCACAGATCCGGCGTCAGGATCGCCGCTCCCAGCATGTAACCGAGCGACGCCGCGATGCCCAAGGTCAATCCGGCAGCGCAAGTGCGGCGAAAGGCGATCAGGACGCCGATTCCCATATCCATCAGACTCGTGCCGACCGTAATCGGCCCGACCAGCGACGGCGGGAAGGCGTGCGAGGCGAGAATTTTGGCGGCGGCATCATAGGAAATCACCAGCGCAATAAAGCCCGATACCACCCAGAACACGACGAGGCTCGCGATCACCAGCGCCTTGATCAGGAACAGGCGGGCGAACCATTTGTCCTGGATGGTAGCGGAACGTTCTCCCGCCATCTGCGCAACCGTCTTCGGCACGATGCCGGTCGCAAGCATCCAGGGCTTTGGGTCGCCCCTGACGCCGCGCCGCAGCTCGGCGATCGCGGTCGATCGCATCGGCGGCGTCCAGCCGAACAGGCTCGCGAGATCGCCGAGTTTGGTGCCGACATCGAGCATGAAGGCGGGCAATCCGATACGCGGCATATCGGTGGTGCCGAACGAAGCGCGGAATTGCTCGATGACGCGGCCAAGCGTGACCGGCTGCGGCTGCATCAGGTCCCACGTCACGGCACCGGCGGTTTTGTCGGTGCCATCGCGGCTGGCGAGCCAGGCGATCGTCGCGGCGATGTCTTCGACCGCGACCGGCTGGAGCGGCGTTTTGGATTCGGCTTCGGAAACATCGAGCGGCAGCGCCGCCAGCGCGCGCAGCATGGCGCTGCCACCATAGGCGGACGGCGCAATGACAAGTCCCGGCCGCAGGATGGCGTAGGGGATGCCAAAGGCGGCGATCAGCCGTTCGGCCTCGCGCTTGCTCCGGCTGAACGGAGTGCGGTCCTCCTCTGTGGCGCCGGGGATCGAGATGTGTACGAGTAGGATCGCCCGGCCGCTGGCGCGGATCGCCCGCAACAGCCGATCGACGAAATCGCGGTGCACGTCCCTTGTGTCGCTGCCCGGCCCGTCCTGCAGCACGCCGAGGCAATTGACCACGACGTCGATGGCATGCCCTTCGATCACCTCTGCCAGTTCCGTACTATCCATCGACACGACCGGCATTTCCAGATCGAGCGAACTCGTTTTCTGCGACGCCGAAAATCGCCGCGCGATTCCAACCACCCCAAAACCCCGCGCGCGCAACTCGTCGGTGACGAAGCGCCCGATCAGGCCGGAAGCGCCAAGCACCAGAATTTTGCGCGTCGGCGCTTCGCTCATACCTGCCGCCCCTAGAAGTTTGGCTTGGCGATCATCAGCCAAAGGATGATCATAACCGAACCGAAGCCGGGAATGCCGAAGGCAAACCAGCGGCGAAACAGCGCAAAGTAACGCGGTGGCAGCACCTCGCTTTGCGCCACCGCCTTTCGCGCGAGATTGCGCATTTCGATCTGCATGAAGATCACAGGAATCCAGAACAGCCCCGCAACGGCGTAGAGCACGAGCGAGGTGAGGAGCCAGCGCTCGCCGAGCGAGGTCGCCGACAGCACCATCAAGACGGCGCCGGTGATGGGCTGCAGGATCACCGCCGTCAGCGTGAACAGCATGTCGGCGATCACCACCGTCGCCGCGGTGCGCGCGATATAAGCCGGATCGCGACTCTTATGCGCCATCAGCATGAAGAAGGCGATGCCACTGCCGGTACCGAGAATGACGATGGCGCCGAGTACATGCAGATATTTGACCAGGAAATATGCCGTCATGGCTTCTTCGCCGCGGTCGGCGCGAACAGCTTTAGCGCGCGATCCAGTTCCGGTCCGGCGACCTTTACGCCGCTTTCCGTCTCCGCCAGCCAATGGCCTTCGCTGCCGGAGGCCGCGAGCAGGCGAAACTCGACCTTGCCGCCACCGGCGCGGAAGCCGTCGGCCAGCTGCTTGGAGAGTGTGGGCGGAAAATAACTGTCGTTCGCTGCCACCAGCCATGTCACCGGCACCCGCGCGGCCTTGCCGAACCCTGCCGCCGCCGAAAGCAGACTGTGCGGCGCGCAAACCTGGTTGGGAAAGTCGTTGGCGTGGCCGCCGCGACCCGGCGCGAAGGCAATGATGGCCGAGATGGTTTTCGGATCCTCCTTGGCCAGCGCCAGCGCGCCCCAGCCGCCGGCCGAATGCCCAAGGATGACAGCGCGGTCCCGTCGAATGAAGGGTTGCGCGCGCAAATACTCCAGGGGTAAAGCGATCTCCTCGGCGGTGGCGCGCCCGGAATGCACGTAGTCGGCCTCGTCGCAGCCGCCCTGGTCCTCGAGATAAATGCCGCCGGTGGCGCCGTGGCCTGGGCGTTCCGGCACCAGCACCGCAAAGCCCCGCTTAACCAGCCACGCCGCCAGCGCGTGATATTCGGGCTGCGGCATTTGCACGCGACGCAGCACGTTTTCCGTTGAGGCATGGGCAATCACGGCAAGCCGGAACGGCCCGTCACCGGGCGGGCGATACAGCACCGCGTGAGCCCCGATATCAGCATCGGGTGACGGGACCCGCCATTGCTGCATGCGATCAGGCTCGCCCTCAGATCCCAGCGCGCCGTATACGGTTTGCGCCGTCGCGGTCTGGGTACAGGCCGGCCAAAGCACAACCAGAGCGAAAAACGCCTTGAGCAATTGCATGTTAGCCTGATGCGACGGATGGGGGCGGGCTTCGGACCAGCGAGCAGAATACCCACGGCGAATCAAATCCAGTGCATTTTTCCGTGAGTGCGGCCTTGCCCGGAGCCCGGTTTGGATGGTTATGCCCAGCCGGCCATCAGCAAAATGCCGCTTAAGGCACCTCCCTGTCCTCTTTCGGTACAGGGAGGGGGCAAAACTGATGCAGAAAATCCACAGCTTAACCGATAATTAAGGATAGACCTTGAAGACGGCGCGCCGACTTGCTTTGATCAGAACCATGAGCACAACCCTGATCGAGGTTCGGCCGGCCAAAGCTGCAGACGCAGCTGCGGTGGCGTCCACCCATGACGAAGCCTGGCGCTCGGCCTATCAGGGCATCATTCCCGGCGCCGAATTGGAGAAGCTGATCAACCGCCGCGGCCCGCAATGGTGGGACAGTGCGATCCGCAAGGGCAGCCGTGTCAGCGTGCTGGTGTTCGGCGACAAGGTCGCGGGTTATGCCAATTACGGCCGCAACCGCGCCCGCAGCCTGCACTTCGAAGGCGAGATCTACGAGCTTTATTTGCGGCCCGAGTTTCAGGGGCTTGGCTTCGGCCGCCGGCTGTTCACCGCGGCACGGCGCGACCTGCTGCAAAGCGGGCTGAAGAGCATGGTGATCTGGGCGCTCTCCGACAACGATCCCGCGACGGAGTTTTATCGGGCGCTGGGTGGCCGCATGGTCGCCCGCAGTTCGGAAAAATTCGGACCCAAGTCGCTCGACAAGGTCGCTTTCGCCTGGACCAATTGAACGCCGCCAGCGTTTCGAAGCACCGCGAGATCGGCCCTGTGATCGGCTTTGGCCCTCGCCGCGCCCTAATCCAAGACTTCATTGCAACAGGTTTCATTTCAACGCCAGGCGGAGCCATCCATGCGTATTGACGCCATTTCGATCGGGATCAATCCGCCGCACGACGTCAACGTCGTCATCGAAGTGCCGGTTGGCGGCGAGCCGATCAAATACGAGATGGACAAAGAGGCCGGCACGCTGGTGGTTGACCGGTTTCTCTATACCGCGATGCGCTATCCCGGCAATTACGGCTTCATTCCGCATACGCTCTCCGGCGACGGCGATCCCTGCGACGTGCTGGTCGCCAACACCCGCGCGATCGTTCCGGGCGCGGTGATGAGCGTGCGCCCGGTCGGCGTGCTGCTGATGGAGGACGAGGCCGGCGGCGACGAGAAGATCATCGCCGTGCCGTCCTCAAAGCTTACCCAGCGCTACGACAAGGTGAAGACCTACAGCGACCTGCCCGACATCACGCTGCAGCAGATCCGGCACTTCTTCGAGCATTACAAGGATCTCGAACCGGGAAAATGGGTGAAGGTCCTGCGCTGGGGCGGCGCCGAGGAAGCGCTCAAACTGATCGAGGAAGGCATCGCGCGGGCGAAGGCGAAGTAGCGAGCACGAGGTTACCGCTGCGGGCTAAGTGGTTGGGCTCCCTCGCCCCGCCCTTGCGGGGAGAGGGTGGGGAGAGGGTGGGGTGAGGGGCCGCCTCCGCAAATTCAACGGATACGAGTGTGCCGTGTGTCCCCCTCACCCGGATTTTTCGCTACGCGTAAAATCCGACCTCTCCCCGCAAGCGGGG